>Ga0208544_10002608_pt1 | contig 11627 bp, 7 predicted proteins | sample DEB08_DNA_9_FD_184526 | JGI IMG/M metagenome (GOLD analysis project Ga0208544, IMG submission 184526) | Aqueous microbial communities from the Delaware River and Bay under freshwater to marine salinity gradient to study organic matter... | ecosystem: Environmental > Aquatic > Marine > Coastal ...
CCCGACAGGGTTGGGGTTTTTTTATTGGCCGATGATTTGAGAATGAACCCGCGCAGCGGGTTCAGCCGAGCCATCGTTTCAATAGAAAGGGTGGCGAGACAACGCGAGAGCGCAGCGACGGCGGCCGCCTTTTATTTGAGAGGGGGGTGAGGACGAAGGACGAATAATTCCCGCCGCCTCCGCCGCTAAAAAGGCCATCGCTTCTGCCTATTTGTAGATGCTCAGCCCTATGCACGCAAAGGAGGTGCATTTTTTTGGCGGGAGCCTAATTATTAAGTGGCAGAGTATTTATCTCTGATTTAACTTTCTGTACAGGGATCGCACACTAATGCCAGCTACCTGAGCTGCTTTTACTTTATCACCATAGGTGGTCATTAGATTCTGCAAATAGGCCAGCTCAGAAGTTTTTAGATCCACTTTATCCAATTCAATATTTACGTTGGCTTGGAAATCAATATCAAAACATTTGTCAATTATATCCTGATCAATAACCTCAGCCTCTGCCAGGACGGTGGCGCGGGCCAGAACATTGCGCAATTCGCGAATATTACCTTTGTAGTTCCAGCTGCTCAGGCGCTTCATTGCAGACGGCGTAAGCTGCCAGGTTTGATCTGGTGAGATGCGATGGATGAGCGACTTGGCGATAGCGGGAATATCGTCGCGCCGCTCGGCCAGAGAAGGCAGATGAATCGGAAATACATTGATACGATAGAATAAATCCTGACGGAAGCTGGCCTGATCTACCATCTCCGCGAGGTTTTTATGTGAGGCGCAGATAAGTCGAAAGTTGCTGTTTTTAATCTCGGCGCTGCCCACTGGCCTGTAGGTGCCGGTCTCTAACAGTCGCAATAATTTGACTTGCATAGGCATTGGAATATCGGCCACTTCATCTAAAAATAATGTGCCGCCGTCAGCCTGCTCTATAAGTCCTGGCTTATTAAATTGTGCGCCTGTAAATGCGCCCTTCACATGGCCGAAAAGTTCACTTTCAAAAAGAGAGTCTGTAAGTCCAGAGCACTCCAGAGTTACCATGGGATTGCCGCTGCGAGCGCTGGCCATATGAATAGCTCTGGCCGCTAGTTCCTTGCCTGTGCCAGACTCCCCTTTAAGCACCACAGATACATCGCTCTGCCCTACGCGGCTAATCACTTCCAGCATCTTTAAAAATGCCGGGCTTCTACCGATCATTTTCTGGTCGGTGACATTCCCGCTGGCGAGAGGAATAGGCCGCAAAAGCTCAACAAAGAATAACAGTTGTTGCTGGTCGTCAAAGATAGGCAGCATCTCGACATCCACATGTTCTTTGCCGTGGGGAGTTTGGTGAATATGCAAAACTCGCTCTTTGCGCTTTGAAAGCAGAGCTGCGCTGAGGGGGCAGGATTCTCCGGCCTGGTCGCAGGGGACATCATAGCCGTGTGAAACGCTGAAGCAACTGGGCTGCTGGTCCAATTCTAGCGCGCCAAATGCGTCGCGGTATTCAGAGTTGTAAGCGAGGATTTCATAATTGGCCGAGACCAGTATGGCAGGGCAGTCATAGCCCTCGAGCATGGCGCTTAGATTGCGCTGAGATCCTGAATCAGACTGGATGATATCCATGTTTTTGCCAAAATTGGTTTAAGTTTTGCCAATTTTGGCTATGGATTGCCTCGGGGTCAAGATAAACCTGTCTGAAGCCCAGCAGATCCGCGATAACCGAAGTTGGCACGCTAAGTGCTAATAGCTAATAGCTGGGAGCTGTGAGAGTGCCACTTAAACTAACAAGTTAAGCGCAACAGGCCAAGACTATTGCTCAGCACGACATGTCAATTGGATATTAATGGAGAGTACGTGGAAAATTTGCAAAGAGCAGTTGATGACAGCTCAGCTGTTGAGGCGGACGTGGCGGTTTTTTTTGATCAGGACAGCAACACCTTTTCTTATGTGGTCAGAGATCCGCAATCTCAAGCCTGTGCGGTAATCGATTCAGTGCTCGACTTCGACTATCCGTCTGCCAGTATCAGCCACAGCAGTGCTGATGCCATTATGAAATATATTCAAGAACGCAGCCTGCAAGTGGAGTGGCATATTGAAACCCATGTCCATGCAGACCATCTGTCCGCTGGCCCCTATTTGCAAAAGCACTTGGGCGGTAAGTTGGCGATTGGTGAGCATATTGTCACTGTGCAGGAAACCTTTGGCAAAATCTTCAATGAGGGTACTGACTTTCAGCGTGATGCCAGCCAGTTTGACCGCCTTTTTAAGGACGGCGAAACCTATGCCATAGGTAACCTAGAGGCTACAGCTCTTCATACGCCGGGTCATACTCCCGCCTGTATGGTGCATGTTATCGGTAAGTCCGCCTTTGTTGGCGACACTATCTTTATGCCAGACAGTGGGACTGCTCGAGCAGATTTCCCCGGGGGCAGTGCTCAAGCGCTTTATCAGTCTGCACAGAAAATTTTAAATTTAGCTCCAGATACCAAACTCTATCTGTGCCATGACTATGGTGCCGAGGGCCGCGAAGTCAACTACCAAACTACAGTCGCCGAACAGCAGCTGCACAATGTGCATCTAGGCAACAACGCTACAGAGGCCCAGTTTGTCGCTCTACGTGAAAAGCGTGATAGCGGTCTTGGCATTCCTCGACTGATGATTCCAGCTATCCAGGTAAATATGCGTGCTGGCCATTTCCCGCCGGCTCAAGACAATGCGGCAGTCTATTTAAAAATTCCCATTAATAGTCTGTAAAAATAACAAAAATAACAAAAGGGACAAACAGTGAAAATAATAACAGTCAGTGAGACATTTTCGGTTTCCGATCAAATTCGTATTGAAGACATTGCCCAGCTAGCTGAGCAGGGCGTGCAGCTTATTATTTGTAATCGACCGGATGGCGAAGCAGCGGATCAACCCAGTGTCAATAGTATTGCCGAGGCGGCGGCGGGCAAGAATATAGAGTTGATCCATATGCCCTTTGTTGCAGGTGGGCTCACGGATGATATTGCAGCGCGTTTCCGCGAGCTGATGGCGAACAATTTGAAAACTCATGCCTATTGCCGCACCGGCAATCGCTCTTTGCAGTTATGGCACAGCATCTCTTCGGAGCAGCTTGAAAAAAAACTTTCTGCAGTGCAAAACACAGGTCAGGCGACGCAGCATTTCGACGTTGTGGTTATAGGTGCCGGCGCTGGTGGTATAGCCGTATCAGCCAGTCTGCTAAAGAGAGACAGCAAGCTACGCATTGCATTAGTTGACCCTTCTACTAAGCATTATTATCAGCCCGGATGGACCATGGTCGGTGGCGGTGTGTTTAAGGCTAAGTCCACTGAGCGCGAAACCACTAAATTAGTAGATAAGCGTGTTAGCTTGCTGCAGCAGGCGGTTACAAAAGTTAAGCCCGATAGCAATACTGTGGTTTTGCACGATGGTGCTCAGGTGCACTATGAGCAGCTTGTGGTCGCTCCTGGATTAACTATTAACTGGGGTGCTATAGAAGGTCTTGAAGAGACGCTGGGCAAAAATGGCGTAACCTCAAACTATCGCTATGACTTAGCGCCCTACACTTGGGAACTGGTGCAAAAAACCCAGCGTGGCAGAGCAATTTTCACTCAGCCGCCTATGCCTATTAAGTGCGCGGGCGCGCCGCAAAAGGCACTGTATCTTTCCGCCGATCACTGGCTGAAAACCAAGCGCCTAGACAATATCGATATAGACTTTTGCAATGCCGGCGGCGTGCTGTTTGGTGTTCCTGCCTATGTTGGTGCACTGCAGTCCTATATGGATAAGTACGGCGTTAGCCCGAGCTACAACCACAATCTGGTCAAAGTTGATGGCGACCAGCGCAAGGCCTGGTTTGATGTTACCGATGCTGAGGGGAATAAATCGCAGCTATGTAAAGACTTCGATATGTTGCATGTCTGCCCAGTACAGCAGGCCCCTGCATTTATAGCCGACAGTGGTCTGGCCGACCAAGGTGGCTGGTTGGCGGTAGATCCCCATAGTCTTTGCCACACAGAGTACGCAAATATCTGGGGCCTTGGCGACGTGATGAATACCACCAACGCTAAGACGATGGCTGCGGTGCGCAAGCAGGTACCAGTGGTGGCGAAAAATATCATCTCTGTTCAAGCAGGTCAGGCACCAAGTGCAAAATATGATGGCTACGGCTCATGTCCACTGACGGTAGAGCGCGGCAAGATTGTCTTGGCCGAGTTTTGCTATGGCGGTCGCGTAGCTCCCAGCTTCCCCAATTGGATCAATGCCGGAACCAAGCCAACTAGATTAGCCTGGTGGCTCAAAAGCCTGGCTCTTCCCTTTGTCTATTGGCACATGATGCTAAAGGGCCGAGAGTGGATGACCCACTGTCCAGAGGAAAAAACCTAAATGGATAAAGCCAGCGACTACCTGCCTGCGTTGAAGTGGATGCGCAGTTACAGTGGGGATGACCTAAAAGCGGATATGGTCGCCGGACTGGTTGTCACCATGATGTTGATTCCCCAGTCATTGGCCTATGCACTGTTGGCTGGTGTGCCAGCCGAGGTTGGGCTCTATGCCAGTATCCTGCCGCTAATTGCTTATAGTTTGTTTGGCAGTAGTCGCACATTGTCGGTTGGCCCGGTCGCTGTCGTGTCATTAATGACTGTGGTCAGCCTCAGCAATATTGTCACCCAAGGCACTGCAGACTATCTGAGCGCCGCCATTGCTCTGGCATTTTTGTCAGGGTTATTCCTTCTGATTATGGGTCTTTTTAAATTGGGCTTTGTGGCCAACTTTTTATCTCACACAGTAGTCTCAGGCTTTATTACTGCCTCGGGCATTATTATCGCCCTGAGTCAGGTCAGGCATCTGCTGGGTATCTCTGGTGCCGGAGATACCTTGCCGACCATCGCGCTATCCCTGCTTAACAGTAGCGACAGCATTCACACATACACCGCAGTGCTCGGGGTTGCGGTACTGGCTTTTCTGGTTTGGGCAAGAACTGCTGTGGTGCCTATCTGTAAGCGTATGGGAGTGACAGACAGCAACGCCCAACTTATGGCCAAGTTAGCGCCAGTGTTAGCGGTGATTACCACATTGTTGCTAGCCTGGATGGTTGACCTTGAGCGAGCTGGAGTTGCCGTTGTTGGCAGTATTCCAAGTGGTCTGCCCAGGCTGGCCTGGCCCCAGCTTTCCTTTGCGCTATTTCAGCAGCTGTGGTTGCCTGCGTTGAGTATCGCCATTATTGGCTATGTGGAGTCTGTATCCGTGGGCAAAACTCTGGCGGCAAAACGCCGAGAAAATATAGACCCAAATCAGGAGCTGATAGCTCTGGGGTCTGCCAATATTGCCTCTGCATTTTCCGCAGGCTTTCCCGTCACCGGAGGCATTTCCAGAACTGTAGTGAACTTTGACGCTGGCGCAAAAACTCAGGCAGCCAGCATTTTTGCTGCTGTGGGTATAGCAGTGGCAGCGATGTTTTTGACTCCCGCATTATATTTTCTGCCCAAGGTTACATTGGCAGCCACAATCATTGTTGCCGTGTTAACCGTTGTCGATTTTTCAATATTGGGAAAAACCCTGCGCTTCTCGGCGAATGATTTTCGTGCCGTGGCTATCACATTAGTAGGGACGCTGCTATTTGGCGTAGAAGTGGGTGTCCTCTGTGGCGTTATGCTGTCAATTTTACTCTACCTGTATCGCACATCGGTGCCCCATGTGGCTGAAGTGGGCTTGGTGGAGGGTACCCAGCATTTTCGCAATATTCAGCGTTACCAAGTGACCACAGAGCCATCAGTTCTAAATTTACGTGTCGACGAGAGTCTGTTTTTTGCCAACGCATCAGTACTGGAAAATCTTATTTATCAGAAGGTCTACGCGAATGATCTGATCGCTCACGTGGTGCTGATTTGCTCGGCGGTAAATGAGATTGATTACAGTGCCCATGAGATGCTTGAGCGGGTTAACCAGCGACTTGCAGAGCAGGGTGTAAGTCTTAATCTGTCAGAGGTGAAGGGCCCGGTCATGGATGCGTTGCGTTATTCCGGCTTGGCCAAACAGTTGAGCGGAAGTATTTATTTAACCCAGTTTGATGCATTTCAGCATCTAAGGGCCATTTCTAACAAGTAGCATTTTTACAGGAGCTATACAGATAATGGAGTTTGATCCATTTGTTTTATCGCGAATTCAGTTTGCCGCTAACATCAGTTTCCATATCCTTTTCCCAAGCATCACGATTGGACTCTGTTGGTTTTTAGTTTATTTCCGAATTCAGTATTTACGCACCAATGACAAGTCGTGGGAATATGCCTATTTTTCCTGGGTGAAAATTTTTGCCTTAACCTTCGCTCTGGGGGTGGTTTCCGGGATCACCATGAGTTTTCAGTTTGGTACCAATTGGCCAGGATTTATGGAAAAGGTTGGCAACATTGCCGGTCCGCTGCTGGGCTATGAGGTGCTGACCGCTTTCTTTATGGAAGCCTCATTTCTGGGCATTATGCTGTTTGGTAAAGACAGGGTGTCTGAGCGAGTTCATTTGATATCCACAGTTCTCGTGGCCGTGGGAACAACGTTCTCGGCGTTTTGGATCCTGAGCCTAAACTCCTGGATGCAAACGCCAGCCGGCTATGAAATTCGAGATGGTATTTTCTACGCCACAGACTGGTGGCAGATTGTATTTAACCCCTCTTTTCCTTATCGCATGACGCATATGCTGTTGGCCAGCCTGTTGACCAGTGCCTTTATGATAGCTGGCATCAGTGCCTGGCGAATACTCAGATCAAAAGATGGGCCTAGTACTTGGCTATTGCTGCGTTCCAGTTTGATTGCTGCCGCAGTACTTACGCCAACCCAGATCTTGGTCGGTGACCTTCATGGACTCAATAGCCTTGAGCACCAGCCGGCCAAAATTGCTGCAGTAGAAGCTGTTTGGGAAACCGGCAGCGGTGTGCCATTCACCCTTCTGGGTATGCCTAATGAAGAGACCAAGACTACGGATTATGCAATCAAAATTCCTAAGTTGGCCAGCCTCGTGCTGGTGCATGACGCCGAGGGTGAGTTGCCCGGACTTGATCAGTTTGAGGGAGAGCACCCACCGGTGGCTGCGGTTTTTTGGTCATTTAGGGTCATGGTAGGTGTGGGAATGCTAATGCTTATTATGAGTTGGTATGGCTGTTGGAAACTATTGCGTAACAGCACATTTAGCAAAATCTATTTAACACTGCTGGCGCCGATGGCATTTTCAGGATGGGTTGCCGTACTCGCGGGTTGGTATGTTACCGAGATTGGTCGCCAGCCATGGGTAGTCTACGGCTTGCTGCGCAGCAGAGACGTAGTTGCAGAACATCCTCCTGAGATTTTACTGGGGACATTGATTGGCTATTTGGCGCTCTATGTGTTTTTGCTCATCTCTTATATAGGCGCGCTGGCTCATCTGTCGTCAAAACCGCCGCGCTCTGGCGTAGTGATGCATGAATACCATCTTAATAATCAGGGTCGCTCATAGGGAGGTACCATGGAACAGTTTTTACCTATAGCTTTTATGCTGGTCATGGGTCTGGCGCTACTAATTTATGTGATTCTGGATGGCTATGACCTCGGCGTGGGTATGTTATTACCCTTCGCGGATGATCAGCAAAAAGATCTGATGATTGCCTCTATTGGGCCATTTTGGGATGCCAATGAAACCTGGATAGTGCTGGGTGTTGGTGTGTTACTCATCGCCTTTCCTGCGGCTCATGGAGTAATACTTACCTCCATGTATATCCCCATCACTATTATGCTGCTGGGTTTGATTTTGCGCGGTGTGGCCTTCGATTTTAGGGTCAAAGCTGGGGATGCTAGGAAGGAACGCTGGAATAAAATTTTCTTTGCCGGTTCAGTTATTGCCTCTGTGTCCCAAGGTTGGATGCTGGGTTCCTATATCACCGGACTTCAGGACAACCTGACCAGCATTTTATTCTCTGCGCTGATATCAGTCACCTTGCCCTCACTCTATGTACTGCTAGGTGCTGCATGGTTGATGATGAAAACTGAAGACGAACTGTTTAACAAGGCGCTGCGATGGGCAAGGCTAGCCATAGTGCCCATGGGGCTGGGGTTGCTGTTAGTGTCTATAGCGACTCCGATAGTCAGCTCCAGTATCGCAGAAAAGTGGTTTACCATGCCCAATGCGCTAGGCCTGCTGCCTATTCCGCTTAGCTGCATACTGATTTATGGCGGCTTGCTGTGGGTCTTGCGCAGGCCGGATATATTGAACAGAGGCTACGCCTGGACGCTGTTCGCTGGCTTGGTGATTATCTGTCTGATGGCCTCTCTGGGCCTAGCCTATAGTCTGTTTCCCTATATTGTTATAGATCGCCTGACAATCTGGGAAGCTGCTGCCGCTACGGAATCTCTCCAAATGATTTTTTATGGCGTGGCGGTAACCTTGCCGGCAATTATTGGCTACACAATATTTGTCTACAAAATTTTTCACGGCAAGGCCAGAGAACTATCTTATGAGTAACGTTTGGTGATGGGTTAGTATGTGAAGTAACAAGGATGTCAAAAAAGCTTATTGACTAGCTGATCAATTAATCAATGGCTTGTCGTCTGTGTGCAATTTCTGCTGCCCCGCCAATATCAAAACCTCAAACCGAAAGGTTGGGGGTTTTTTATTGGTTGCTGATTAGGGTTTGTCGGCGCCATGCCAGTCTCAAACGTCATGTAGCTAAAACGCCTACTTTCTCCTCTCGCTTTCTCCTCTCTCTTTAAGGTTCTCTTAATATTAAAGCGATATATTGATAGGAAATAATGAAAACTAAAAGGTACTGACATGAATCTACCCCTCTTTATTCGACTCCTGCTGCTGAGCACATTTCTTGGGTTGACCGCCTGCGGTGGCGGGGGCTCTGGGTCTGACTCAGATAGCGAAATTGGCCATACTGATTCGGACCACGATGGCATCGATGATGACAGGGATATGGACGATGATGGCGATGGCATTGCTGATACAGAGGATGCCTGCCCGCTGGATGCTTCAGAAACCTTAGATTCCGACGCTGACGGCATCTGCGATAACGCTGATTCAACGCCAAATGGTGTTGTTCAGCAAATGATCAGTGGCGGTGTTGTCGGTGGCTTTGGCTCGATCTATGTGAATGGCATTAAATACTCTACAGATACCGCTGAGTTCGTTAACGATAAACAAGAATCATTGGCCCATGGCGAGCAGCAGTTAGAGGTAGGTGATTATGTTTGGGTTGAAGGAACCCTGAATGCAGATGGCATTACAGGGGTTGCCACGCGGGTTATTTACGATGTTGATTTAAAGGGCACCGTTAGTGCGATTGACCCAGCCAACAGAACATTTACGGTTTTGGGCCGCAGCGTGAGTATCAACCAAGACACGGTTTTTGATGATGACTTTGCGGTCGCCGAGCTGTCTGGATTGAGCTTGGGCGCTATTGTCGAAGTAACTGGTTTTGATCAAGCCGACGGTAGTTTGCTGGCAACCAGAATCGATCTTGAAACGTCGACACTAGAGACTGAATTTAAGGTTGAGGGGATGATCGCAGCAGTTGATTTGGTCAATCAAACTCTCAATATCGCGGCTCAGGCAGTGGACTTTTCGGCTGCACTGATCAACTTCACCCCGGCGCTAAACCAGTGGGTTGAAGTCTATGGGGCGCTAAACACAGAGAGTGTTTTTGTCGCTAGCAGCGTTCAGGCTGAAGATCGTGAGGGCGAATACGGTCTGTCTTCTGGCGCTAGTGATAGGGTTGCCAGTGCTCTGGTTTCTGTCGAGGGCATGGTGTCGGCACTGACTACAGTGAGTGGGTTTTCTGTCAATGGTTACGCTGTACTGACCGATGAGTCTACGCTCTATGTTGGTGGTGATGCCTCTGATATCAATGTTGGCACTAGGCTCTTGGTACAGGGGTTCAGGGCGATTGACTCCTCGGCGCTTGTGGCCGAGCGCATTTACCTGCGAGTTGAGGCCAATCTTCAGGTTGAGGGGCAGGTGACGGCTATAGATCTGGATGCGAGCACTATCGTTGTGGCTGATATCAGCGTAGTGGTTCAACCCACCACGCAGATGGAAGACGGTACCGGCGTGGCCAGGCGCTTCCGCCTGCAGCAGTTGAGCGTCGGCGACTTTGTTGAAGTCAGTGGCCAGTACAACGGCAGTCTAATGACGGCCTATCGCGTTGAGCGAGACAACAATGACGATGATCTAGATTCCTATGCAGGTCATGGTTTGAGTGTCGACGGTGTGCAGTACTACGTCGACGACAGTGGCTTCTTGCAAGACCAATCGGGCAATTACCATACTGAAACCGATGGCAACTACTCACGCTACTCTGACGCCGCTGACTATCTGTTACAAAACGAATATCAAGGCAACACCATCGAGATTGAGGGCATCGCTAGTACGATTAGCAGCAGCGGCCTAACCCTGTTCGGCAATCTGATTAACTTCACTGCGACAACTCGCTATGAGCTAAACGATCGCCTTGTGGACAGTGCTACATTCTTGGCGTCGACTACAGTCAGTCCTTATGTTGAGGTAAATGCGGTTAGGTTGGCGAGCGGTGAATACGAGGCGCTGACAATTGAGTTGGAGTCCAAGTCTGACCAATACAATGGCGGTGATCAGTCGACCTCCGGCAATGAGGCAAGCGAGCTATCCAATTACAGCTTTGAATTGAAAGGTGTTGTTGCGAGCATCGATGCCTCTGGTGTGCAGTTGAGCAATGGCTACCAGTTACAGTTTGTTGGTAGCACGGTTTATGAGACGTATTCACTGGTCAGTCAGGCACGTTTTTTGTCGACAGTGGCTGCGCTATCAAGTCCGGCAGTTGAAGTTAAGGTGCTGCGCAATACCGATGGCCAGTTGCTGGTGGCCAAAATTGAGCTCGAGTCCAGTGACCAGGGATACAGTAACGACAATGATGACGACAGCGATAGCTACGCGGGTTCTGAAATAGAGTTTGAGGGTTACGGCGCTATTGATAACCTTGGCGCGACTATCCAGGGCACCTATGTTGCGTTTGTTAACACGACTTATTTTGAGCTGTTTGACCGTCGAGTTCAGCTGAGTGATTTCTTGGCCCATGTGTCTAGCAGCGATAAATTTGAAGTCAAAGCCCGACGCAATGCTGCGGGTGTCTATGAGGCAATAAAAGTTGAGTTGGACGACTAAGTCCCTTTAGCATTTGGCTTATATGACCCCCCGACAAAAGCCCGTATGATTTTGATGCGGGCTTTTTGTTGCTTGCCAGCAAAGAGGATCTGGGTGAGCTTCCTCCCCATATGATGTCAGTCAATGCGATGGATCTGTCTCCCGATGAAGGGCTAAAGTATTATCGTATTGTACTGGCGGCAGGGGTTAGGGCCAGCAGCTGAACAGTCAACAGAACCTGCCACAGTGCTGATCTGATTTTAGCCAATGCTGCGCCAGATATATTTGCCGCAACCCTCTGAGATATCTATGGCTTTACCGTTTTACTTCGTTCTGGTGACACCACAGGCAACTGAGGCAGCATGGGCTCTTTGTCTAAAGCTGTTGCTGCGTATTACCACAGGCCTGATTGGCCGGCACAGCAACATCCATAAGTTTTGGGCTGGGCAAATCTAAACTATCCATTAAATCTACATACTCCCCTTGATTAGCTATCTGCAATCTCGGG
>Ga0208544_10002610_pt1 | contig 11621 bp, 9 predicted proteins | sample DEB08_DNA_9_FD_184526 | JGI IMG/M metagenome (GOLD analysis project Ga0208544, IMG submission 184526) | Aqueous microbial communities from the Delaware River and Bay under freshwater to marine salinity gradient to study organic matter... | ecosystem: Environmental > Aquatic > Marine > Coastal ...
AACAGTTCTGTTTTAGCCTCTGTTTTCTCTCCCAGAAAGTACTCGAAAACTGATTGTCCGTTCATAGACAGAGTCTTCAAAACAGAGGAGAAAACAAAGTCTGTTTTCAACAGTTCTGTTTTAACCTCTGTTTTAACCTCTGTTTTCTCTCCCAGAACGTACAGCAAAACAAGAGTATCCGTTCAGATCAGAACAGAGTCTTCAAAACAAAGGAGAAAACAGAGTCTGTTTTCCCTCCTTCGCTATGTTTTCTGCTCCGCTCTCTAGAACGCTAGAACTAAGCCAGAACAGAGGCGAAAACAGATGTATCCTCTTTTTTTTCATCCACCACATACCTCACTCCACTTCCTTCCACTCATTGACTGAATCTTTACCATGTCAGAAGAAATCAACGGAGATGAATATTCACTGGCAATTCGGAATGTATTCCGTCTTGTGGAGGAACAATTAAGGGAATCCGATGATATGCTGATGAGGGAGCATGCACTTAATCTCAGGCGGGCCGCGATGTTTGGACGCGATGGTGTACTTGACGTGGTGATGGGGGCTCATGAGGAGATATTAATGGCACGCGAGTTTGAGAGAACCGTGGCTCTTGGAATAGCCGAACGTATGATTACAAATCTGCTTCGCAGACTGGCGTGGGTTTATGTGAAGGACAATTGTGTATCGGAAATGCAAGCAATTTGTGATGATCTTGGACATGAGGTCGATTCGGCCGTTGCGAGAGCCGTCAATTCGGCCATTGAGAGAGTGAGAGAAGCCAATGCAGATAATCCATTATTTGTGGCTGCTGAACATTGGTCGGTACAGCTGGTGGAAGGAATTCTTGGACCAGATCCAGATTTGTAAAGAATAGAGATACTTAGCACTAAGCCCTACCATTTTATGATGATAAATGGTTAGAATATTTTAAGATTAAGCGGCCTGTTAAAATCGTTACCGTATACAGATCTTCTAAACATGCTTGATGTAACTTCCTTGAGCAACACGTACAATCGATGATGGGGTCATGATATTTGATGGGTTTCATGCAATCAATGCAGAGTGTTCCTATTTTAGATACAGTCACATCATGTCAATGTTAATTTGGGCTGTACAATTCGTTCTTCTTTCGGACTCTTACGGTGGGATTGTTGCATCGAGTTGACATCCGATCAATCTCTTTTCGCTGTTTCTCATGGCTATCAAATCGATGCCTCAAGACGTCGACCACACTAACAGAAGCTTCATCGAGTGGGGGTAACGAAGCTACGTCATCATCATCATGGATTGGTGTCCCAACTATAGCCATAATTAAACTATCTCCAGCACCTTTTCCTCCTCGAAACTTGTAGTGTTTTGTCAAGCCAACAACTCGTACATCACGAAAGACCTTAACTATCATGGGAATTGTTCTGCTTTCCCACCAATAATTACTCATGACCAAGATTATTGGCTGTGTGTGGCTTCTTGCGAGGGACAACAACGATTTCCAGACTACTTCCTCAGGAAATGCTCGATCCCATAGAAGGCAGACATGAATGCTAAAAAGAACTTACAATGTGAGTAAAGTTACAATGTGAGTATTCATGAACACATGTCAAAATAGATAACAAACGTACCCTCGTAAATTCAAAGGCTTTGTACAGTCTGCCTCAAGGAAGCCAACGTGAAGACTGCGCTTGTCGTGTGATACCTTCTCCCAATCATTAAGAAACATTCGGTAGATTTCTGCACCAAGATGAAGCCGATTTGGGTCAATCTCAAGGCCAATCCATCTTGAGTTGGCGATGACGGCGGCTCCACTTATAATGCTTACAAAAATACCACACCCTAGATCAGCACACACTATCTCTGTGCCTACTCCATGTAGTTTGGTTGCGTACACCTCGATCCATTCATGAATTTCTTCCCAACTCGAGTAATCGAACGTTTGGTGAACGCCACCGCCGAACGTCTGGGTACTAATGCTATTCGACAACTCTTCCAGGGCTCGTGCCTTATTTTGAATAACACTGTTAGCTGCTTTGCTCTCCTTTTTACGTTCGGCCGCAGTGATCTCCTTTTCACGTTCGTCCTCATCCCTTTTCAATTTCTCGTCTTGTGCTTGGGCATTGGAAGCCCAATCATCCATCCTTCTTGCTATATTCATGAGTTGGTCGCATTGTTCTCTGAACAATGTTGAGGCGCAACTCTTCCTTATATCCAATCGTACCTTTAAGAGCAACTCGTTTGCATGGATTGACACCTGTTGAATATGTTTATTGACTTCAGATCTGACGAATCTTTTCACGTTGCACGCATCAATCCGCAAGCTATCATCCGCCTGGTAGCAATGAAGCGATGAGTGCTCTAGGTGGTCTTTCAATTCACCAAACCATCCACAGCCGTATGGGCAATGAATCTTAAGAGCACTGATTCTATCGTCAATGTCATGGCAGTACGAAACATCGCGAAACACTCGTTTACAGTCAGCCAATGGGCAAACGGCACCATCAGAAGGTAAGCAATCAAAGCAACAAGTGCGCTGGCAGCAGCTAACACGCATAGGTGTAATGGCAACATCTGTACATTTCTGACACATGAGCTCAGACACTGCCTCGTCATTATCAACTGCGTATGCGACGATTTTGTTCTTGTCATCGTCAAATACCTTTAGACGAATTGTGAGAGGGTCAACTGCTGGTATGGAGATATTACCAAAGTCAGCTGGAGGAAGTTCGACTGCAGAGTTCTTACGATCCGAGCTGATCTTGATCCTATCTAAAAAGGCAGCCTTCTTGGCAGCCCTTTTCGTCCGTATGAGCCAACTTTTCGTCCGTTTCGTCATTCGAGTTGCTTTCACTACCTTCTTCCCTTTCTGCTTCTTCTTTTTCTTTAGTGTTGTAGAGGTTGATGACTTCCTGTTATGGAAGCGAGTATTAGCTGCTGGGCAATTGGCTACGTTCGGAGTCCCTTTCTGCTTCTTTTCTTTCTTTAGTGTTGTAGAGGTTGATGACTTCCTGTTACGGAAGCGAGTATTAGCAGCTGGGCAAGTTGCTACGTTCGGAGCAGGGTCCTGGAAAGAACTTTCGTCGTCTTTATCGGAGTCTTCAACCGACCCGCGCAGCATGGTCATCTTCTGCTTGTTTTGTGCCTTCTTTAGTATTGTAGTGATTGATGACTTCCTGTTACCGGATCGAGTATTAGCTGCTGGAGAACTGTCATCAATAACATTCGGAGCAACTTCTTGCGATGACTTCCTGTTATCGAAGCGAGTATTAGCTGCTGGAGAACTGTCATCAATAACATTCGGAGCAACTTCCTGCGGAGAACTGTCATCGTGTTTATCTGACTCTTTAAGCACCGCCCCCTTGAGAAGGATGAAAGCGACCCTCCAACGTATTTCGTTGATGTCTTGCTGAGTGAACGACTTCTTTTTCAACTCTTCGTCCATGCAAAGGTGATATATCCCAGTTAACATGAAAAGCCCGCAGCTGTTAGTATCTTGTTGCAAAGGCACATCATCCGAACAGTCTTGAATGATCCAATTGTTACACCAATCGTCATATGTCCCTGTTGTTTCCTTATCATAATATTTGACGCTAGAATCGAATAGGAATCGCCTCATAGACTTCAGATACACATTGTCTTCAGCTGGATTCGCAGCATCACTTCCATCGACATGACATGCATCTCCCGCTACATTTGCAAACTTCCCATCATAAAGTCGAAGCTCCTTTGATTCTATATGAACCCAAATGAAGATCCAATGATTCAGTCCCTTATTGATTGGAATATACAGCGTCTCAAAGTCGAAGATAGACTTAGCCTGACCAGGCAATTTATTTGCTGCTGTCCACCTGGATACCCTGTCGAACTTATAGAAGGGCTCATTGATATTAACACTACCTCGTAGATCTGGCTTGTGCTTAATCAATTGACTCATGAAGTGCGAACTAAGGAACAGCGCGTTGGGGAATTCCCCCTGTAAAATACCCCGGCAAAAGAGATTAATGACTGCATCGTCCACCCATTGACCTGGGCGAAGTCGAGCGAAGTCTTCGTGTGTGATGGAATGCTTGCCATCGTGGGAATGGAGGAATTCCGTCTTTGAAGTGTTATTCCAGTTGCTTGATATACATTCCTTCTCACGTTGTGGTATCAGTGGCTGGGGAGGGGAGGGAAGTATGAAGTGACAAGTTGTATCTTGATCATCCTCGAATGGTCTACGCCCTTCATTGACAACACTCTTCGGTTTGTAGTCTAAATTGTCAACACATGAAGTGGTCTGTACAACTTCGGAATGGATGAAGACCGTCGTGGATGCGTGGCTCCATTTCGTCGTTTTATAAGCCTTGTCAGTTTGTAGTTTATCTTCCACTCCCTTTAGTACACGCCTTGAATGTTTATCGCTGATCGGATTGTTCTCTTCATTGTCCACATCTACATTGTCAGCTCTCTTAATGGACGTGTTCTCCGTTATGAACATCTGTTGAGGTATTGGGTATTCTCTGTCAGGATACTTTATTATATCCCCCAAGCTGAAGCGGCTAGCAGTATCGCAGAGATTGTTGGTGTTTGAATACATACACATGCCCACCGCATCTAAAGACCCACCACGTTTCGAGGACGTCTGACTCTGACCACAATGAATAATATCAATGGGCGAAATTGTTTCTTTTGGGGAAAGCGACGGATTAACCCCGGTTGTGTCCACATGATACACATCTTGTGTGAGTGGCGGAGATGTGGATGTGGGATCGTCATCGGCAGCCGGTCTTTCATGGATGATGCCCGGGCTGGTCGTACCAATGGCAGAATTATTGTCATCATTGCTGTCTTGCATGATTGCTGCACCTAAAAAGTAAATACCAGATACTATGTTGGTATTATGTTGGTGATGTAACGCAACACCATGGTGGATGACTTCATAAAATGAGTTGTACCAAATCGCATTGCTTTTCATGTTTTGTTCATGTTTTAGACTCTGTTTTGATGCCCTCATTGTCAGTTTTCACATCTGTTTAAAAATTAGCTCTGTTTTGATGTCTTTTTTCATCTCAGGCCTGTTTTCGAGATGTTCCTTGTTCTCACCTTCTGCCTGCCGCACCACTCGGCGAGCAATTGACCCAAGGTTACCACCATGTCACATAAAATGCAGGATGGCGATGAAGCTTTTGCCCACACACAACCAAGCCAATTATTCAAATTTAATCAAGTGCCATCCTCCGGGCATAGCAAAGCCGTTTAAGCGACAAATCGGACACTCATCTACGACTCAAAATGAAGTGGAAGTATGTCCGGCGACGACTCACCATTGCCAAGAATTCAAAGTGTCCTGCAAGGGAGATGACGACGACCTTCGAGCATTCAAAGAAGCTTGCGATAGAGTTGGTGACAAAGCTTTATGGTGTGTCCTTGTACTAGCTGATTATCCCAATACGAAAGACTGTCGTCTTGACAACATCCAGAATATTGTTGCACGATCATTGAATACTCCCACTTCCAGGTTGATTCAATTTGTTGGTGAATACGTTTTTCACAAATGCGTGTCTATTTGGAGTGCAAAGAAAGATAATCTCGGTCTCATCTTAATCCATGGCAGACTATATAAGGGGTATGCATTTGCCCGTATGATTGATGACCTCATGCATGTCATACAACGCCATGGGAAGCGGAACGCTGCATCAATGTTGAGACGCCATCAGTTTACAAAACGGAGGTATGCGCTGAACAAATCACAACCAACAAGCGAACTTGCAACGGAGTGGGCATTAGACATTGTTCGCAGAATTAGCAATGGAGTTCGTACTTACGTTAATCGTGGAGGGAATAGTTTGCTGCGTTGTTGCTGGGATAACATTCAATTAGAGTATTTTGATAGGAAGGAGACTGCCTGCATAATTGCATGTAAGTTACTCGATAATCTTGCGATGATGAAACGCCTAACAAAAACGACACCAGAACGAAAGGGCTGAGAACTGCAGTCATCAAATGAAAGTACACAGTAGCGACCTTAATGCTGTTCCTTTCGTAATGGAGAGATTCGTTGAACGTTGTGTAAGGGGGAGAGCTGTAGGTGTGTTATTGCGAATGACGATGAAAGGGAGAGAAAGTGTTGTAAAGGGATTCATGGAAGGTCGTGTGAGGGGGAATTTTAGGTGTGGGGGGGGGGGTTCAAATGAAAGTAAGGAGCAGCGGCATTCATGCTAGATTAGTTTCGCTGTAACTAACAACTGCACATCCATATAGTGCGTGTAGCTCCATCGTTTAGTCGTCGTTCGCTACTGAAGTTGCTTCTTCCACCACTGCAATACCCATGTCTTTCGTAACAAACGCCTGCACATCCAAGTAGTGCATGCAGATTAATTTCGCAATCTGTTTTGCTTTTTGTTCAACTTGCTTTTTCACCCATGATGTGGCTTCTTTCATTATACGCACTTCCTCTGGTTTGCCCATAAGACCCGCCTCAAGACATGTCCAAAGATGCGACAGTGGTTTATCAAATAGGTTTGCAACCAACATGTTGGAAATACCGTCAAGGTCTGGTGGTAATTTGCCTATGGGCAAGACAACATTGGTCGTGTCATCAACGTTGGAACTTTCTGTATGTGTCGTGTCATCAACGTTCAAACTTTCTGGATGTGCGAATACATCCAACGCCGCTGCGATGAAGTTACCGCAACCATTAACACCTTTACTATCAACCTGAAATTCATCAAACCGATCGAAGTCCAAGGGATCCAGCTTCCTCCCGGTAAGTGCCGTCAGCGTGTATGCGACCACTTTCATGACATCTTCTCTCCATGTTTTAAGAAAGCCATCCCAACCCAGGACAATCTTTGTCATATCAATCGGTGTCATATCCTCCTTTGGTGTCGTATCCTCCTTCCCCTTCTTTAGCTTTGGGTTCAAAAATTTCCCGGTATTATTATACCATGACTCACCAGATTTTTGATATAGCTCTTTCTCCAAAATGTCTTCGTTGTACCCGCGGTAGAAGATACATTGCAACTCCGTAGACGATATCTGCTTGCTGCCTTGACCTTGTTGACCGGGGTCTCCAACACTTGTACCCACCGACTTCACATCTACCACCAACTTAGAGTAGCACAATTCGACAATTTCTTTGTGAGCCCGACATAGGTAGATATTCATGAAGGATTGTACAGGCATTAATGAGAGTATCATCCAAATAGCACGCATTCGCACAATGCCGCGATCCCACATAGTCAAAGTTCTCAACTGCACAGGATTTGCGTAAACAATGCCGTCGTGCACTCCTCTTTTCATCCAACTCTCTTTGGCTCCTTCAATGTCGACCGCCGACCGAAGTATGGGTAGCTGTGTTGCAACGCCGTCGAATAAAAGTGGCGGAGTCGGGGCCACAAAGTTACCAGAGCAGCATTGGCATTGGACTTCGGTGCCTGCATCCAATTTGATCTTCGTCTTCTTCTGTCCTTTGCCGGTCTTTTTCTGTTTCACATTGTTGTTGGAATTGCGTCCTGCGGCTGCTGCATCATTGGCGGGGTTATCAAATGCTGATGACAACAAATTCATGTACTCGCTAACTGTATCCGAATGATCCAACAATATCAGTGGCATAAAGAATAGTATCTCCGCCTTCATCGCGTCGAACAACTCTTCAACGTCCTTAATCGTGGGTACCTCCGGAGACTCAAGGTCTTTACGCTCCTCACCATCACGTAGCATATGTGTGTCGGTTAGACGGTTCAAAACTTCAGTGAATGATTTGTTCCATTGCTTCACCATATCTTTGCACCTATCTCCACCAGAGTAACCACAACTAATTTGAATCATCGTTTTGTTACAATGACTCCAAGCCAATTTACACAAGGAATCGAGTTTGTCGACTCCTTCATTCTTCGAAGGATGATGGCTTAAGCAAACATGCAAATCTGTTGTTGATTTAGCGCTTTGTTCGTAAGCAGCTTTGCATTGAGAGTGATATCGTTTTGCTGGACGACATAAAGCACATGTGTTTGCTGTTGCATTAACAGCCGCCTCACATGGAGGGTAAGCGCAACGAGAATCTACCGCCGGCGGCACTGGAAGTATCGACAAATCTACTGGACCGCCGTTACCATCCTTCCGGTTATTGTCTCCATCGTCTTTGTTGTCGTCGTCATCCTCACCACCGCTTGTGCTGCGCTTTCGAGAATCAGCCAAGACATCAGCCAAGACAGCGTCAGTACTTGTTGCCTGCGACACATTAGCATCTGCTACGTTCCCATTGTCTCCATTGTCTTTCTTGTCGTCGTCATCCTCACCACCGCTTGTGCTGCGCTTTCGAGAATCAGCCAAGACATCAGCCAAGACAGCGTCAGTACTTGTTGCCTGCGACACATTAGCATCTGCTACTTTCCCATTGTCTCCATTGTCTTTGTTGTCGTCGTCATCCTCACCACCGCTTGTGCTGTGCTTTCGAGAATCAGCCAAGACAGCGTCAGTACTTGTTGCCTCCGACACATTAGCATCTGCTACTTTCCTGCCTCCCTCCGTACCAGTAGGTTCCTCACTCTGATAGGTGTTTACGGATGAGATGGAAGTGTCGCCTGGTACTTGTGCTTTATTAGTCACGTCTTCTGTATACCCACCCCCTCTCTCATCACTTCCACGCTTATTACCTCCACCTTCATCGGCAACAATATTGCATGTGTTGTCGATGCCCCCCGAAGTAACCCCCCCTTCCCCTTCTCCCGCATCACTTTCACTTTCATACTCGTTCTCTCCATCTTTACCGCCGCCCTTACTGTCTGTGTAGCTGTTCAAGTATTGTGTATCCTCTAAAACGTTACCAATTGCGTTAGACGCTCCGACTGCTGTTACATTACCGTCCGTGTTCATAGCAGTATCCTCCTCCTCCTCCTCCTCCCCACAAAGATCATTATTTCCATCATAAACATTAAAGTCTGTGATGATGCCCCCGTCGTCTGTATCCTCATCTGAGGCATCAGTAACATTCATGGCCCCAGAATTATCCACCCCCCCCCTCTCTCTCGCAACGCTTTCAAGATCATCATTTGCTTTACTGCCTGTGTTGTCATGAACATAATTTCTCGTGTACTTGCGATGGTTTCTAAAGCCTTTAAGGCTTGTTTGGGTACTTAGTTCTTTCGTATTTTCTTTGTACTTTGGATTTTGTCTGTAAAAGTCTTTGGCAACTAAGCCGCCGTCGTTTACAGAAACCATATCCAGATAATTACTGCTGGTGGATGTCTTGGCATGTTCTGGACACATGGAATATTCACGTTTGATTTTCTCAGCCTCCATCGTAACAACAACATATGCTTTATGATCGCAATTTGAGAACCCACAACAACGTCCATCTTCATTTTTCAACGTTTTCAAACGCACTTTCTTTTGCTTGCCATCATAGTAATAATTATCGTATCCATCTAAACACATGTGACAAGTCAGCTTCGGCTTCTGCTTCTGCTTCTGCTTCTGCTTCGGCGGCTGCTTCAGAACTTTCGTCCCCCTCTTCGCCGCTCCTTTGGCTTTGCCGAGTTTCGCGAGTTTCGACATACTTCGTGTTGCCGCTTGCTCATTAGCTGATCGAGGTGCCATGATTACGGAGGTGCCGCCTGCTTTGGTGGTTGTGAGTTTGAAGAATGGTCGAAACATGCGTGCATGAAAACTAAACGGAACAGTTCTGTTTTAGCCTCTGTTTTCTCTCCCAGAAAGTACTCGAAAACTGATTGTCCGTTCATAGACAGAGTCTTCAAAACAGAGGAGAAAACAAAGTCTGTTTTCAACAGTTCTGTTTTAACCTCTGTTTTAACCTCTGTTTTCTCTCCCAGAACGTACAGCAAAACTAGAGTATCCGTTCAGATCAGAACAGAGTCTTCAAAACAAAGGAGAAAACAGAGTCTGTTTTCCCTCCTTCGCTATGTTTTCTGCTCCCCTCTCTATAGCATTGCTTATGAAGACTGTCCGACCGCTTGAGATGCATGAATTAGTGGGAAGGATTATGGCGGTGGGATCCACCAAACCTTTACGCGACTATAGTGCTAGAGAATAGAGCTGGTAATCAGCATAATGCTTAACATAGTATGAATGAATTTGGCTTACACTCAAACTTCCTCTCTTCCTCACTATTCTACCTCAAATTACCAACCATCAATATTCATACGTCCGTGAATCAAATCTTCATGGTTGTTTACACTTCTCCAATGATCGTTGGGATTCATTACAAACTCACAAAGTGTGTTAAATGCAGCGATATCCCGTGGAGAATCCAAGCGGGTAACAGCTCTTAAATCATTCAACGTTTCCCATTGAGGTGTATGGAAATCTTGCAATTGATAGACATCTTGTTCAAATAAGGATGTCTGAATTCTTACTTGCACCCTTGGATACCCTTCTCGTACACGAAAATTCCTAACGATTTCGTGACCGTCCGCGTGAGAACTACATACAATGGACAACAAGTAACCATTGTCAAGTTGTTGCAGAAGAGAATTGAAATCTTCACTCGCTTCTTGAGTTCTTGGTTGCAACTGAGTGAGGAGGAGAATGACACTGTCCCCATCATTCTGGAGTCTTGGGCGGCATTCCTCCAATCTCGCGAGCACTAAATTAAGCGTATTAGCATTCCACTGATAAAGATGTCTCTCAAGAATGATGTCGTCTTCAAGTTGCTCCGGGTCGTATTCATAATTACACCTTAAGGACCCATGGGGATTCTCTACGTGGAAACCCTGGAGTGTCCCGGGATATCTAAGCACCCCCCCTCTCCTTGGGAACAAATAGATAACGCTCTGGGCGAAGAGATTGGTGCATAAATGAGGCCAAGTGTTATGATCTCGTGCTTCATACTCTTCGGAAACGGACTGGCAAATTTGTTGGTAGAAATGATACGCTCCCTCGGAAGGTTCATTGATCCCGTCTTGAATTCGAGAGGCCAGGCGAGCAGCGAAAGAAACACACCTGTTTCGACCATGTCTGCAATTGATAATAATGTTGAAACAATTGTGCATCCGATAAAATACGCAATAAATACATTCCACAAGTTCACTGGCGAAAGCTGCTGAAGAAAACTCATCAGGAAAGTTGGTAACCGTAACCAAGATATCACCACGCCAAAATATACACTCCTCAAGCATGTCGCCAATTTGATTTGCTATTCTTCTTGCATCAATTTGGAACAGTTTCACATGAGCCGATGGTTGAATTTGAACCCCTGAGAGATTGACACGCAACGATTTAGTTTCTTGCCTATCATCTACGTTAAGAAGTGATGCCGTGCTGTCATGTAAACTCATGGTTTGGATACGAACGGAGGCGACAATCGACATGATAATCGAGTATGATTAATAGTGTGTGTGTGCCAACGCTGGTGGGTGTGTATGGTGCTTCAGACGCTGCCGACCACCTGAGGTGAACCGTCCTAAATGCCGCCTGCTTTGGTGGTTGTGAGAGGTTGTGAGTTTGAAGAATGTCGAAACATGCGTGAAAACTAAAAACAGTTCTGTTTTAGCCTCTGTTTTCTCTCCCAGAAAGTACTCGAAAACTGATTGTCCGTTCATAGACAGAGTCTTCAAAACAGAGGAGAAAACAAAGTCTGTTTTCAACAGTTCTGTTTTAACCTCTGTTTTAACCTCTGTTTTCTCTCCCAGAACGTACAGCAAAAC
>Ga0208544_10002611_pt1 | contig 11621 bp, 15 predicted proteins | sample DEB08_DNA_9_FD_184526 | JGI IMG/M metagenome (GOLD analysis project Ga0208544, IMG submission 184526) | Aqueous microbial communities from the Delaware River and Bay under freshwater to marine salinity gradient to study organic matter... | ecosystem: Environmental > Aquatic > Marine > Coastal ...
TTTTTTTATTTTATTTTTAAGGGGGTTTTTACGCCCCCATTATTTTTAGCCTAATATTGTGATATCTGAGTATCTTACTACTGACTTGGTTCGGTTTCCTAGTAAGTCAAATGTATATACTTTCATGGTCGTAGGTCCTAATTTCTCGATGTTCATTCCATACATAATTGCACCGTCAGCCTCCCATATTGACTCTCCTAAGCTGTCAACTTCTATAACCTTTAATACATCTACTAGCTCTCCATTGTCTCCTAAAGATAATTTTGTTACTCCAGCGATTGTAAGTTTAACGTTTCCATCTTCGATTGCTGTTTTGATTTCTTTGTTTGTCATGATATTTGTTTTTAGTTGTTAGTTTTTATGTTCGGTACAAAGATACAAACTATTTCTAGTATAAACCTGAGCTTTTTTTAATTATTTTCGTTTTTTTTTGAAAAAAGTTTATAGCACGCAGAAAATCAGGCAGTTACGCCTGAAATATTTTTTAATAAAATTTGTGTTTAGAAGTTTTGAGAGTCTTTTAGCTCTTTTAGTAGGTCTCTGAATTTCTCAAATAGCTCTAAGTACTCAGGTTCTGAGATTTTAAATGTAGCTCTAGAGTCTTGTAGTAATTGCTCAGCTAATTCTGTGCCTATCTTTAGGCTGTATTCAAATTGACGGCCATATTCAAATCGATTGCATTTTCTACATTGTAAATTTACGTTTCTAACGTCCCATCTGGTAGCTAATTTACCTCTAGAAATGAAATGCCCAGCGTCCGACTCTGAAAAGTGTATACCTTTGTCACATGAAATACATGTACCATACCCCTCAGAGTTTACGTTAAGTCTACGTATATACTCATGAAATGGTTTATCGATTTTAGTTTTCCAGTATTTTAGAGTCTTCTTTTTTGCCATGTAAAGTAAATAGTGGCCCAGGATAAACCCCACAGAAACCTGGACCTTTTAGACTATCTATAATCGTATTGATAGGTTTATTTAAAAACACTTTTAACTGCTATACATCGTCTATGTTTATAACTAAGGAAAACTAGCTATCAAATCTCAGGTATTTAATTTTGAGACGTGTACCTTTAAATTCTTATGAGTGTGCAGCTAGTAATCTTACGAGGCTTTTAATCTTACAAAAAACTTCTACCAATTAGCTGGATTATTCAGTAACTAGATATCCAGTTATTAGGTTTTAAGTTAACCGATATCCAGTGTGGCTGTACGTTAGTGTTTGGTACGTGTGATAGGCCCTAACTATGTTTTGTTTTTAATCTTATTGATAATCTTTTCACCAGAGCGCACTACAAAATATCCACCTACAGCTGTAACTAATAAAGCCTGAAGCAATCCTATCCACTCTGGGGCTATTTTAAAGCCCTCTAAGGAACTATCTAGCATAATAAATAGAAACATGCATACAAGTAAAAAAGCGAGAGTATAAGGCCTTATATTCTTTGAGGCCCACGAGTCACTATGTAGGTCCGCCTCCCAGCGTCTAGATATCTCAGTTTCTAACTGCATATCATACTGTAGCTGCATAATTAGTAAGTCTTTATCCTCTGGGGTTAAATCCTTGTCGCCTTTGATTGCATCGCCTAGGGCGCTTAGTTGCTTTATGCCAGTAACGCTCGCAGCCAGGTCTAAAAGCTGTGGGCTAAATTTCTTACCGTTTTTAGCTAGCCATCTTAAGCTATCGCCTACCCTGGTAGTGCCGTTTTTATCTTTGTATTTACCGCTTACACTCATTGTAATAGTCTATAGTATATTTATATTCTTTTTGTACATCAAAGCTAGGGCACGCCTTACTGCTAAATTCGTTATGACCGTGAAGGGTGGCGTCTATGTGCTCATCCATTAAGTCGTATATTAGTAAGTCTAAAGCCCTTTTTTGTGCATCGTTCCTGGTATCCTTAGGCTTCATTTGCTTATCTAAACCTCCAGCGTAACAGATACCAATAGAGTTTTTATTTAAACCCTTTGTATGGGCCCCTGAGCGCTCTACTGGCCTACAATTATGTAATACACCATCTAGGTCTATAAAAAAATGATAGCCAATATCGGACCAGCCATTTTGTACTACGTGCCAGCTATATAGGTCGTCTGTAGTTACGTCTCTAAACTCAGGCGTCGCGCTGCAGTGTATTATTATTTTATCTATGTATCTCATTTTAGAAATATAATAGCTTTAATACACCTACTATAATGGAAACTAAAACAGCTGTTAATACACCACCTACCCAGTTAGCTGTCTTGGCTAATTTTTGGGCTTGCCTATTAGCTTTATGCGCCAGGTCTTCAGTTTCGTTTAGCCTAGTTAATAACCCCTTATTTGTGCTGTTTGGGTCATCTTTTAATATAGTTAATATTTCTTTTAGGTCGCCCTCTACATTTTCTAAGCGGCTAGAAAATTTACTCATTTCGTTTCTATCTTCTTTGTTCATGTTTATTCTATTGTTATAGTTTTAGTAGTAGGTGTAATTAGTGCGTCTACACTAGTAAGCAAGCTAGCCTCTATCTCAGCTACCCTATCTAAGCCCATTGCTGACTTTGTCCACGCTATAAAATCTTCGTGTGTAAGCGTGTCAAATGACGTAAAGCCCTCTAGGTTATCTGTGTTTAGAGATTGTGTACCTATACTAGTAGTACTAAAGCCCTCTTTTGAGCCTGTTACTCTGTAGTGTATTGTATATACAACATCTGTATTTTCTCCTTTAGTAGTGTAAACATCTACTGTTTTGCAATTCCATTCGTAAGTCATAATTGTGTTTTTATTTATTTATTTTTATTACCATGATGTTGCTAAAGCTACTCTACTCCAAGAGTTTGTAGCATAACAAACATACATGTGATTTCCATCTATTACTATTTCCCCTAGCGTTCCTGTTGAATTTCTAGTTGCAGGTGCTGTTTGCATTGCAGCAAGCCTATACCCGTCAGATAACACTTGGCCGTCAACTTCTAACTTTTGGCTAGGACTAGTCGTTCCGATGCCCACGTTACCGCCAGTGTCTGGTAAAATTGAAATATGGGGGTCTTCAAAACCAGCGTTTGTTTTTAATTGTAATTGGTTTAGCCTAGCGCTTATTATACCATGATTGCTTCCAGAGGCGCTCCCGTCTATTTCTATGTAGTTACTTGCGGCATTAGAAAATCTAGCAATACCTCCAGCTACATGTAATTTTTCACCAGGATTAGTCGTCCCGATGCCGACGTTACCTGTGGAGGTAATACGCATCCTTTCAGAGCCTGTTGTCGTTGTCGTGTTATTGGCAGTATATAGTTTAATTGTAGTAGCGGAATTATTAGGGCTGAAGCCCCCGCCGATATATACGTTATTAGATGACAATGTAGACTCGGTTGATATAGCTACTATGTCTTGTTCTGAATTAGTATAATGTCTACCTAAAAACTTACTGTATTTTGATGTGTTATCTGCTCCTGTATTTCCAGACCGAATATATCCAGCAACATCTAACGCATGAGCAGGATTAGTAGTTCTTATTCCGACGTTTCCTGTTGCATTAATATAAAGTCTATCAGAACTTGCTGTTCTTAGAGATATAATATCGTTTGCTGGGAAAGACATTCCTGTTCCTCCATCTCCCCAGTGCTCTAAGCCTGTGCCTACATAATGAGTACCTTCTGTTATCCCAGTATCCATTCTAGCTGTTCCAACTACATCAAGTTTTGTTGATGGACTAGTCGTTCCGATGCCTACGTTGCCCGCGTTGAAAAAAGAATTCCCGCCCGCGGTAATGTAAGTGGCAATAGTGTCTGCACTGCTTGTTAATTCTAAAACACCGTTAAAATTATCAATTTTTAATTGAGACCTAACCCTATTTGTTGCACCATCAGGATTATAAACTACAGTAACACCATCAACATCTGCGCTTTGGGCAGAAGGCGAAACTACTAAATTAGATTGCAAAGGACTAGTCGTACCGATACCTACATTACCTGTTGATAATATAGTCATTCGTGTTCCTGAAGACGTTCCTACAGGAGAAAACCTAATATTTGTATCACTTTGAATATAGTCTGCGTCTCCTGCTGAAACTAATCTTAAATTACCTATCTTCGCGTCTCCATTCACGTGTAGCTTGTAGCCTGGACTAGTAGTCCCGATACCTACGTTGCCAGTGGCGTTATTAATCCGCATGGTTTCGGAGTTAGCTGAACTTATAAATCTGAAGGAATTCCCGTTAAATGTTCTAGCAAAGCCACCAGTTGCGTTACTTCCAAACCAGGTAGCGCCTCCATTGTTTACTTCAATATTACCACCTGCAATAGAAAGTTTATGATTAGGAGTAGTCGTTCCGATACCGACGTTGCCTGTAGGCTGTAACAACACGTTTCCGCTTAACGCTTGTAAAGTTAATGTTCTTTGCGCAATAACATCTGAGTTAGTTCCACTTCCTCCAACTAACCTCAAATACTGGTCGCCATCTGTTTTTGCTAGATTTATAGTTGCATCAGTGTCTGCTATGTGTAAGTTATAGCCTGGAGCTGTTGTTCCGATGCCTAATCTATTATTTGGCTCATCTATGTAAACTGTATCTGATACTATTGTATTTCCATCACCTACCCATATTCTACCCTCAGGCAGATTAGGTACGTCGTTTGTACGCATAATAGATGAAACAGTAATAGACCCAGCGTTTCCACCAGATACTTTACCAACAAGTCCCATATTTTGAATGCCATTACCTTCGCCTGTTGGTTTGGTTAATGTCAATCCTCCACCTGATTTTACGAATACTTTATCCCCTGTTGTAGGTACAACTCCATCAATAGGAGATGTTGTAAAATTTGTAAGTTCTCCAGTTATTACTACATTACCAAATCCGTTGTTGTTTAGGTCTGTTTGTAGTACTCCAATAGCTGGAAGTTTATTTGCTGATATTAGTGCATCTGCAGGTGCTATTTCGATAGTTGCAGTTGCTCCTACGTTTCCTGTCTGGTATACTGGAGTTCCTTTTGGTATGGTTGCTCCAGAAGTATTCTTACAAGCGATAACAACAAGTGTTGCTGCTTCAGCTACTATCGTACTAGGGTCTATCCAAGAAGTACCTGTTGCTGTAGAGGCTAGTACTTGGTTGACAGTACCTGGGGTGTTACCTGAGTCGTAATAAGCTCCTGTAACTCTTGCGTTACCGTCTACATGGAGTTTCTGACTTGGACTAGTAGTCCCGATACCTACGTTTCCGCCCGCGTAATCGATACCTACTAAGTTGCTACTCCAATGGCTAGCAGGTAAGTCTCCACTAGTTAAGTAAGCGCTAGAATCTACTGAGCCATCAGCTTTTAAAAATTGTGTAGATAACCCGCTTGTTTTGACAAAAGAGGCCGCTTCTAAATCAGAGCTAACGTCTACTTTTATGGTAGATACACTTATAGGCGTGCTATTGCCTAGACCATCTGTAATAGCCTTAGGGCTACTGGTTAGCGCTGCGTTGTCGTCTAGTTTTAGGACCGCGTCGTATGTGTCCTTTATTCTCTCTCCTGTAAGTGTAGCCATAGGTTATATATTCCAGCCGCCGAAAATTACCTCTCTTTGTGCGTTTAATTGGTCTTTAGTGTTTAATAAATACTCAGGAAAATTGCTAGGATAGTTACACAAATGTGATACCATTCTGGACGCATAATGCTGGGCTGTATCTCTAGTTTTTTCTATCATTAATTCTAGGTCCGCGCGGCTTAAAGTTTCAGCGCTCTCGCTAGTGTGTTTAAATACACCTTTGTTATTAATGCTAAATTGACTAAATGGTAAGAACTCTAATAGTGAGAATTGGCTAAGTGACGGTTTAATGTGCTTAGTCATTAGCTCTAAATAAGCGCCAGTAAGCGTGTCGTTTAAAACATCAGCCTGTAGCTTTTCGTATAGGTTAGAACCTAGTAGTTCATGTATGTGAATATCCTGGGCTATTTCTACGTATTGTACCACTCTATCAAAATCTAGGTTTCCAGATATAGGGGTGTGCCTTACTAAGTCTTCGCGGCTTATAAATAATGCTTTCATAGTTTATCTTCTTTTTTTACTTTTATTTGATGGCCTCCAGCTAGGATGGTGTCCTTTATCTGCTCTATCTATCTGAGCCTCAGCTACTCGTCTATCGTTTTTAAATCGTCCTGACTTTGGGTTAAAGTGATATTTTCTAGCTTGTGCTATTGTACTCTTTTTTACTCCATTAAATGCACCACCTCCCCAGGGTGTACCGTCGTTCTTTTTGCGCTTTATATATATACGTCTTTCAAACTTATGGTAACAGTTGACCCCGCCTTTATGTAACCAAATACTATAGGCTTGTCCCTTGTGGCCCAGGGTTCTATTTAGGCCCTGTGATTTCATTTTTATGATATCTTCTTTTCTGTAAAGCTTATTCGCGCCCTCCATAGCCATGCAAAATGGACGCCCTTTTTTAGCTACACTTGACCCGTGTTTTTTAGAGCCCTGTACGTATGCGTAACGGACCTTTACAAATTTATTATCCTGCAAGCTCTTAGCGTTTCTATTAGCTGACCCAGTACTAGATAGGGCTACATTTAAACTAGCATTTAACATGCCTTCAAAATCTTCGTCTTCAGTTTCGCCTTCGTCTATCCTGGCATCTATACAAACCCAGTCATTATCTTCGTCTTCGCCTACACCTAAAAGGTATACCAGGGCCTCGGCCTTTTGTTCGTCAAAGCTACACATTAATCTCTAGTCTTTAAGTATGCACTCATTGCTATCTCTATAGCACTGCTTAGGTTCTGGTCTACTGCATTATCTTCTTTGTCCTTATCGTTTACCTTATCCACTTTTTTATCGTCGCTTACATCGTCTGTATCGTCTTCGTCTACTTCCTGGTCTTCGCTTGTGAACTCAATAGGCTGTGAAGTGATAAAAATTAGCTCTGGTACTTCACCGTTAAGCTCTAGGATTTCCTCTAAGGAGTCTAATATCTCATCCTGAAAATTACGTATAACTGTAGAGTTAAATAACTGAGAGGCTACCATAATCTCATCTGAGTTAGAAGCTAATCCGTTACCGCCGTCTTTAATTCCTAAAAGCATTGGGCTAGTTACTCTGTGGCCTACTAAAATCTTATGCATGGCTTCATTTGCTAGGTACTCATAATGTGAAGGTGCATCATTTAAAGAAATATCTTCTACAGTAGCCTGGCTGTCTTTGTCATCATTAAAAGCTACAATCACCTTTTGCCCTCTAGAGCCAGTAAGTTTGTTTTTAACGTCTCTGGTAATTTCGTCTCTCTGACCCTTAGACGGTACACCGTTGTTAAAGTTAACCACCTTTGTACCACTAAAAGAATTTTTAGCATCATTAAGTAAATAGTCTGAGATTTCATTTTCTAGCTCACAATATGGTAAGGCTCCTGAATATCCTACAGGGCTAAAATATGAGTAACCTGAAACATAAGGCTTCAAAATAAATAATTCTACTAACTCTTTAGAGTTTCCAAACGTAGGTATTTTTTTTAGTACATCCGATTGTCTTTTGTTTAACCAGTCTGGATGGTAGTAGTAATGTCTTATAACACCCTCAGCGTCCATTTTAGAAGGTCTAAGCGTGTGTATAGGAAAATGCTTAATACCTACTACCTTTCGGTCATTACCAGTCTTAGAATAGATTACCTGCATAGCAGCCATCCCTAGCATCTTACGCTCTAGAATAATCTTTTTAAGGTCTCTATGGTTTATAAGTTTTCTTAGCTCTTTTACCTTTGGGTTATCTATCTCTAAGTCTTCAATACAAATGCCCTGGCCGTATATTAAATCTGAGATACTTTTTATAGCTGCGTTATTAGTTGCAGATTGCAGGTATTGCTGGATTAAAAAACTAAAGTAGTTATTGTCTTCGCCGTAAGCTACGTAGTCGTTAAACTTATCCTCTATAGCCTTTGGTATTTCGTAAGCGCTTAAATTAGTTATACTGTAATTCATTAGTCTAGTATTGTATAGTTATTAGGGTTTGCTCTTTGCTTGTAATCTGTTGTATTTGTCTCGTAGTTTTCTATGTCTTTATCTGTGGTAAAAAACTTACCTCTGTAAATTACCTCACCAAAATGTGTACCTACAAGATTGTACATTGTCTCATTTTTCAACACGTTTAAATTTGCGTTAAAAGTTAATCTTTGGTAATATCCAAAAGTATCTATTACCACATCTCCAAACTCAGTAGTGAAAATTGCTACTTCGGTATCTGACCCATCTGCGTAAATTGTCCAGGTAGAAATTGAGCTCTCAGCTTGCATCTTTTCGAGCTTAGTATTTATATAAATTTGGTCTAAGCCTGGGCCTATAATATCGATGTAATTCATAGTCTTTATTTAAAAACACTTTAACACAATATCTGGCATAAAAAAGCTTTTTTCAATATTTATTTTTTACCATCTGGCAGCACCGACTCTCACTGGATTTTTTACTTTCACAACTTTTAGACCCTGGTGTAGCCTAGACAGGATAAAGTGTCTTAAAACGCTTTAAAATAGCCTTAAATGAAATTTACTGTTTTGTTAAAAATATGTTAAAATGGCCCTAAAAAAAGTAAAAAGTAAAAAAAAAGGACGCCATAAAGCGCCCTCCTTTCAGTTAATTTTTAAGTAATTATACTCCTAAAGTTACTGCGAAATCAGCAATTCCTGCTGCTCCTACAAACTCCTTAGCGAAGCTTCTTTCCATTGCTGAAAATGTTAATTCATATCCACTTTTGTCACCTAAACTTGCGCCAGTTGAAGCCGTCGCGTTCATCTCTGCTCCAAATTCTTCACCCATTAACCAAAGTATACCGTTGTTATCTTCGATGATAACATGAGGTCTGCCATAGGCTAAAAGTTTGATTTCTTTGTGAGTAGTACTGTCTTGCTTTTTAAGAGAAACCGTTAAAGTTTGCTCAGCAAAAGTAGTACCGTTGTCACGGCTAGATGTTAATGATTGCTCAAAAGTTGATGTACCCTTTAAGTCGTATTTAAAAGCGTCTGGCGTTGTCGCAGATATCGCTGTTACTGTTTCGTCTACAGTTGTAAGTGTACCCATGTCTGAGTAGTTAATGAAGTAGATGGCGTTCAAGCCTCCCACTGCGTCCTTACATCCCTCTAAACGTCCTGCTGTTATTAAACATGGCATAATTTTATGTGTATTAGATTGATTATTAGTTAATTAAGAGCCTCTACTTAAAGAGGCCCTTTAGATAATTAGGTTGAAATTATACTACTGAGCGTAATACTAATTCAGAACCGATAGCGTAGTTTACACCTGCACTGTAGCGCATTACCACTCTTACATTTTGTGACCCGTCGATGTCGGCTAAATCAATCAATTTCACTAAGTTAGTGTCCGATTGAAGCCCGCAGCCAAACATTAAATTCTCCTTCTGTCCAGCTACCATAACTCCAGCGCTTAAGCCATTTGCTACGAATAACTTAACTCCTTCAAAATCCATTTGAGTCTGTCCTACATGGTAAAGGTCTTTGTAACCTAAGGCAGCTTGTGCTCTTACGTAACTTCTAGCGTCTGCTTGTGATATATATATATGCATTCCCTCAGAACCGTATACAGTTTCTGGGATAGCGTCCACCACAGCCCCTAGCTGAGCTATGATATTAGCTGCAGTCGTTGCTGGTCCAGTTACGTCTATAACGTCTGCGTCAGCCGTCATTAAGTCAACAAGACCGTCAAACTCACCAGAACCTACTCCGTCAGTACCGTTCCAGATATTGTTTTCTACCTGTGCAGCAACTTTACCAGCTACGTGCCCGATTAGGTAATTTGCAAACGATTTCGGTAATTCGTCAAAGCTAGAAAAACCTTGCTCAATGCTCAGCCAGTCGCTTTCGTAGTCTTTTTTGCAAAGTTCCAAGTTTACCTGAAAATCTTTAGGCTGTAAATAACGCTCAGTAAGTGTTACACTTGAAGTTGCTGTGAAGTCACAAGAAGCATCTGCTACGATATCACCCACTGCGAGCTTTTGCATAACTTGCTTAAATTTGATATTCGGCTTTACTGTAATTCCGCCTTTGTCGATAGTTGGCGCAGAAAGCAAAGCCGCGGCTATAAAGCCTTGAGCCTTTTCACCTGCGTAACTTGTTGTAATTGAAGTTGTTGTTGCCATAATTTAATTTTTAATTGGTATTTATTAGTGTTAATTAGTTACTTATTTAGTGCCGTTTATATAGGCGTGTACTCTATCCTGGATGCTAGCACCTTTTTTACCGATACCGTTAGCTTTTGTAGCTACTACAGCCTCTGGGCTATGAGTTAATCCTGCTACTGGAGCTGGTGCTGCTACTGGTTCTGGTTCTCTCATTGCGTCCGCTAGAATTTTTTTCATATCTGCTAACTGAGCCTCTAGGTCCGCTACCCTAGTATCCGCTACTGGAGCTGGCTCTACTGGTGCGGGTTCTGTTGGTTCTACTGGCGCAGGTTCTACTACAGCTGGAGCTGGTTCAGCGGCCACTACGGGCACAGCCTCGGCTGGTGCAGGTTCTGCTACTGGAGTAACTTCTGCTACTGGTTCAGCTACTACTGGAGTAGGCTCTGAGGCAATATTTAAGGCCTCAGCAATTTTTCTTAATGTTTCTTGTGCTTTATTCATAAAGTTTCTGTAAGGGTTTATACTTTATTTAAAAACAGCTAACAAGGTTTTTTGTTTTTATAGTCTATTATCTAGGTAATTAACCCCGAAAAAAGAATGTGAACCCTCGTTAGTTAACTCTACAGCGTAAGTGGCCCAGCCCCAGGGGTGTGAGTCTACTCCTCTGTACATTACATCTACATGGTATTTAGTAGAAAATACTGCAGGAGTTACCTCGTTACCATCTTCGTCATATACCGCAGCTTCTAAAACTATATGCCCTAGCTCTACTATAGAATGGTTATGAGTTGGGTATTCGTTCCCATCTTCGTCTGTTGTAACTCCTAGGGCTATCTCTTTTGTCTTGAATTGTTCTTTTGAATTAAACTCGTATTTTGCTATCTTCATATTAAATTGTTGTTAAGCATTCTAGTTCTGCGTCCGTGAGAGCTGTATTGAATGTGATTACTGATTTTATTTCTCCATAGTATACGTTTCCGCCCAATCTGCTTAAGCTCAAGTCACTCATTGTGTTAGCAGTATTTACAGCCCCGCTTAAATCCTCGGCTCTTTTTACACCATCTACCCACAACTCAAACCTATTTATTTTCCATACAAAAGCCATTTTACTGAAGTCTGTTTCATCTGCTAAAGTATATAGTAAGTTGCATTGTTCAACTCCTCCCACGTAGTAATTAGCACGGATAACATTTGACAATGATGAGTAATAGAGTGAAGCTCCATTTACACTTGCTCCGTCTGTTATTGAGATAATTCTATTTGTTAAGTCATTTACCAAAGCACTTCCTTCAAAATACAATACCCCTTCAGTTGAATTGAAAGTACTTGCGTCTCCTGCTCCTGTTACTGAATCGGCTAACCTTGAGACAATCTGTCCTGAGGTGGGTATGTAAGATGTTGCGTAGGTTTGTTGTTCTACTTGAAATCCCCACAACAACAAAGAACCTATTTCTGTTGTTTGTATTTTAGGATATCTTGTAGTAGTTGGTAGGGTTTGCGTTATTACAAATCTTTGCCATTCATTAGTAGCCGTT
>Ga0208544_10002617_pt1 | contig 11596 bp, 12 predicted proteins | sample DEB08_DNA_9_FD_184526 | JGI IMG/M metagenome (GOLD analysis project Ga0208544, IMG submission 184526) | Aqueous microbial communities from the Delaware River and Bay under freshwater to marine salinity gradient to study organic matter... | ecosystem: Environmental > Aquatic > Marine > Coastal ...
TAGTACGGCCCTCGTCATAGTTACGCTTTTGGTTATTGAGTCGAAACGCCACTTTTTCAGTGGGCAGAGCGCCATCAATAAAGCAGGTTTTACCATTGATACGCCCAATACCGCGACCGTCATAACTGAGGTCAATAATGTCACAGTTCAGGGTTTGCTTGTCACTCATGGTGGTACCTTGTTGTTTTTATTGGCGCGATAGTAGCAGATCAACACAGTCAACCCGAGACATGAATCACAGCTTTGGGCTATTTTAACCGCTACCGACCGCGTAGATAGCACAGAGGATAATCAGCTAACAAAATCACCCGCAAAAGGAGAATTGAAATGCCCTTAGAAAATACCGCACAGCATTGGGGCTGGTTAAGCAAAACATTGCACTGGCTGACCGCACTACTTATTTTTGTTCAGATACCCCTAGGGTTTTATGCAGAAAGCCTAAAGCTGTCTCCCTTAAAAATGGATGTTTTTGTCTGGCACAAGTCGCTCGGCATGCTGGTTTTTATGCTGCTGATTCTGCGTCTGCTGTGGCGGATTAAAGGCACTATCCCCGAGGCCCTCGAATCAAAAAGAGTACAGGCAGGCTTGGCTAGAGCAGCTCATGGATTACTCTATGGCCTTATGGTCTTACTGCCAATCTCAGGCTGGATCACCTCATCAGCAGCCAATATACCCGTGAAATTATTCTGGCTAATCCCCCTCCCGGCACTGGTTGGGCCAGATGATGCGCTGAAGTCGTTAGCCGCCGAGGTCCACGAAATAAGTGTTTTTGTTTTACTGCTTATTCTCATCTTGCATATAGGTGCGGCACTCCGTCATCATCTGATGCTGCGCGACAATGTACTCAGGCGCATGTGGTTTTAACCTCATCCTGTGGTGAATTTCTATCCAACGAGGGCTGTCATGTCTAAAGTAACCATTTCTATAACCGCCCTATTCTGCTTGCTGAACACCGCTTTTGTCTGGGGGACAGACTGGCAGTCTAGCCCAACCGACAGCCATTTATACTTTGCCCCCAGCTACGAAGGCATGCCTATTAATGGCCACTTTAAACAATTTTCAGTCAGCTACCAGACCGACCAGCAATCTCAGCCAAGCCGATTAAAGGTCAAGGTTGCAATCGCCAGCGCCGACATGGGTAACAGCGATATCAACGAGGCGATTAGAGCTGTCGACTGGTTTAATATCGCTAATTTCCCTGAGGCGATATTTATTAGCGAAGAATTTGTCACTGATACTCAGGGTAAGTTATTGGCTATTGGAACGCTGCAACTAAAGGGTTTTGTACAGCCGGTAACTGTGCCCATTAGCTGGCAATCCCTGCCAGGTGGAAAGGCAAAAATGACAGGTGAGCTTTTAGTCGGGCGCAATGATTTTTCGATTGGTAGCGGTGAATGGGCCAGCGGAGAGCAGATTGGCCTGGCCGTAAAAATTTGGTTTGATGTGGTTTTTATCGCCAGTGAAATCGATTTATGAAAAACCTCAACGCGCTGTTTTCATTATTAATACTATTTCTTTTGAGCAGCTGTGCGGCCCAACAGGGCGACTTAGACGATAGCTTACCCAATAGCGATCAACCCGCTGATTTTCCTACTAGGGTTTATCTGCAGTCCAGCGAGGAATACGATCTGTTTCAAGTTGATACTGACATGTCACAAATTCTTGTGCGCGCCTATCGTGGCGGACTAATGGCAAAGCTGGGCCATGACCATATTATTGCTAGCCAGAATCTACAGGGCTACATCCGCATCAACAAACAAACGAGCGAATGCCGTGCCGATTTTTTTGTATCTCTGGGCAACCTCGATGTAGACAATGAGACGTTTAGAATTTCTGCCAAACTGGATACCACCCCCTCAGCATCAGATATTGTTGGCACCAAAAATAATATGTTAAAAATCCTTGAACAGGCTAAATTTCCGTTTGCCCAACTGCACAGTAGTGACTGCTCTCCGGCGCTATCTGGAAACATCACCAAGGTAGCATTGACCCTTCACGGGGTAACGACGGAGCTACCGTTGGAGATTAAATTTAAGGAGTCTGGGAAGGATCAACTATTAGTAAAAGGACGCTTTTCTATTCTGCAAACTGACTTTGGTATTGAGCCGTTTTCAATCATGAACGGATTGATAAAGGTAGAGGATAGGCTGGACCTACATTATTCAATCAGCGCAAAAAAACGGGCTATTTAGGCATAGAATGTCGAGACACTTTGTTCTTATACATCAGCAGATCCGCCTGCTCCAAGAAGTCTTCTATGGCAGGATAAGCATGATGATTGTAATCCACTAAGCCATAAGAAAATGAAAGACTGTACTTTTCCTCAGGCTTTTTATTGGCCTCTTCGAGCATAGATGAAAATTTGATTATTGTGTTTTCAGCATGCTGCCTAGTTGTCCCAGTAAACAGCACAACAAACTCGTCACCACCCAGCCTTGCCACCACATCAGATGATCGAAATGCGGTCGCCAGTTGCTGAGAGAAATCGACCAGCGCCCTATCTCCTTCGGCATGACCATGTTGATCATTGATAGACTTGAAGTTATTTAAATCGATAAAGGCAAGTGTCGCAGGAATTTGATTACGCACGCACAGTGAGAGAATTTTATTGGCGACCCCCATAAACCCTCTTCTGTTGGTCAGGTTGGTCATCTCGTCCAATGTCGCTAACTGAACCGCGGTAAGTTCCTGCTCAACCATGGCTGCCAGATCTTTTAATAACTCTTCATCCTCTGCACAAAAATCACGGGGCACTTGATCAATAATGCACAGGGTTCCTATACGACTGCCATTGGCCACTCTAATGGGGCAGCCAGCATAAAAACGAATATGGGGGTCTTCTAAAACTAGTGGATTGTCAGCAAAGCGATCGTCCTTGAGAGTATCTGGAATCACAAAAACTTCATCACCGAGAATGGCATGACCGCAAAAAGAAATATCCCTTGATGTCTCGCTGACCTCTAAACCAATACAGGATTTAAACCATTGGCGGTTTTCATCCACCAGGCTGACCAGTGCAATAGGCACTCTAAACATATGCTTGGCCATGCGTGTCAGGCGATCGAAACGCTCTTCACCCAGACTGTCCAGTATATCGAGAGATCGTAATGTGGTGAGCCTAACGGCTTCATCGATTGAGGTCGCTGGCGCTTTCAAACCAGTGTCCCATCGGAAAGGCTAGAGAGTGGCCTAGAGAGTGACCTAGAGAGTGACCTAGAGTTAGCGCCCAGGGCGCTTAGAAAAACCATTACTATAAACAAGAAAAATTCCTTTTCTAATCAACATCATTCCTTGTATTTACAGAGCCCAGATAGGCGACTCTAAACTGAACCATTGCACCCCCTATATTACGAAGAAGGCAATGTGTACTACTAACGGTAATAAAACGTTAGCTATAATATAGAGAGTCTAGACCATGTTTTGGGGTTTTTCTGTAATGGGGCACTGGCCCCTGTAATACGGTAATGCCTACCAGGCAATCGCTTTACCGTTCCAGTCCACATAGGAAAGCTGCCCATCCACCTCAGCCTCATCCATGATGCCCATCAAACAATCGGCAACGAAGGCGGTGGAAAACAGGTTTTGCTTGGGCACTGAGGCCTGAAATGGCTTAGATAACGCAGTATCTGTAGTGCCAGGGTGAAAGGAGATTAACTTGACGTTTTTGACCCGCCGCGCATATTCCACCGACACAGTTTTCAGCATCATATTAAGCGCAGACTTAGAGGCGCGATAGGCATACCAGCCGCCTAATCGATTATCACCAATACTGCCTACTCGGGCACTTAGCGCCACTACCACGCAGCGTCGCTTACCCACAAGAAGTCGGTGTAAAAGCTTTAACCAGAGAGACGGAATAACGGTGTTGGCGTGGAAAACTTCATGGAGGGCATCAGCATTAATATCTTCAAGGCGCTTTTCAGGCCAGATTGTATCGTTGTGCAATAAGCCATGACAGATACAGACTCGACTAAAGGTGCCTTTGTACGGGGCTAACTGTTCAACAACCTCAGCCATAGCTGGCTCATCATATTCAGATTCAATCCAGACCAAACGATCACTTGATATCCAATGGCCCGACAGATCCTCAGTCCTACCATTGCGACTCACTGCGATAATGCGGTCAATGGAAGTGTCAGTGAGTAACCTGGCTACAATTGCCTGACCCAAACCACCACCTGCACCCAAAACTAGGGCATTACGAGGCTCATTCTGACTCATGTTTTGTCCGCCCCAATCTCACAGGATTCACAGCGCGCCTGACCTGTAAGCAGCCGCGAAATACGGTAACGATGCTTGGCAAAAAACAGATAGCTAAGATCCGCGACCTGCTTAAATAATGGCCAGCGCAGTATCGCGACCCATTTACGCTTGCCCACTAGGGCCCAGGCTTCGTAAGTCACATCGAGACCATAAATCATCTCACCGTCGGCCAGTTGACCGTGAAGTATGCGGTCTGCTTCCTGTTGATCAATATGGGGGAAACGCACCCTGAAGTCTGCGGCATAAATATCTTCGTAGGCAATCTTGCTCGCCGCATCCAGACTATGTAGATGGCGCATTTCCCGCGCACAGAGTGGGCAGCCGCCATCGTAGAATATAGTTAAATCTGTCATGCTTAGAGTTCCTGAATCATCATAAATATAACGGCTATATGCCAAAAGACGACTAGAATAGTGATTCTTAGACGCATTGACCAGTAGGACCTATTAATCTCACCCGCAAGCTTATTAATCATTCGCTCTGCCCACAGCAGGCTGACAAAGCCAGCCATCAGCAATGTCACAGCAAAAACGGTCAGTATCGGCGCCACATAGATCAGCAATAAACTGGCCCAGGCACTTAGCGCCACCAGATTACTAAATATAATCGCCGAAGTGGCCAGACGTCCTGTGGCCGACCCGCGAGCAGTCGCCCACAGAGCACCACTTAAAAAACTGAGTATCACCGCACTGTAGGCAATAAACACATAGGGCGCATAGAGCCCCAAAACTGAAGTACTCTGTAATCCAGCGCCAGACAGATAGCCTTGAATCATCAAGAGGCTAAGCAATGTAAATGGTAATGACCCAAGATCGCCCAAGAAAGCCGTTAAATGATAACCGGATGACGACGACTGAGATTGTTGCTTTGGCATACCCATTCACTCTTTAATTAGTGTATTTACTACGATCTTGCTGTCACTTTGGATGAATATAAGACCTATAGAAATGAGTCTAAAGCTGGCAATATAGCGTATTTAGAGACCTGCAGTTACGTAACTGCATAAACAAAAAATTTCGGTGAGTGTTGATGCCCCATCAGGTCGGTTTATTTCTATTCAAAAACGATTTACGTCTCCACGACAATCCAGCCCTGGCCAAGGCCGCTGCTGAGGTCGACGAATTAATCTGTGTTTATTGCCTCGAAGCCAAGCACCCAGTATCAAGCTTGCGCGCCCCGAGCAATTTGTCGTCCCATCGGCTGCACTTTTTACAGCAATCTCTCACCGACTTACATGCCAGCCTTTTGACGCTAGGCCAGCAGCTTTTAGTGAGTCCTGAGTCACCCCTTGATGTCATTCCGCAGCTGATCACCCAGCACAATATTGCCAAGATTTATTGCAGCCAGAATGCCGGTGATTACGAAAACCAGATGTGGGGCAAACTCAGTAAGCGCTACCCTATGATCGATTTTTACTGTATCGCCAGCCATACATTGTTTAGTGAATCTGAGCTGCCATTTAAGCTCGCTGATCTGCCTGATAGCTTTTCAAAGTTCCGCAAAGCAGTTGAACCCTTTCAAATAAAACCACCCGCCCCCGAGATTACAAGCCTACCGCCCAGCCCAGCGATAGAGTGGGAATGGCCGCAACAGCCAATCCCTCCAATCCATCGGCCATTGTTTGAAGGTGGTGAGCGCCAGGGCCTCGCCCATATGGAAACTTACTTTGAGCGCCAGCTAGCCAGTAATTACAAAGAGACCCGCAACGGCCTTGATGGCCTGGACTACTCCACCAAATTTTCCCCTTGGCTCGCCAATGGCTGTCTATCCGCAAGACGAATCATTCAGCGGTTACGCCATTACGAAAAACAGATAGAGGCCAATAACTCCACCTATTGGATCTACTTTGAGCTTCTGTGGCGCGAGTATTACCAATGGTATGCCCATCGTTATGGCAAACAGATATTTAGCCCCAGCGGCATCAAGACCAGTAAACCGGCAACCAGCTTTTACCCAGAACGCTTCAAGAAATGGTGTAGTGGCAACACCCCCTATCCAATCGTTAACGCCTGTATGAAACAACTTAACAGCACCGGCTATATGTCTAATCGCGGCCGGCAGCTCGTGGCTAGCTGTTTTGTCCATGAGTTGAGTCTGGACTGGCGCTATGGCGCTGCCTACATGGAGCAGCAGCTTATTGATTACGATACCGCCTCCAACTGGGGCAACTGGCAGTATCTAGCTGGCGTTGGGGCTGATCCCCGTGGTCATCGCCGTTTTGATTTAGCTAAGCAGACCAAAATTTACGATCCCAAACAGGAATTTATTAAACGCTGGGGCGGAGACCTTCACGACAATGCGCTGGATTCAGTAGATGCTGCCGACTGGCCTATGTCTGGCACCCAAAGACACCCACAGGAAAATTTATAATGGCTCAATTTCATACCTTGCGACTTATTTTGGGCGACCAGCTAAATCGGCAACATTCCTGGTATAAACAGCAAGACGATGGGGTGCTTTACCTGATAGCGGAATTACATCAGGAAGCCCATTACGTCACTCATCATATCCAAAAGCTCTGCGCTTTTTTTGCCGCGATGGAAGCCTTTGCTCTGTCACTGCAAGCCGATAAGCATCAGGTGAGCTATCTTACCCTCGACGACACTGCAGGCTATACCGACCTCCCTGAGCTGCTCAAGGCAATATGCCGGGAGCATGGCATCGCGCGTTTCGAGTATCAGCACCCAGACGAATACCGCCTTGCCCAACAGCTCCAGTCCCTAGAGCTTGGAGTGGCGGTCAGCCTCATTGATAGCGAGCATTTTTTATTGCCCCAGGCAGAAATTCCCAAGCTGATTAATGCGGGCAAACACAACCGTATGGAATCCTTTTATCGCAAAATGCGCCTGCGCTTTAATATTCTTATGGATGGCAAGCAACCCCTAGGCGAGCGCTGGAATTTTGACGGAGAAAACCGCAACAAGCTCAAACCCGCTGATCTTGCGCAGGTTCCGGAGCCACTGCTATTTGCCAATCCTGTCGATAAGATTTTGCAGCGCATCGAAAAACACAGTATCCCTTCCCTTGGGAATATTTCTCAGGAGTTGCTCTGGCCTATTAACGAGCAACAGAGTCTGCAGCTGCTGGATTTCTTCTGCGACCATTGCTTACCCAATTTTGGACGCTTTCAAGATGCTATGACCCACCAGGGCGAGAGCCGCTGGAGCCTCTATCATTCGAGAATATCCTTTGCGCTCAACAGTAAAATTCTCAGCCCGATGCAAGTAATCGATGCTGCGCTACGCCGTTACGAAGCATCTGAACAGTCCCCGGACAACCCGGTAGACCTGGCTCAAATTGAGGGCTTTATTCGCCAAATTTTGGGCTGGCGTGAATATGTACGCGCGGTCTACTGGGCCAATATGCCCAGCTATGCCGAGCTTAATACACTGGATGCACAGCGAGATTTACCGGATTATTTTTGGACAGGCAATACCAAGATGGCGTGTATGAAACAGGCCATTGATCAGTCCTTAGATTATGCCTACGCCCATCATATTCAACGCCTCATGGTCACCGGCAATTTTGCAATGCTGGCAGGCATTGACCCAGCCCAGATGGATCAATGGTATCTAGGTATATATATTGACGCGATTGAATGGGTAGAAATGCCCAATACTCGCGGTATGAGTCAGTTTGCAGACGGCGGATTAATTGCCACAAAACCCTATGCTGCCAGCGGAAGTTATATCAATAAAATGAGTGACTACTGCAAGGATTGCCATTACAAAGTTAAGGAGCGATTCACCGAACAGGCCTGCCCGTTCAACAGTCTTTATTGGCACTTTATGCAGCGCCATGCTGATAAGTTCTCAAGAAACCCACGCACGGCAATGGCCTATCGCAGCTGGGATAAAATGGACGACGAGGTGAAAAAAGCGCTACTGAGCCGCGCTGATTACTATCTACAAAACCTTGAATCCCTTTAAGCAAACCGTTAATACATAGCCCCGCCCGAAGCTACATTACAAACAGCAGATAACTCGGGCTAAAAAATCGGCTTCAAAACGACCTTTTCAGGGCTGACTAATATCAATTAGCGCGTCAACAATAGTGCTGTAATTGGTAAAAAATTCTTTGGAGGTTCCGTCTTCAAAGGTAACTGGCGTAGCTATGTCCCCTTCAATTTTAATAATGCCCATCGAATCTAAAAATCCGGCCAAGGCAATACGGAAATTCACGGTACCAAACCAATTAATATATTTTAGAGCGCCCCAATCCTGTTTAGAACCACCAGTCGAGTGATATTTGGTTATACGGGTAAAGACAATATCATTGGTGCGATCAATAAAAATATATTGACCAAACTTTCCCGACGCATTAAAAATTACTGCCTGGTCATCATGGCGAGAAATCCACCAGTGCAGCGAATAGCCACGATCCTGGGCGATGGTGTCACTGTTTAGACTGTCCCATACTTTGCTAAATGTCTCATCGACAAATTGCTTAGGAATAATCTGCTCACCATTCCAATTGCCATCACGAGCAAATAATAAGCCAAACCGCGCATACTGCCGAGCAGTGGTATCCACACAACAATAGGTGAGTGGATTGCCCGCGCTATCTTGCCAAAGTGTCACGTCATCCAATCCAATTTTATCGAAAATACGCTCTCTCAATAAGGTGTCTGCCGCCACACCTGTGGCCTGCAGCAAGATGTCCGCCAACAGCATTGAGTTGACATTGTTGTATTCGAACATCACACCCGCTTGTTTTTCCACGCCTACATTGCGCGCATAATCGAGATGATCTGCCGAAAAAAACATATCTTCATGCTCATGATCGGGGAAATCTAGGCCGCTGGTCATATTTAATAAATCACGCAGGGTAATGTCTCTGCGTTCATCATTAAAATATTCTAGATATAGGGCAACCGGGTCATCAAGGCTGATTATCTCGCCACGGTCAATGGAAATACCAATCAGTGCGGCGTAAAAACTTTTCGCCATGGACCAGGACGTTCCGTAGGAATCTGTGCTGAAGCCATCTGCATAGCGTTCTCCCACCAGTAAACCATTCTTAATTAAAACCACGCCCTGCGTCGCAGAATCCTGGAAAGATAAATCAAATAATCGATCAATTTTAGTTTGATCTAATTGGGCGTCAGCCGCCGCAATCTCTGACCATTCCTGTGCTGGATATGCTTCAATATTCTGCCCATGAAGATTCACTGACAATAGTGTCAGTAATAAACCAGCAACCACACAACTCTTTGATAAATACCCCATTTATTTGCTCATTTATTGTTTTTTTATTAGATCCGAGAGTATATCTCATACTTTCAATTTTCAACCATGGTCCTAGTTAAAAGATTAAAATCGATCGAGACTACCAACAAATTTATAAAATTAATTTGCACCGCCATGAAAAAGGGTCTAAGTTAAGCCAGCCGGTTTCGCCTATAAACGAGTTGCTGGTACAGCTGTACGAGGAGTGTCGCATGTGGACTTCTAAACAAGCATGCTGACACTAATAATAATAAAGTTTAAAAATGTAGGGGTTACACATGACTAATAACTTAAGCGCCAGCGATCCGGTTGGCATGTCCTTTTGGTTGATATCTATGGCGATGGTCGCCGCGACTGTGTTCTTTCTTATTGAACGCGATCGTGTAAGCGGCAAGTGGAAGACATCTCTGACAGTTGCAGGTCTTGTGACCTTGATTGCTGCAGTGCATTACTTCTACATGCGTGATGTATGGGTTGCAACGGGCGAAACTCCAACGGTATATCGCTATATCGATTGGCTGCTCACAGTGCCACTACTGATCATCGAATTCTATTTGATCCTATCTGCCATTACTAAAGTACCTGTCGGCGTTTTCTGGCGTTTACTAGCAGGCTCTTTGATTATGCTTGTTGCTGGTTTTGCTGGCGAAGTAAATCCTGATTACGTAGTCTCTGGCTTCGTTGTTGGTATGCTGGGTTGGATCTGGATCATGTATGAAATCTTTATGGGTGAAGCGAGCAAGATCAACGCTGCCAGTGGTAATGCCATTGCTCAGAAAGCTTACGGCGCCATGCGTATGCTGGTTACTGTTGGTTGGGCGATCTACCCACTCGGTTATGTACTTGGTTACTTTATGGGCGCTACCGACCCAGATACGTTGAACCTTTGGTACAACATAGCTGACCTTTGGAACAAGATTGCGTTTGGTCTGGTTATTTGGGCCGCTGCAGTAGCTGATTCAGAGTAAGTTTATCTGTTCGAAGTTTGGAAGGGCCAGCACTGCTGGCTCTTCCTCTCTAACATAATAAAAATAAGCAGTTAAAAAACTGTCATTCATAAGGGTACGAATCAATGTCCCCAGTAAAAATAATAAGTGGTTCCGATTGGCTAACCGAGCTTAACGCTCTGTATAAGCGTGAGATGCCACATTCACAAAGTAGCTTGGCCGCAGCCGCCGAGTATCACTTTAAAAATCCCGGTAAATCTTTCCGAGCGCAATTAGCGTTGTCTAGCGGCTTTTCGCTAGGTTTAAGTAATACAGATAATTTGCATTGGGCAGCTGCTTGCGAGCTGCTGCACAACGCCTCACTGATTCATGACGACATCAGTGACGCCAGTACCCACAGACGCGGCCAAGAGAGCATCCATCAGCATTTTGGATCCGATATGGCACTCTGCCTGGGCGACTGGATGATCGCCAAAGCCTTCGAGCTCGGCGCGAGAAACAGCCAACACAGTGGTGTTCTCGTTGCCTTGTTAGCTCAGGCAATGCAGGAAACCTGCAGTGGCCAGATAGCCGATATTACCCAGCGCCAATGCGCCGAACTCGATGAATGGCAGCGTATTGCCAAGGGTAAAACCGCACCATTATTAATTGCCCCGATCAAAGGCGCCGCTATTGCCGCCGGTCTGAACGAAGATCTTAAGGGTCTCGAACACCTTATAGGTCTCTGCGGCTTGGCCTATCAGGGCCGCAATGATATTGACGATATTATTCCGTCTAGCCATCGCTCCAGTGATCTCGATGGCCGCAAACCCAATTTAGTTGTCAGTCTATTTGCCCAGCATGGCGCAGGATCCGAAGAGTTTGTAAGCTGGTATCAATCCGAGGATACCGAGCAGTTAGTGCAATGGCAGCGCCGCATCGCGTCCAGTGATGTCATTCTGCAAGCCAACCAATCAGTAGATTACTGGCTGTTACAGGCCGACCAGTTAGTGAGTTCGTTACCCGTTCAATTGCAGTCAGTGACCCAGGGGTTAGTGGCCGCCGTAAAACAGAAAACAACAATAAAACGCCAAGGGCGGATCGCTTGACATCAAAGACATTCGGAGCTGGAAAAACAGTCATTATTATCGGAGCAGGCTTCGCCGGTATAGCAACAGC
>Ga0208544_10002618_pt1 | contig 11595 bp, 11 predicted proteins | sample DEB08_DNA_9_FD_184526 | JGI IMG/M metagenome (GOLD analysis project Ga0208544, IMG submission 184526) | Aqueous microbial communities from the Delaware River and Bay under freshwater to marine salinity gradient to study organic matter... | ecosystem: Environmental > Aquatic > Marine > Coastal ...
ACACGCGATCTGGCCGAAAAATCGGTGAAGGAAATTGCCCAAGGCACAGCTGCGGCCTTTGGGGCAACAGCTGCGGTAGACTACCGACGTGGTTATCCCGTGATGGTGAATAGCGAAGAACAAACCGAATTTGCAGCCCAAGTTGCAACGTCAGTTGCGGGGTCGTGTGCCTATGCTGACCAGACAATGGGCGGAGAAGATTTCGCCTTTATGCTCGAAGAGCGCCCGGGGGCTTACATTTTTGTAGGCAACGGTGACGGAGCGGACGTACATCATCCCAAGTATGTTTTTGACGATGAAACAATGCCAGCAGGATGTTCATGGTGGGCCGAGATTGTGGAGCAGAGGATGCCTGTGGGGTGAATGGCGGGTTTGAGCCTAATCCTACCACAAGCGCAGTCGTGGCATTCAGTTCGCTCGGAAACCAGAACTAGTTCGCTTGAAGTCCAGCTATGATCTTATCAACCGTCGCATATCCCGCCCGAGAGAGATGAGTACAATGTATCAGTTCTCCAGAGGTCCAGCCTGCGAGGTGTTTTGCTACAGGCAAGCCGTGTGCAATTATTGTCTTCGGTTTAAATGTTGCCAACAACAGATCGAATGCCTCTGTGTTGCTCTCGGGCATATTCGCCATACTGGTTGATGGAGTAGAGAATATATTGGTTTCCAATATGTTTGGTATCGCGGCTTTAAAACGATCAATGCGAAGGCGAGTAGCCGAAGGGCCTTTGCCGCGTTCCTTTCGTTCAGCGTCGTAATCACTGCGCCACAAAGCAAGGTCAAAACCGTTTTCCGAAGACCAAAACCGCCACCAATCACCACCGGTAGTCGCGGCATTGTATCCCACGATCCACACCGAGCAATTGGACGGGAAACCATCGCAGACAAACGGTCTTTGTGCTGATGGCCTACCAATAGTTCTAGCAAGTTGTTCTGCGAAATCGTTCATTTAATGCTGGTCGCAGTTTTTTGGGATCGGTGCAAGAAATGCTCATTCATCAAACGACGGATTAGTCCGCATACCAGACCTTGGCTACACTTTCTCTATCCGCCCGTATGCGACATATGCCGACTAACTTGCCCATCAATTTGCTGGCGTGAATAGTCGAAATCATGCCCTTTCGGCTTCAACGCAATTGCGGCACGGATCGCATCCTCCAGATCGGCGTCAGACTCTGACGCGCGCAGTGGGCCGCGCAGGTCGGAATGGCCTTCTTGGCCCAGACATGTGTAAATTTCGCCCGTGCAGGTGATCCGAACGCGGTTGCAGCTTTCGCAGAAATTATGGCTTAGCGGGGTGATGAACCCGATCTTCTGCCCAGTGCTTTCAACACGCACATAACGGGCGGGGCCGCCTGTGCTTTCGGGCAGGTCAATCAAGGGGGAGCGTTCAGCAATGCGCGCACGCAGGTCTTTGAGCGACCAATATTGCCCTAATCGGTCCTCATTGCCCAAATCACCCATCGGCATGACCTCGATAAAGGTCAGGTCCAGATCGCGCGATGCGCACCAGTCTGTCAGCGCCTCAAGCTCGTCTTCGTTAAAGTCCTGCAGGGCGACAGTGTTGATCTTGACACGCAAGCCCGCCTTTTGGGCCGCATCAATGCCGCGCATCACTTGGGGCAGGCGCCCCCAGCGTGTGATCTTGGCAAATTTATCCTCGTCGAGCGTATCAAGCGACACGTTGATCCGGCGCACACCTGCGGCAAACAGATCATCGGCGTATTTTTCAAGCTGGCTGCCGTTGGTGGTTAACGTCAGTTCGTGCAAATCACCGGTTTCCAGATGCCGCGACATGCTGCGAAAGAACGTCATGATATCGCGGCGCACCAAAGGTTCACCGCCCGTAATCCGCAGCTTTTTCACGCCAAGCCGCACAAAGGCCGAACACATGCGGTCCAGTTCCTCGAGCGTCAAAAGCTCTTTTTTGGGCAGGAACGTCATGTTTTCAGACATGCAATAGACACAGCGAAAATCGCAGCGGTCGGTGACGGATACCCGCAAATAAGAAATGGCGCGGGCGAAAGGGTCGATGAGAGGATTTGTCATGATATCAATCTAAGGGCGGGCGCATCTTTGCGCAAGCCACATCGGACCCGTTGCACAGCGGTCAGCCCCGACATAGGGTCCGCGTATGAGAATAGTTTTTATCCTGCCCTTTGCTGCGTTGGCTGGTTGTACCACGCCCGCGTTCCAAGAGTTTTTCGGCGTCGTGCCAGAGGCTTCGATCGTGGCGCCTATACCCGCTGTTGGTGTGGCCCCACCGCCGCCAGAAAATGCGACAACAGTCGCAGATTTTGACACGACATCGCAGGCCGACCGCGATGCTGCGGTCTCGGCCATTGCCGTGGTTCAAACAAGGCTGGGCACTACAATTGCGTCTTTGGGATCACCGACAGAACCCGGGATCTGGCTCAAAACGCCGTTGGTGACGACCTTGGCCGCTGGTCGTGTGGAATATCAGGGCAATGCTATCAATATCGAACTGCGCCCCTCTGGTGGGGCGGCAGGGTCCGGCAGCCAGATCAGCCTTGCGGCGATGCGCCTGCTAGAGGCCCCGTTGACCGGACTGCCAGAACTCACCGTTTTCGCGGCCCCTTAGTCGGGCAAGAGCCGTCTGGCTTCTTTGACGGCCGATGGTTTCATCGTTTCGGCGTTGGCGTTCAAAAACGTTTGCACGCGCGCAGGATCGTGTTTGGACAAATCACGTAACCACCACGCGACGGACTTTTGGATGAACCGATCGTGATCGGACGCATATTCTGCAGCCCAGGCCAAAACGCGTTCGCGTGCTGCGATCTCATTGGGCTTGGGGTGGTTTTGCTTTGTCCAAGGCAACGTCATGACCAATGCGGCGCGCTTGCTCCACATATGATCGGACTTGGTCCATTCTTCGATTTCATCCAAGCGGGATGGATCAGCGACCAGTCGCTTTTGACCGGCGATGCTTGCGTGATCTGCAATAGCCCATGCATCAAACGTCGGGACCCATGACTTGATCAATTCCCATGCGGCCTGATCGTCTGGCCGGATGCGGGCTTGGGTCAGCAGCTTGGCGGCAGCAATGCGGCCTTCGTGGATGTTGCCTTTCCAAAGACCGCGAGCCAATGTCAGGCGTCCTTCAAGATCGACATCTTCGCGCCAGGCTTTGACGTGCTCGTCGATCACCGGATTGGCGATCCCCAGATACTGGCGATCTACCTTGTGATATTTGTGCATTTCAGAGGCTTTGACCGGATCGGCCAAGGCGCGCAGTTGTGCGGTCGCGATTTTAACAGTGGTCATTCGACTGTTACCGATTTGGCTAGATTGCGCGGCTGATCCACATCTGTCCCCTTTGCGACTGCAGTATGGTAGGCAAGTAATTGTGCGGGCACCGCATAGAGGATCGGAGCAAGGAACGGGTCAATCTCTGGCATGATGATTGTGTCCCAGACGCCCATACCAGCCTCTGTGGCACCACGTTGGTCGGTGATTAACAGCACTTTACCGCCGCGCGCCATGACTTCTTGCATGTTTGATACGGTTTTCTCGAACAAGCTATCGCGCGGAGCCATGACAATCACAGGCACATGCTTGTCGACCAAGGCGATGGGGCCATGCTTTAATTCGCCAGACGCATAAGCTTCGGCGTGTATATAACTGATTTCTTTTAGTTTAAGTGCGCCCTCTAGGGCCAATGGGTACATTACGCCGCGTCCCAAGAACAAGATGTCGCGTGCTTCTGCCAGTTTGCGCGATACCTTCTTTGTTTTGCCTTCAATACCCAGCGCTTGATTGAAAATCCCCGGCATGTTGCGCAAGGCTTCCAGTTTTATGGCCATATCCTGTGCTGAGATTTTGCCGCGCGCATGGGCCGCTTGCAGTGCCAGAATGGCCAACGTCGTGAGCTGGCAGGTGAAAGCTTTGGTCGATGCCACGCCGATTTCCGTGCCCGCCAAGATCGGCAGCGCCAAATCGCTTTCGCGCGCGATCGAGCTTTCGGGGACATTCACGACCGATACGATCTTGTCCGCTTTTCCCTGCATGTAGCGCAACGCGGCCAGCGTATCGGCTGTTTCGCCAGATTGGCTGACGAACAAAGCGACGGTGCCAGAAGTTACGGGCGGTTCGCGGTAGCGGAATTCTGATGCCACATCGACCTCGACCGGAATGCCCGCAATCTGTTCGAACCAATATTTGGCGACCATGCAGGCATAGAACGCGGTGCCGCATGCAACCATGGTCATCCGCTCGACTTGGGTGAAATCAATGCCGGGATCAGGCAAAGTGACTGCTGTGCCGTCTGCGTTGATGTAATGGGCCAAGGCACCTTGCAGCACGACGGGTTGTTCCGCGATTTCTTTGGCCATGAAGTGTTTGAAGCCCGCTTTGTCGACGCGGGCCGTATCAATTTGGATCGTGTTGACCGCGCGGTTAGCGATGTTGCCTTGCGCATCACGGATTTCAAGGCTGGTGCGGGTGATGACGGCCCAATCACCTTCTTCAAGGTACGTGATCCGGTCTGTCATTGGTGCCAATGCGATTGCGTCAGAGCCAACAAACATTTCGCCATCACCATGACCAATCGCAAGCGGAGAACCTTTGCGGGCTGCGATCAGCAGATCGTCTTCACCGTCAAACAGGAAACACAGCGCATAAGCACCTTCGAGGCGGGAAATGGTTTTCTGTGCTGCATCACGCGGGCTTAGACCTTGGGACACATAGTAGTTAGCCAGCAGTGCGACGGTTTCAGTGTCAGTGTCCGTCTCGTAGCCAACACCTTGTTCACCCAAAAACGCGCGTAACTCGCGAAAATTCTCGATGATGCCGTTGTGTACTACGGCAACGCTGCCTGCGCGGTGCGGGTGCGCATTTCCAGCATTGGGTGCACCGTGCGTGGCCCAGCGGGTGTGGCCGATACCGGCTTTTCCCGCCAAAGGCTCGTGCACTAAAACATCCGACAGGTTCACCAGTTTACCGACAGCACGGCGGCGGTCCAACGCGCCATCATTGATGGTCGCGATCCCTGCGCTGTCATAGCCGCGATATTCCAAACGTTTGAGCGCTTCGACCAACAGGGGGGCTGCTTCGTGATTGCCTAATACGCCAACGATACCACACATGGTTTAGGACCCTTTTGCTTTGAGCGCGCGCAGTTTGTCGAACAGACGCACCGCAAACCCAGCTTTGTTTTCTTGTTTTGCGCGGCCCACGGCCAGATCACCGGCGGGCACATCGCGTGTCACAACCGATCCACTGCCAGTCATCGCCGCATCACCAACTGTGACCGGGGCCACGAGCATGGTGTTGGAGCCGATAAAGACGTCTTCGCCAATCGTCGTATGATGTTTGAACACACCGTCATAGTTACAGGTAATCGTGCCTGCACCGATATTGCTGCGTGCGCCAATAGTCGCGTCACCGATATATGACAGGTGGTTCACTTTTGCGCCTGCTGCGATCTGTGCGTTCTTGATCTCAACGAAATTGCCGACTTTAACGTTTTCAGCAAGTTCCGCACCCGGACGTAGCCGCGCGTAGGGGCCAACGACTGACCCGCGCGAGACATGGCAACCTTCAAGGTGTGAAAACGCGCGGATTGTCGTGCTGCTTTCTATCGTCACATCGGGGCCGAAAACGACGTTTGGTTCGATCACGGTATCGCGGCCAATGACAGTATCATGAGCGAAGAACACGGTTTCGGGCGCGATCATCGTCACGCCGTCTTCCTGCGCCATTTGGCGTGCATTTGCTTGGAACAGCGCCTCGGCTTGTGCCAGTTCCGAACGCGAATTGATGCCAAGAGTTTCGGCCTCGTCGCAGCGCACGACTGTCGCGCTCAATCCGCGTGCGCGGGCAATGCTGATAATATCGGTCAGATAGTATTCGCTTGCAGCATTTTCGTTGCCAACAGCATCGATCAAATCAAAAAGCGTGGCTGCATTTGCCGCAACAACCCCGCTGTTACATAGGTTCACGCCGCGCTCTGCGTCGGTTGCGTCTTTAAACTCAACAATCCGGTCAAGTTGGTCATCCTTAAGGATCAACCGCCCATAGCGGCCAGCGTCTGCGGCTTCAAAACCTAACACCACGATATCATGGGTTAGGCGTGCTGCCGTCATTGCGGCCAACGTCTCGGCGCGAATAAAGGGGGTATCACCATAAAGAACCAGCGCATCACCGTCGAAATCCGCCAATGCGCTGCGTGCTTGGGATACCGCGTGGGCAGTGCCCAATTGTTCAGACTGGATAGCGACAGTCACATCGGGGTCATAGGCTTTGGCTGCGGCTTCGACCAAATCAGCGCCGTGTCCTGCAACGATCACAGTATGCGCGGGATCAAGTGCGCCGCCGGATTTCATCGCATGCACCAACATCGGCGCGCCTGCGATCTGGTGAAGCACTTTGGGCAGCTCCGAATTCATACGCGTGCCCATGCCTGCGCCTAGGATAATCAGTGCGGTTGTCATTGCTGCCTCAAACCTTGTTGTTACCTGCCTTCTACTGCCCTTTTTGATTATCACAAGGGCAGGGGGTTCACATCAGTTTACAGGGCGTTACAGAGGAATGATTAACCAAAAGGCAGCTTGATGACAAAACGCACTGTAATCTTCGATCTTGATGGCACATTGGCTGATACCAGCGGTGATTTAATCGCTGCAGCAAACAGTTGTTTTCGCGACCTCGGACTGGGTGATTTGCTTGATCCTATCCAAGACGCTGCAACGGCGTTGCGTGGGGGCCGCGCCATGTTGCGCCTTGGCTTTTCGCGCAGCGAAGGTTTTGACGAAACCGAGGTTGATGCGCAGTACCCCGTCTTACTGACCGCTTATGCCGAAGCGATTGATACGCATACCTTCTTGTATCCTGGTGCGATGGATGCGGTTGAACGCCTGCGCATGGCTGATTACGCCGTCGGTATTGCGACCAATAAACCAGAAGGCTTGGCCGAGACATTGATGACCAGCCTTGGCGTGCGCGACGCTTTTGCATCCCTTATCGGGGCGGATACTTTGCCTGTGCGCAAACCCGACCCTGAACATCATTTTGAGGCCGTGCGCCGTGCGGGTGGTGATCCCAAGCGCTCACTACTGGTTGGAGATACTGCCACCGACCGCGATACGTCGCGCAATGCGGGTGTGCCGTCGATCTTGGTGACCTTCGGGCCGGGCCGCGAAGATGTCTTGGCGCTTGATCCAGAAGCCACGATCGACAGCTACGCGCAACTCGACGAGGTCGTCGCGCGCCTGATTGGCTGAATTGGCATTATGCAATGCGCCAAAGTGGCCATTTGACGCGGACGCATTCCGCATAAAGAGTAGACTCATGACAGAGAAATTCACCGGAAGCTTTACCCAGCAAGAATCGATCCCCGCCGAAGGGATCGCTGCGGCCAATGCTGTGATGCAGTCAGGCCGCTTGCACCGTTACAACACCAGTGGTGACGAGATCGCCGAGGCTGCATTGTTAGAGGAAGAATTCGCCGCAACAGTGGGGTCGAAATACTGCCTTGCTGTGGCCTCTGGCGGGTATGCGATGACAACAGCCTTGCGTGCGTCAGGTGTGAAACATGGCGACAAAGTCCTGACCAACGCGTTCACACTTGCGCCTGTACCCGGTGCGATTGCGGCGGTGGGTGGTGTACCGGTATTTGTCGGCGTCACCGAAGATCTTTTGATCGACCTTGATGATTTATCCACGAAACTGGACCAATCCAAAGTCCTGCTTCTCAGCCACATGCGCGGCCATATCTGCGATATGGAACGCTTGATAGCGATGTGCGATGCCGCAGGTGTTACCGTGATCGAGGACTGTGCGCACACCATGGGTGCCGCGTGGAATGGCGTTCCGAGTGGCCGCTGGGGACGCTTTGGGTGCTATTCGACGCAGACCTATAAGCACATCAATTCCGGCGAAGGCGGCTTCCTGATTTGCGACGGGGCCGAAGATATGGCCCGCGCGATCATGCTCTCTGGCAGCTATATGCTGTTTGAAAAGCACCGCGCGGCTCCGCCGGTCGAGACTTTTGCCAAGATCAAATACGAGACGCCCAATATCTCCGGCCGCATGGACAACTTGCGCGCAGCGATTTTGCGCCCACAACTGCGCAATTTGGCTGCACAGTGCGAAAAGTGGAATGCACGATACCGCGTGTTGGAAAAGGGCTTGGCAGATACCGCTGGTCTGCGCCTGATACCGCGTCCCGAAAAAGAACAGTTCGTCGCGTCATCGTTCCAGTTTCTTTTGCTGGATTGGGAGGCGGCTTCGGTGGGCGACGTCTTAACCCGCTGCGCCGCACGCGGTGTTGAACTGAAATGGTTCGGAGGGGCAGAACCCAAAGGGTTTACCTCGCGCTATGACAGCTGGCGCTATGCACCTTCTTCGCCGATGCCATCGTCTGATCGGGTCTTGGCTGGAATCGTAGACATGCGATTGCCTTTAACGTTTAGCCTTGATGATTGTGCACAGTTGGCACGGATCATTCGGGCAGAGGTTTCGACGGTCTACCAAGGGCAAGCTGTGGCAGAATAGGGAACGCACAGGGCTCTTTGCAAAAAAAGGAGTCGACAGATCGCACGACTGCGCTCTATTAATGAACAAGCGTTCAATTAATCTGGAGCACCTCATGTTTCATGCCTCAATGACATTTGATCTGGGCGAGGATGTGAATGCCTTGCGCGATATGGTGCATGACTGGGCGCAATCGCGGGTCAAGCCACTGGCTGCAGCGATCGATCGCGACAATAATTTCCCTGCCGAGCTTTGGACAGAAATGGGCGCGCTGGGCTTGCTGGGCGTCACTGTTGACGAAGCATACGGCGGCGTAGGCATGTCCTATCTGGCACATACTGTGGCGATTGAAGAAATTGCGCGGGCGAGTGCATCTGTCAGCCTGTCATATGGCGCGCATTCCAACCTTTGCGTTAATCAGATCAAACTCAACGGAACCGATGCGCAAAGGGCGAAATACCTGCCGCGTCTGGTTTCTGGCGATCATGTTGGCGCGCTGGCAATGTCAGAGGCGGGCGCGGGATCGGATGTCGTATCAATGTCGCTGCGCGCTGAAAAGCGCAATGATCACTACCGCCTGAACGGGAACAAATACTGGATCACGAACGGGCCAGAGGCCGACACGCTGGTCGTCTACGCTAAGACTGACCTGGATGCGGGGGCCAAAGGCATCACTGCTTTCCTGATCGAAAAAGAAATGGTCGGTTTTTCGACATCTGCGCATTTCGACAAACTGGGCATGCGCGGGTCCAACACAGCAGAGCTGATTTTTGACGATGTTGCTGTACCGTTTGAAAACGTGCTGGGCGAAGAGGGCAAAGGCGTGCGCGTTCTGATGTCCGGCCTCGATTACGAGCGTGTTGTGCTTGCGGGCATCGGTCTTGGCATCATGGCGGCCTGTCTGGACGAGATCATGCCATATATCAGCACCCGCAAACAGTTCGGCGAGCCTATCGGGAGTTTCCAACTGATGCAGGGCAAAATCGCGGATATGTATACGGCAATGAATTCCGCGCGGGCTTATGTTTACGAAGTTGCGCGCGCCTGTGACCGTGGCACGGTCACGCGCCAAGATGCGGCGGCCTGCTGTCTTTATGCCAGCGAAGAGGCTATGAAACAGGCCCACCAAGCCGTGCAAGCAATGGGCGGGGCAGGGTTTATGAATGATGCACCAGTTGCACGCCTGTTCCGCGACGCAAAACTAATGGAGATCGGCGCCGGTACGTCCGAAATCCGGCGCATGTTGATCGGGCGCGAAATGATGGGAGCAATGAGGTGACGCGGGCGGTGTTCTTTTTGCCGCTTGCCGGATTGATCGCCTTTGTTGGCTATCTGGGCTTTCAGCGCGGGCAACTGCCGTCCGAGACCGAGATTATCAACCGCTATGCTGCGGCCTATCTGCAATCGGCACCTGAAGGTGCAAGGCTAACAGATTGCGCAGCGACCACGCATCCTGATGCCGCCGTTCGCATGGTGATCAACTGCGTTCATCCCAGCGGTGTGGCCACCACGTATTTCGTAGGCGCGCGCGGTGAAGCATTGCCGCAACCACAAGGACCTTCCGCATGAGTGATCGCATTTTGCACGAAGCCGCATTGGTCGAAGTGGCCCAAGCTGCAAGAGAGGCAGCCTTTGGCGGTGGTGAAAAATCCCGATCGCGTCATGTTAGCCGTGGCAAGATGCTGCCCCGCGACCGTGTTGCAGGTTTGCTTGACCCAGGCAGTCCGTTTCTCGAGGTCGGCGCGACAGCGGCACACGGTCTTTATGATGGTGCGGCGCCCTGCGCAGGCGTGATCGCTGGCGTGGGGCTGGTGAACGGACATCTGGTCATGGTCGTTTGCAATGATGCGACCGTGAAGGGCGGCACCTACTATCCGATGACCGTCAAAAAGCATCTACGCGCCCAAGAAATCGCCGAAGCCTGTCATCTTCCTTGCGTCTATCTGGTCGACAGTGGCGGCGCGAACCTACCCAATCAAGACGAAGTATTCCCGGACCGCGACCACTTTGGCCGCATCTTTTACAATCAGGCCCAGATGTCCGCCAAAGGCATCCCGCAGATCGCTGTTGTGATGGGGTCATGCACCGCAGGCGGGGCCTATGTGCCCGCTATGGCCGATGTGTCGATTATCGTGCGCGACCAAGGCACGATCTTCCTTGCAGGTCCGCCGTTGGTGAAGGCTGCGACTGGTGAAGTGGTTTCGGCAGAGGAATTGGGCGGCGGTGATGTGCATACGCGTTTGTCAGGCGTGGCTGATTATTTGGCCGAAGATGACGCACACGCCTTGGCACTTGCGCGGCAGGCTGTTGCGTCGTGTGCTTTGCAAAAAGAAAGCAATCCCAATAGATTGCCTTCCGAAGCTCCAGCGCTTGATCCTGATACTTTGTTTGATGTGGTTCCCGCCGACTTGCGCACGCCATATGATATTCGCGAGGTGATCAGGCGTATCGTGGACGGATCACGATTTGACGAATTCAAGGCGCGGTTCGGCGAAACGCTGGTTTGCGGATTTGCCCATATCGACGGTTGGCCTTGCGGTATCGTGGCCAACAATGGCGTGCTGTTTTCCGAGAGCGCGCAAAAGGGCGCGCATTTCGTGGAACTTTGCAGTCAGCGCAAAATCCCGTTGGTTTTCTTGCAAAACATCACGGGCTTCATGGTCGGGCAGAAATACGAAAACGAAGGCATCGCGCGGCACGGGGCCAAGATGGTCACGGCTGTTGCTACAACGAAGGTTCCCAAGATCACGATGGTTGTCGGTGGATCATTCGGTGCAGGTAATTATGGCATGGCTGGGAGGGCTTACAGTCCGCACTTTATGTGGTCATGGCCGACGTCGCGGATATCTGTGATGGGCGGTGCGCAAGCCGCTGGCGTGCTGGCCACTGTCAAACGCGACGCGATTGAACGTGGCGGTGGGACGTGGTCGGCCGAAGATGAAGCCGCTTTCAAAAAGCCAACCGTGGATATGTTCGAAGAGCAATCGCATCCGCTTTACGCGAGTGCACGCCTTTGGGATGACGGCATTATTGATCCGCGCAAAAGCCGCGAAGTGCTGGCATTGTCGCTGGCAGCCGCAATGAATGCCCCGATCGAGGAGA
>Ga0208544_10002619_pt1 | contig 11590 bp, 15 predicted proteins | sample DEB08_DNA_9_FD_184526 | JGI IMG/M metagenome (GOLD analysis project Ga0208544, IMG submission 184526) | Aqueous microbial communities from the Delaware River and Bay under freshwater to marine salinity gradient to study organic matter... | ecosystem: Environmental > Aquatic > Marine > Coastal ...
AGCTTCAGCGGCTTGATTAAATTGCGCGCCACCAATTTTAAAAGCAGACATCTTATCTACTTCACCATATGTTACTTCACCAGTTGAAGGGTCAACTGTACGCGCTTGCTCTGCGGCCTGTGCGCCTTGCTCTGCCCTTTCAGCCTCAATTATGGGCTTACCTATAGCTAAGGTAGCTTCTTCCATAGTTCGGCCTAAACCAGCCAATGCGCGCATCTTATCGCCAGCAGTTCTGTCTACACCAGTTTGAGTAAAGCCACCGTATACGTCAATTCTTTGTTGTCTAGGTTGTCTAGCCATTATAATTCCAATCAGATGAGTAAGTTCCAGTTGCTTCAGTGGTTCCACCACCACCACCAGATGCACCATAAATCTGAGTTGCGCCTTTCAGCAGTGTACTTGCAGCACCAATCTTAGCAGCAGATGCAGCAGTAGATGCTTGTCGTCTTAACTGGGCTTGAGCAAGTCGGTCAGATAGCTTTAACATACCTTCACTTAGGCCAACATTCTTAGCACTCTCCAGAGCGATACTAGCAGGTGTACCTTCAGCTTTAATACCTGACATACCCATACCCACAGCATTAGCTGCAAGCGCCCTGTTGAGCTTCTGCTGACGTTCTAGCTCACGACTCTCAGCGGCTACACGTTCTTGCTCGGCCTGACCTTTAAGTGCGGCCTCCTGATCTTTACCAGCTTCAAGCTGACCATAAATCTGGGTGCCTGTACTAACTGCTAACAAGCTGCCTATAATCCAAAATGACATTTAAATAACCTCTTGCTCTACTAGAGCTGCTTCTATTTCATCAATATCTGTTAAGTGTGTAGGATGATATGTAATCCAAGTACACCCTGTTTCGCTATATATAACACGCTTAGTTCCTGGCACTGTCTCTCCCAAGTACGGAGCTACAATCTTTTCTCTTTCGTGAACACTGGATACTTCGCACTCACCAGATACAACGCTGTAGAGGTGTTTGCTTTTATGCGTAGCTCCTACAACAATACTACCAGCAGGCATTACCATCTCTCTAGCATACATACCGTCAGAGAAATGGTGTCTTGTTACTACATCTGCCTTTGGAAAATCCTTCATTATTTCTTGTAACTGGTAAATACTATCTTGCGTTACAACATCATTCACGAAGACTCAACCTCATACTGTATGGCTTGTAGGTGGAACGGTGTAGCGTCAGGTACTGTGATCTCTGCAACCACTTCTGTATCCCAACCATTACCACCTCTATTGTCTTCTATAATACCAGTTCTAGGAGTAAATGGGGTATTTAGTGGAGTATCTGGAGCCTCGCCAAACTGCCTAATAGCAACAGGATTTCCATCAATGTAGATGCCAGCACTCTCATGCACACGCAAGTTCATGTTGGTAATCTTCTTGCGCTTCATTACGTTTTGCCCACCACGGGTACCAGGATTTGTATTAAGCGGCATACCCTTAACCTTCACAGGGAAGTTATATCCCACCTCAATTTCTCTGCTAGTAAATCCATTTAACTCTGCGGCAGTAATAGTAATATCACCATTAATGCCAGTACATTCACGGTCTGGAAGAACATCACCGTCTGCAAGGACTTGAACAGTAGAGGGAGATAGGTGAGGAGCAATAGACACAACAACGTCACCGCCAGTTTCGTCGACTGTTTGCTTTGCACTTCCATCTAACATGCTATTAAAGTCCCAACGCTCCAAATAGTTTTTATTGCCACCAGAAGCTCCACTAGGGTTTCTGGTTGTTATGACATACAACTCATTATCAACTGTACAACATGAGTTCAATGTATCTATTGCGCTAGTAGTCCAGCGCGTAAATCCATTTATGTCTTGGTTACGCATAGTGTTCAGTACGCCCGCATTACCATCTTGGTTAATAATAAATAACCAATTTGCATCTTCTGTCGTAGAACCTTTTAATATTGCCATGTCCCTTGGATTGCTAATTAACTGTGATGACAAAACAGATATATCATTGGATGTATAAGCGTCTTCGTTAAAGCTAAACAGGTATTGACGCAATGTGTTGCCATTCTTATCAACAAACAAAGTTGCCCCATCAATAGACTGAACCTCTAAAGGATATGAGCCATGCTGTGTTTGAGCAACAATTTCAATAGTAGATGGCGTAGCACCTTTGAGTAAGAACTCAGCACCAGAACAAAATATCTGCAATCCGCGATCAGGGTTAATATCAACAATGCTTGTCAGTTCACGAGAATCAATAGTGACAAAGATTCCCTCATCGTCTTCACCCGTTTTAGAAAAGAAATCAAAGAAAGCTCCAGACCTACTTGCCAGTATGCTTTGTGGCTTAGACTTAGTTCCACCAAACCACAGGCGACCCTCGTTAAATACGCCAATTTTTGGGAAGCCTCTAGTTGGACTCCATACATCTTCTGTTCTAGGAGTTCCTGGAGTATCTAACGCAAATCCAATAGTATCACTAGTGTCGCCGCTTGTAGCAAATCCTGCAAACAATCCATAGCTATTAGCAGACTCTCCAGACATAGTAATTGTAAAGTCGTGTGCATTGCTTTTTTCTACTGTTATCCCAGTAAAACCAAATACAGGCATATCTTGCAGTGCTTGTCGCATATTAGCAGCAGTAGAATTTGCTTGATCTCCTCCGGTAGAACCTGCAAAAGTAATGTCCTTGCTCAGTACGCCATCAACATCTATTTGATATGTTTGTCCTGCATGAAACCCAGTAAAGGTTGCCGTTTGAACAGCAGCTACAGGTATAGGGCTAGACGCATCATTGTAATCATACTGAGGGATATTAATAAAAGTCTGAATGTTGCTTTCAAAAGCATTAATGTCATCAGTACCATCGAACACAATCTTGTAGGGATAGTTATCCTCTTGAAACAAAAGCATTACGTTTTCTGTTTGAGCAACTCTCACGCTACCTATCTGAGATGGAGTAGGGCCACCATATTGTCCAGTATAAGGCACTGGAATGTCTGCAACATATACGGTGCTAGTAGAGCCTAAATGCGGAGTACGATAAATACGCAAGTTGTATTGGGTTAAGACACATACAAAGCTGTGATCTGGCGCGTACTGCCACTCAAAAACCTTTGGAGAGATGTTTACATTGCCTGCTACATGAGCATTAAACTCGCCAATGTTGACTTTATAATCTGCTGTATTACCTAGATTTGTAGTAATTCTCCAGTAACGATTATTGGCATCAGAAAGTGATGTAACGTCATAACGCTTGCTAACACCCCCCACCCCAGGATCGCTTGAAATTGAAAAGGTTTCCCAGTCAGTCCATGATGATCCATTGGCTGAATATTGCAATGTCAGTGTTTTACTTACATCTACTGTGGTATTTTGCTTTGTTAGAAATGCGTTTTCAATAGAAATAAATTCAGGAACATAGGAAACAAAGTCATATTCAGCAACAACAAAAGGGCTTGCAGCAACGCTATAGTTGGTCGATACCCCAGTTAAGGGGTTGCCATCATTTATAGCGGCTTGTGGGCCTCCTGCCTCGCCGGTATTAGGCATGGTCGGAGTAACAGCAGTTTGACGAATAAGAGGACTTAAAACAACATCAATGTTCTCTAGTCCAGGTCTACGCTTAACGCCACCTTGAGGTACGATAACAACGCCTTCGGCATCCTGTGCGCCCTTGTAGTATTGATCAAGATCGGTACGGCCTAGTAGTAATGGTGACAGCTCACCACTGGCAAAGCTGGTTTGCTGAAATTGTGACTTAGGCATTAGTACCTCACGTTAATAAATGGGCGATCCTGGATAGGTGTCTGGGGGTGTTGCTGCGAGTCAGTGAAGCGAGCCATACGACTAGCGTTAAGATATTGATTAGCCAGTAGTTGCATCGAAGAAGCACTGTCACGAATGGAAGGAGCAAAGTCCATAGCTAAGGCATACTCAATCATTTTAGCAAAGTATGCAGGCCATGCAGCTTCTGAAACATTAGCAATGTAATCGCAGTAAAGCGCACCACTGTAGTTACAATAAACCTTGTCTCCAAGAATTTGATATGGAATGCTAGGGTCTAACTTAATGAGAGTCAGCATATCAGACGGAAGCTGATAGATAGATTGCCACTCACTGCCAACAGGAATATCAGTAGTCAATGATAGTTGAGCTTGTTTGCGAGAAAATCCCCAACGAAATTTGGATAATTCATTTTCAACAATGTTGTCATACAGGCTAGTGGCTACAACCTGAGCGCGAGTACCGCTAGTCAGGGATGTCAGAGGCACATCGCCAATAAGAATGAGAGCATTATTAATTAACGATAGCTTACTGTTTGCCATAAAAAACCTTTATATGTAAAGAAAGGGGCCACCAGAGCAGCCCCATTCAGTTTTACTACTTATGCAGCAGTAACGGTAGTGCCTGGAGCTACAGTAACAACTCCCAAATTGCTAATTGCTTTTACAAAGGAGATATGAAGATGTGAAGTACCTTCTTCTTTAGCAATAAAAATAGCGTCACCCTTTAGAAACACGCCTGCTGCTTCGTCAAAGTAACTTACTACTTGTGTATCGGCAATACTGTCATTAGATGTATACATCCAAAGAGTACCGCCAACGCCTGATCCGCCAATGCGGGATAAACCTGATCGTGCAAAAGCCATGATAATATTCCTTATGCAGTTTTGTCGTATTGAACTTTAACGATACCAAGACCGTCACGAGATACGGCACCAGCCTTCAGCATACCGTTACACAACCAAGAAGTGCGATCAGCAATCCAATCAACGTCAGTCTTGATGTCGATACCGATTGCAAGACCAACAGCGTCCTGAGAGAAGAAGTATGAATCAACGATGTTAGCTGCTTCAGTCAGGCCACCTTCAGCACGATCTTCAATAACTACGAACTTAAAACCACCGAAAGTATCAACGTCACCGTTGACCAGAGCTTTAACATTGTTGTAGTCAGAAGAAGTGATTTCTTCTTGGTTAAGCAGACCACCCAGACCCTGAGCATTGATAGAAGCATACAGGTTAGAGTTAGGAACGCCTTGAGCGCGAAGAGCTACTTGAGCTTCAATTACTTTCTCAGTAGTTAGGTTAGTGCCGCCTTCAACAACAGTACCTGCGTAAACAGTTTCTGCGTCCATTGCATCAATAACCAACTGATCACAACGACGACCAAGAGACTGTGCGATAGTGCTTGCAAGTTCCTGCTTCTCGTCAAAGTTTACAGTGGCAGCGTCAAACATGTCAGTATATTCTGGAGCATTCCAGTTTTGCAGAGTTGCTACTGCAAAGCCGTGAGTGATGTCCATAGGAGTTACTAGGTCAGAAGTAGACTTTTGGTTAGCCAGTCCTTTACCCATGTTGCGGAATTTGTAGGTATCGCCTACTACGTTGTTTCGTACAGTTACAGCACCTTTTAGCAAACCAGAGTTCTGGTAAGCGTGTTTTACCATGCTGTCAAATTCGGTAACAGCTACCGAAGCTAATGTCTTACTCATAAGAATTTCCTCGAAAAAGAGTAATAAATAATAAAATAGTTTTTCAAGGTTTTAGCTGAGTACCCGAGTAAACTTGGTCAGCATTCAACCTAAATTTACTGGGCCTTAATAGAAAGGGGTGTCCAGTGTGTCGATTATACACCTTTCACCCCATAAACTCAACCGCCAAAGGTACGGCTATGAGCCTTGTCGCCACCAAATTCCTGCATCATCTTCTGGATTTTAGCTTCATGGCTAGAGTCAACGCTACGGAGAAGTTGTCCATTTTCATTCTTCGCAAACATCTGGGCCTCAATATCGCCCCAAGTCATGCCAGTAGGATGCTGTCCACCATCAATAGGTAGCTTAGTAGGTGCAGTAGCACGAACCAAATACTCTACCAGCTCAATAGACTTGGCATCAGTTACCAGATCACGAACCACATCGTAGTCAGCGGCATCTAAGTTGTTCTTTAGATAGCCCTCAACATTCTTGATACGCTCTCCAGCATTGTCACCTAGTCGTGCAATCTCTTGCTCTTGGGTAACTTGTTCTACCGCTTCACCCTGTGCTGACAACAATTCCCACGCATCACCAAACGCATCTTGGCTCATGCCTGTCTTCTCAGCAAACTCAGTTAGCTCTTGCAGCAAAGCATCATCAGACTCAATACCTTCTGGGCCTGAATAGCCATCTTTAGGTGCGCCAGTAAAACCACCGAACTTCTTTTCTAGCTCAGTATAGGCTTTGGCTTGCTCAGCAACAGACTTATACTTGTCGCCTTTGTACCATTCGGGCGTGTCACCTGTACCCTTGATACCATCAGATAAAAAGTACTCACCTTCACTTAACTCAGGGGTACTTGCATCCAACAGGGTTTCGCTTGTTGTTGTTTCTTCTGCGGCCTGTTCATCAATCATAATTATTCCTTACAGTATTTTAGCTTGTTGCATTTGGTTGATAATGAATTTAACAACTCCAGCCTCACCGTTATGGTAGGCAGCCTCGTAATCAACATTAGAAGCACTAAAGGGAGTGTCATTGTTAAAGATAAACCGCTGCGTAATATCCTCAAGTACACGTTTGCCACCAACACTTGCGAAGCATTCGTTGTAAGCCTGAGCTAATTCAGCAGCAGCTTGTCTTTGTTTGGCGTTAGCTGCCTTTGCACCTTCTGCATTAGTGGTCGCTTGATTAATTGTATCCCAACTCATAGAGCAGTTTGTCCTTGGTCAGCAGGTGGATTGCCGCTAGTATCCATTCCTTGCTGTGCAGCTTGAGCGCCAGCCTGAATAACAGCTTCCTTCTCAGCTTGACTGCGTACTAACTCGGCAGGCATACCAGTCTTCTCTGCAACCCAGGTTCCAAAGTCTTCTAGCTTGAAACCAATTTTAGCTTGATCTGGGCCAGCATTCTGCAGTACAAACTGAACAGCTTGTTGTACGTTAAGGATGTCTTCACCGTCCTGCGCTCTGGCAAGTGGAGAAGTAAACTTAATAGCGACCTGGCGACCATCTAGCTCGATAGGTGTAATGATGCCTCTGCGTGTAAGTATAGCAGCTACGCGCTTAATGATAGGAATCAATACTTCGGTCTGTAATCTGCCGAAGGCAGAGCCGATGCGTTTAGCCAATTCACGCGACTCGATGGCAACCTCAGTGGCGGATCGAACAGCACCAGTAGGATCACGAAGATCGTTGAATAGGGCCTTCTTGATCGACATCTGTAGCTCATTGATTTCAAACTGTGCCAACTGTAAATTAGAACCTGTATCTAGGCGTTGAATAGAAGGGTTGCTGCTGTTGTTAGAACCAACTGGAATAACAATGCCTGGGCTTATATTCAAATTGTAGGGGTTAGTTACGCCATCATCGGTTGCTGTGTACATACCTGCTAGGTCAATAGCAGCCTTCTGGAGCACAAACTCTTTGGCCTTGTTCAGTGAGCGCACATCAGGGAGTGCCTGTAGTGCTGGGCCACGACCCCTAACCTCACCAGCTACCTTACTATAACGACCTGTAACCCAAGGGCTGGACGTGCCAAAGTCTTCCATCCAACTAATGCGATCTTCTTTGCCTACCCATACACAGCCATAGTAGGTTTTAGATTTGGGCATATATACAACACCCTCGCTAATATCAACATCAGTTTCTGGGCTTTTTGCAATAACATCTTTTATTTTTTCAGAGGGCTTAAATCCAGGCCATTGACGCTCAAGGTTACGAGCTTTAACTTTAAATCTACGCCAATGTGTTTCGATGCTTCCGTGTGGGCCTTCTTCAAAAGCAATCCCCTTCTGTGGAATAGCATTAAAGATGATGGGCATCTCATCGCTTTGATCTTCATCAATGCGTAAAGTGCCTGTGCCTACTAACAAATCAAGTGCGTGCTCATAAAACTGAGTAGCAAAGTTAGATCGGTTAATGTAATCAAAGATAACTTCTGCCTGAATATGCAAGTTGCCCTGTATGTCTTCTAAAGATACATCAAAGTCACCCTCTTCAAGCTGTTTAACAACAAGATCAGAAGCCTCAAAAGTAGCCCAGCGTGACCAGATAGGAGCAATGTTTTCTTGCAGTTTACTAGCGCCCTGTTGGATTGCCTCAAGTGCAGTAGAGTCAAAGATGCGATCCATCTTCTTCTGGCCTGGAGCATAATCTTGAAATAAGTTTCGGTTTGGCAAAAAGTATTCGTAAACATCATCAAGTGTACTGTGCCACTGCAGACCCACCTCAAAGGCTTTAGCTTCTCGTCGCTTCAAGTCCGTCAGTGAACCAAGCTCTTTAGGTAATTCCATTATTTATCCATCCTTCCTGTTCTCATACCTGTACCTCGGCCTGTTCTCATATTTGTGTCTCGGCCTCTTCTTCCTTCCTTTTCTCTTTCAGACTTTGGAATCATCGTTCTTGTTGGTCCTGTAGGTGCTGCAACTGGCTGCACAGGTTGGCCCAAGAGGGATTGCTTTCCTAGCTTGCCGCGAGCAGTAGCTTTTAGTCGTCGCTCACTAGACGCTATTTCTTCATTTAATTGTCTGCGCTGCCTATTTTCCAATGCTACTTGTTCTGCCGTTTTCTTTGGCGCGTCACCTGAGCCACCCATAGTATTACCTCGTATGCTTTATATGTTTGTATAGTTGATATGGAGTCCAGATGAATGGCTTCTTAATTCCCAACATCTGCTTAACATTGCCGACACAAGTGTTGAGTGCAAACAAGTTAATGCTAGTAGCTTCTTGCTTATAACCGACCGTTATATCGTTGGCCCCAATTATATCATTTATTGAGTCTACATTATACAAGTCATACTTAGCTGTGTTCTTTCCAGCAACAATAAACTTGCCCGCAGAAGGGACAATGACATAACAATGCCCCATATCTTCCCTGATAAACCTAGACCACCAGTGTCCTGTGTCGCCTGTAAATACAACCCACATGTCTGTTTCTTGACTAGAAGACACTAAAGTTCACCTTTGCTGTATGGGGTTTAGAAAAGCCACCATCTCTACGGAGAGCAGAGCGACCTTCACCTTCACCTTGTAGGGCATACTCTAGCGCCTCTACTGGGTGAGAGTATTCATTCTTATCTGGCTGATCACTGTAGCGTTCGCCACTCGTCTGTACACGACGATAACAGAAGCCACCCTGTAGACCTTTACGAATCATAGAAGCCTTGGGCAAGACAATAAAGCGAGGCTTACCATCCATACACATCTCTTTCATGGGTACTTCTAAAGCGGCTCTACGCTTGAGGGGATCGTTAGAGTCTGTTGGTTGACAGGGAATGCCAGCAGCTCGCATGATCTTAAACGGTGTATCACTGTTAGCTTGGTTCTTGTTGTCACCAGACGGATCACCCCAGCCCTTAAAGCTGTGATCAGGGTAAGTGTCTTCAATATAACGTTTTAGGGTAGGAGCAAAGTCTACTGCGCCAGAGTCAGTGAGAACCATCTCATCAAAGCACACCCATCTCCCGATAGCAGTACGCTGCAAAAAGGCACAAGCAGGTGTACGACCAAAGTCAAAGCCCAGAACGATAGGAGTGTCCTTGCTAGGAGTGAAGTCCATATGGGATGCGTGAACACTGTCTGTGTACATCGGGTGAACCGGCTTACCGTTAGAGACAAAGCCGTACTCATTAGCAAGATTAACTTTAATCCAATCATTTGTTTTACCTGTAAGTCCACGTTTGTAATAGTTATCAGGCAGGTTAGCCAGGTTCTCCGCTTTAGGGTTTACCTTCCATACCTCACCATCCTTATACACGCCACCCTCTTGCCTATGGAAAGCCCAGCCCTCAGGACGCTCAATTTCTGCCAGCTTATAGTACCAATGGTCTTCATCAGGTGCGTTACTGTCACCCAGCACACCATGATGCGTAGGCTTGATACCTTCCTTGTTAGAAGGGAAACGACCATGACGTAAATCTAGCATGTCGAGAACGGCCTTAGAATGCTCTTTCGTCTCGTTTAGCCATACCCATGTACACTGGATACCCCTAGCCTTCTTAACGTGCTCAGGGCGGTCAAAAGCGATGAATATGACCTCTGACTTAACTGAGGTGCCATCTTCTAGGCGGAAGTTAATGTAATGGGTAGGTGGTTCTTTGTTACCCTGACGGAATGGGCCAAGGTCTTCATGGATTTCTAGCCAGTCTTTAATGGTTGTAGAGAACAATTCGGAGTAGGTGTTTCGGCAGGCAATGATACGGGACAGTCTGACACCATAGTTCTTATGTCCAGGGGTCATCACTGGAGCTTGTTCTGTCATCAGGTCAAATAGCTTGAGGATAGTTTGGACAGTCTTGCCTGAACCTAGTGGCCCCATGATAAATGAGTTCTGAGAGCGACAGTCAGAGTAATCTTGCAGGACTTGACCTTGTGGCCCCATGCAGTATTCAATGGTTGGCATTATTTTTTCTTACTCCAGTCGATAGCATCATAGCCACTTTTGAACTTATCACGGGTCTCATTGGTTTGGGTGCGAGGCTTACTCCCCTTACCACCGTTAGACTCTGGGAAATGCCTGTTGCGGGTTTCCTTGTCTAGCTTGTGCAGCATATTGTTTTTAGCCATTACTCTTCATCTCCATACTCATCATCATCATCTACAGCAGCATTAATTATTGCCTCTACTACTGGGTCTACCTCAACAACCTCCGCTTCTATAGCATCAGTACCACCATCAAAACGTCTACGGGATATTGCTACCACAGCAGAGTTGTCAGCTCGTATCTCTACAGCTTTCAGCTTTGGCTCAGTGTATTCAGCAACCTTACTCCATGCGTTTACAGCAGCATTAAGAGCAGTCACATCACCTTCTTCTTCAGCAATGTAGTCCAGCTTACTAGCAGCTTCAGCCATCTTTAGTATGGGATGGAATGACTCACCATACATATCCTGTAAGCGGGCCAGTAAGAACTTCTTATTCTTGTTGGGTACACCTGGAGGTCTCATAGAATAGATACCATAACCTTTGCATAAGTAAATGTTGTTTTATTTTTCATCTTTAAAATAATCATCAGCCATTCTATCTTCTACAATATAGATTAAATCAGTCATACCAACTATATCTTTATCGAATAGGTAGACTGCAAAGAGTTCAATTAACTCAATATCCATTTCATGTACTTCTTCATCTGTTACTATCTTAATCATATTTCACTTCTTATATTTGGTGATTTTTTTTTGCGAGAGACATATATACACACACGGCAGCCACTTTCGGAGGGGGGGGTATCAAGACTCATCATACCTGTATAACCTGTGGATAAGCTGTGGATAACCAGTAGGATAACCAGTACTGTATAAGTGTACACCTGTATGGATAAACAGCCTGTATGTTCCACTGTATATGTACAGGATACTAACAGCTTATACATTTGCTAGGCGCAATGATCCCATTCTGTCAGATTCGCAGCTCTATATAGTGATAAAACCTGGTTAACCCTTTTCTTTATTTCTATCCAATTGTTTCCCTTACCCTTTTCAGTTACCCGATCAGATACCCGATTGTACAAAAAATGATCAATTTATGCAATCTATATAAGGAAGGGAGACTTTAAAAGACTAAAAAAACAAAACATTATTTGCATTCTGTAAAGTTTATCTATATCGTTTACCCATCACTTACAAAAACAGGCAAACA
>Ga0208544_10002630_pt1 | contig 11561 bp, 14 predicted proteins | sample DEB08_DNA_9_FD_184526 | JGI IMG/M metagenome (GOLD analysis project Ga0208544, IMG submission 184526) | Aqueous microbial communities from the Delaware River and Bay under freshwater to marine salinity gradient to study organic matter... | ecosystem: Environmental > Aquatic > Marine > Coastal ...
AGGATCTTCAAGGTCAAGTTTGAACTTATTGTACGGCTGGGCGCGCACCGCAAACCTTGAATCTTCCGGTTTGCTCGCTCTAGAGGGGTGATGGTTAATCGACCTGGCGATAGCATTGGTTGCGGCTCTGCTGTTTGGAACAATCGTGTGCCGCTATCTCTCAGACTTTTGACCCCGAGTGTTCACAGGCATTTGAGTCACCGTTTGCAGAGTTTGCACAGACTGAAGAGTCACCTCAGGCATGTCAAGTTATGTCTGCCTCGACTCAATCGATCGCTCTTTCACCTACTACTCCCTCTGGTTGATGTTAAACAACTGCTCAATGCCATTCTGGAACATGTTGTTTTAGACCTCGTCAGCAAGTGTACCCCCGTAGAGCTCCTCAATTGTCCGCTGCACAATCGAAGACATGTTTTCCTTGGGGTTAGCAACAACCTCTCTAGGCGACAAGATATTAGGCTTGTCTCTCATGATAACGTCGTGAGTAGTGATGTGGTGAACATCAGGTTTGACTGGCCGAGGTGATCGAGGAGACAGTTTCTTTGGTGAGCTGTGAGGTCTGTCAGGAGGAGTGTCGAGAATCCTGTTAACGCTTCCATAGTCAAAGCTGTCGTCACGCGGTCGTTACGGAGACGGTTGATTCATATTAGGGTACAAAGGATAGACCTTGTTGATCTAAGAGATGTCCATCTGTTGAGTTCGGGACTTGGGTCGCCCATTTTCACGTCGTGGCATAGACAACAACTGATTTCCCTCTTGAATGTTTTGACTTGGACTTTGTATAGGTGACAACATCTGGTGTGGATTCTTCGACCTGTAGGAGGCGATATTTTCCTCGTCTTCAGACTGCGAAGCTTCCTCCTAAATTTCCGACAATCCCTCCACATCCTACTGACCCTCATAGAAAAGCTTTCCTTGGAATTGGATAACTCTTCTCTCCGCGCCAGTCTATGGTTTGTTTTTGCCGAAGATTGTAACATTGGATGGATCAATGACGATGACTTTGCTCTCGTTAATCTCCTTAACATGCATCGCCACCTTGATATTCAACATCTTTTCCTTCACCAACTTGAAGTGCTCGATGCATGCTAGCACCATCATCACGATGTTGCCAATCCAGACCAGGGCCACCAACACAATGATAAAGATACCAAGCCCCAGTCTCAAGTTCAAGCTGTCAACGATCCCCGTGAAACATAAGTAGAACGAAGTTATCACGAAGACTGATGCCTCGTTTACCATCAGCAAGACTTAGTTCTTAGGTCTTGAGAACGGCTTGTATCGTCCAAGGACGCAGAGCATGATCAGCGAGAGGGTCAAGCAGATCAAAATTTATCCCATCGGTCTGTGCTGTAAGTAGACCAAGGTCAGGGAGAAACCAAGTCGTCGTAGCAAGAAGGTCAAAGGATACAGTGACACTTTGAAGGGTGAGCTTCTGCGCAAGCCGAGGTAAAGACTTTGCAAGCTCTTGCTGACTCTTGGCGCCTTGTAACCGTCCTCAGGTTCCATCAGCGGTCCACCATGTTCTTTCTGTCGAAGTGCTCCTTGTGTTAACACAACGACTGGCACGAGAGCCACGATAACGAGGCATGTAATGGTGATCCTGTTTGCAAGCTATGACGAATCTGAGATGTCATAGAAGTTGATAGTTGGAATCGAGATTAGCGTACAGAGGCAGAGCTCATAGTACGACTGTAGCAGCACCCGCATCATCATGTTGAGAGACGTAGGCAGCCACGGCCGTTTGAAAAACGACATGACAACCCCATCGTCTTCATCTTCATCTTCATCCGGTGTTGAGCACATGCCGAAGAGCCAGTCTTTGAGGAGTGCAATACAGATCAGACCTGCAAACACGATGCAGATAAAGAGGATGATGCCGAGGTTGGGCAACGCCTCCAAATAGGTGTAACCCATTTGTCTGAAGACCGAGTCTGTCATCTCTGTAGTCGGCCCCATCTTCACAAACCATTGATTAATGCCATAGATGGGCTGAAGCCGCCAGAAGTTCAAGATGCTCTTCATGTAAAGTGTGAGGATGCCGGGAGTCTGTGGAAGGTTCATCAAGGGTAGATGAATCAACAACTGCGTGGTGTTGACCAGAGTCCAGAAGGGGACCATGTCGCCCAGCCAGAAGGCACAGAAGATGAAAGTGAGTACGAGACTTGACGCCAAAACGAGATTGACAACGAAGGATCCAACTTCGACCCGGTATGCACTGTATGGCGCCACCTGTCGCTCGATGCTTTTGATGACAGAGGTGCCTTGGCGTACTGGCTGCAAGTCTTCGCTCAGGAATAACTTATCACCCCAGAAAGTGATTTGAATTTGGTCTGCTTCCCGATGGTCTGCTGTCGACAAGTACTCCGGAATCAAAAATTTGAGCTGTATTTTGACTTAATTTGCCAAAAATTCAATCAGCTCCCATTCGAAGTCAAGCTTATGAGGTTCGGAGGCTCCGCTCGGGATGACCTCTAGCTCAAGTGCTGGTCTAATGTCAAAGTCACGATAGCCGCTCTCAGTCAGGTACGTTTCTGTCCGAGCTGCCAGCTTTCGCAAAGCGACTTCTTCATCTTTGATTCTCGTCAAATTCGCCGTCAAGTTCGCAGGCACCTGCATCTTCTTGGTGAATCCGATCGTAAGCACTCCTGCGTTGTCCAAACCTACGATGTAAGGAACAGGCTGTTCAACTTTCTCGGCCTTGGGAGCATTCACAGTGGCGCTCTTTTCCTTCTTTTATGGTGCAGCACCAACATTTACATCGACGTCTTTGTTCTCAGGCACTTTCGAAACAGCTTCCGGCTCCGTGCTATTGCTCAAGTCAAACACCTAATCCAAGTAAACGTCTTAAACTCGCTTCTCCTTCTTCGCCGCCTTCTCTTCGGCGAAAATGGCATCCGCAGTTGGGTACACTTTGAGAATGAACTCGTAGGTGGTTACTGCGGGCTACTTATTTGGCGTACTGGGCTCATCTTTCAGAGTGATCTTGATGGGGTACTCTCCAAGATTAGCCGCTATAGTGTCACCCTCCTCAACGGTTAGCTGATTTCCCACTCCGTCAAATTTAACAAAGCTGGCAGCATCTCCCAGGTCAATCTCCACAGAGACGGGGTTCTGTTCAGCGTCATAAGCGGGCCCAAATTTGTGCTTAAATGCCATTCCCATGATCAGTGGCAGCTCTTTACGAGGCACTGGGACGAAGTAGGGCGCCGTGTTGAGCACGACAAACTCGGGAGGCGGTTCCTCGACCTCGAGATTAATCGTGAAGGAGGATTGGTAGATTAGGTTGGGGTCGGGGCGATCCGGGTCAAGCGGATCAGCCTCGTCGATGAAGCCATCACGGCCTTGGACGTTGAACCAGTTGTCCAGGCTGCCAGTGACGACGATCTCATACGATTTCGCATCTTCTGGGTTGGTTGAGAACACCGTGAGCAGGGCGTCTCTCGTGGCAATGTGGATGAAGTTGGGCAAGGAGGAACCGTCCTTTAGTTTGGCCGTGTAAGTCGTTCCATAATCACAAGGAGCTTGATAAAATCCAAAGTAAATTGTTTACAATGTTTCGCCCACCTTGTAAATACTTGACAAGTCGGCAGGCGGGGTGTACGAAGTCACCACGCATGGTTCAATGATCAGCTTGAAGGGCACGATTGATGGGGTCGACCCGGGGTACTTTACAAGCTCCACATGAAGCTAGAAGTCGTAGGTGCCGATTTCGGTTTTGGAGTCAGACTGGAAAGTAAATTCGTAGACTGGAGGAGACGAAGGCTGAACCAGATCTGCCGGGTCTCCATTCTCGAAGTACTTCCACGTCAAAAACTGAAAGGTCTTGTAAAGATCTCCAGGTACCGCCTCTGAGTTTGTAAAGACATCTGTGATGTAGTGAAGTCTTTCATCGCAGCGATTCCAGCCGTCTCCATAGGTGACCGAAGCTGAGTCCTTATTGTTGTCGTACATCCACTTGACAGGCGTGCCAAGTTTGACAGTTGTTGTAATCGGAGTGGTGATAGTTTCATCCAGTACTGTCGACGTCTCGCACGGATTTACTATCGTAATAGTAAAATCTGCTGAATCGGTCGTCAAGTAAGGCTTACGGTTAGCAGCGTTTGCAGGATCACCATTTTGGCCGACCACCTTGAAAGTGTGAACGCCGACCCAATCGAAGGTGGAAACCGTACCAGAGTAGGTCAGCGTGGTGAGAGAGTAAGTGAGTGTAAGATCGGGGCCAATCTTTAACGGGTCGCTCGGGTGCGTATCTCCAGCAAAGGGGCCAGAGACGTATACCAAGTCGTAGGTAAAGCCTCCGCAGTAGTCATTCCGGTCGGTGTTCATGGCTGTGAAACTGAAAGACTGTGCTTCCCAGACATCAAAAGTAAAAGGTGAAGAAGTTGCTGCCGGTGCGGTGAGAGTTAAATCCCAGCAGATGTCCTTGATAGTGAGGACGAAGTCATCTGAGCCCTCTTAGTTCGCATGCGTCGAGTAGGTACTCTTCATCACGATATTCATGTTCCATACCTCCAGATCATAAATAAAGTCAATCGTCAGAGCTTGTAGCTTTGCAGTGAAAGGGCTCCAATTGGCTGGCACGAAGGGGGTGTTAACAGGAATGAGACTGAAGGTAAATGTGGAGAGCACAGCTTGCTCGGCTGCGTTGAGCGCTCTACGGGTTCCTGAATCCGTGCGATAGACGTCGAACTCGACGGGACAGCCATCAACGGTTTAGGTCCATGTGGGGTCATAATCGACCGTGCCGTCTTCATTAATGTAATAGGTGTCATCTGGGACTGCAGTTGTCACTGTGATGTCGTCAAGCAAACAGCCATTCTAAATCTTGATCTGCAAAGTCTAGGTCTCTTCATAAATGGGATTCATGTCAGTCAGGAGTACCTCGGCATGCAACTCAATCGTGTAGTCATCGATCTTGGTTGGATCGTCTGTGTACACTTCAAAGCGCCAGTTATTCTGGTCCCACACGATCCATGGCGGCAGTGTAATGCGTGTGCCCCAGTAAGTAAACCATCTGGCAGTGTAAGTCAGGGTGTAGCCACACTCTGCTCCATTCAAATAGGCGTCATCGGCATCCTGGACAAACTCCGTAATCGGGATGTACACCACCGGAGTGTAGACATTATAGGTGGTCAGAGGGACAGCAACTGTGACGAAGTCGTGTATCTGACAATTCTTAATGTTGATATTAAAGGGCTCAAAATGAACAACCTCATCGGGGTAGTCATCTACATAGTCGTCCAGCTGCACGCGAACATGGTACGCGACATTTGAATTGGTGTAGTAGACGGGGTCTGAGGTGACAAGTGTGAGCTCCCAGTCCTTGCTTGGATCAGTTGTGCCCACAGTCAGCGCCAAGTACGCTTCTGTCTGCAGAGTCAACTTGTCGGTTTTGTAGAGCGTATAGGTTTTGGGCCCACATAAGGCGGTGCTCCCATTTGCGGCACCGTAGGCGACCGTTGCCTGGTCATCAAAGTTCATGAAATAGGTGCGAACGGCAGCGGCTTTGACCCAGACTTCGACATCGGAGATCGTGGACGAGACGATGGAGTTCGTTCTCAAGCAAGGGTTCACAATCTTGACAAAGTATTTGTGCTCGGTGACAAACACTTCTGTGTTATCGTTCATGTTTCTGACGAGACCTCGTAAGTAAAAGTAGCGCGTGATTTCACCCGACGTCCAAACTCCAGTGAGTACACCATTAGCTGGGTTCGTGGTTGAGATAGAGTATTCAGGGATGGCTTCCCTGGTGTCCAAAAGTTCAGTGAGCTAGTAGTGAGTTGGGCATCCCGTAACTGAAGCTACCAAATAGTTGAAGTTGACAGTCTGGGTTTGCCACATGTCCCACGCGTAAGGAGCAGCGAGAGTGCCCGTCAGCCCCGTGATAGCTGTCGTCAGAGTTGCATCGAGGCACTAGTCTTTGATCGTCAACGTAAAAGAGTCTAAAACTTAATTAGTTGTTGTCTCTGATGCTGTGCTCGTAACTCCAATCCTGGTATCGATGACGAACGGCGTGTCACCGTAGGTCGTATAATCGGTGGTCGTAACTACGAGAATTCCTGTAGTGGGGGAAAAGGAGCTCACGTATGGATGAGTGCCAGCACTGTAGGCAACCCAAGTATTGGAAGCATCGTCAAAGAACTCGAGAGCGTAGGCCAAGGTGCACCCTGAAACTGACTAGGTGACCACTGGCACGAGGTTACTTGAAGCACCTGAATTGATGAAGTAGGTAAAGTCTGCGAGGTTTGTCGTGTGCGTCAATGCGTCATCGGCGCAGGGGTCTTTCAACGTCAAAGGGAACTCGTCAACGAGAGAGGCACCAGCTTCATCTGAGCGAGTGTCTGTCACCGTGATCCGAGTGTTGATAGTTGTTGCCGATGCGGTAGTCGGGTCATAGGTGGCCACAGTAGAGTAATCGACCTTCAACACTCCGGTAGCCGCGTCAAATGCTGAGACAAATGGATGGGTGCCGGCGTTGTAAGCGACCCACACTGTTGAAGTATTGTCGTAAAACTCAAGAGTGGCAGTTAGAGTGCAAGCTCCCACAGTCCCAGTGATCTAGGGATCGAAGGTAATCTCGCCTGCAGTGCCCATGAGATAGGTGTACGCTGGGAGGTTGTTCGTCTAGGAAAGCGAGTTGTCAGCACACGAGTTCTTCAAGCTCAAGGTGAACTAGTCAGTGACTGATGCTTGAGTTGTGGAGTCTGAGTAGGGCACTGAGTATGTCGCTCGCACCTCAAAGTCGGTTTGAGGGTTGTACGCTGTTGAGGAAGTGGAGACGGCCATGTCGTAAGTGCCCTTTGTTAAGAAAGGATAGGCCGTCAAGGTCGCGGTCCAAGCCGAAGTTGCTGCATCGTAGACTTCGAGAACGTAGTCTACTTGGCAGCCGGTGATGCTCGACGAGTACACGGGAGCGATTGTCGTGGATGCGGCCCCAATTGCGTAGACCTGTGTCGACAAGTCACTCGTCAGTGAGATTGTGCCAGTGTCACACTCATACTGAATCGTAATCTCAAACGGGTCATAGACTGTGCTTGATGATATAGGATCCACTGTCTTGTAACGCGCTTGCACCGTGGTCGCGGGACCAGTTGATGGGTCGTAAGTGGTAAAGGCATCAGTCTGGATATCAAAGCTGGCATCTGCTTGTTGGTTGGTAGCCCATGCAACAGCAGCGACTGAATACTCCTCCCAGGTATTGGTGGCTTCGTCGAAGAACTCGACTGTGCGGGTCAGGGTGGTGCAGGCTACTACGCTTGAGGCCACAGTGGATGCAGCCACTGTAGTGGCAGGAGTACTTCCAGCTGCAAGCATCGTGTACGTTTTGTCTGTAGTCGCCGTAGTCAATGTGACTACGTTAGAGGCGCACGAGTTCTTGAGAGTCAGCGTAAACTGGTCCGTGATGACTGCTTACGAAGTCAGATCTGAATACGGCAACGAATAAGTTGCTTTAACTTCGAAGCTTGCTTCCGGGTGATACGAAGTGTCTGAAGTGCTAACAGCCATGTCGAAGGTGCCCTTCGTCAGGAAAGGGAAGCCCGTCAAGGTTGCTGTCCAAGTCGACGTCGCTGTGTCGAACACTTCGAGAACATAGTCAATTTAACAGCCAGTAATGCTGGATGAGTAAACTGGAGCAATAGTTGTCGAGGCTGATCCGATAATGTAGATCTAAGTTGGAAGGTCACTCGTGAGTGAGATTGTACCAGTGTCACACTCATACTGGATCGTGATCTCAAAGGGATCGTAGACCGTACTCAGAGATTGAGTATCCACTGTTTTGTAACGAGCTTGCACTGTGGTCGGAGGACCTGTCGATGGGTCGTAAGTGGCAAAGGTGTCAGTCTGGATGTCGAAGCTGGCATCTGCTTGCTAGTTGGTAGCCCATGCAGCAGCGGCAACTGAATACTCTTCCCAGGTGTTGGTTGCGTCATCGAAGAACTCAACTGTGCGAGTGAGAGTACAGCCTGAACCAGTCTCTCCCACAGTTGATGCACTCACAGTAGTGGCAGGAGTACTGCCAGCTGCGAGCATCGTGTAGGTCACATCTGCAGTTGCCGTTGTCAACGACACTACATTAGCAGCACACGAGTTTTTCAAAGTCAGAGTGAACTGGTCCACAACTAATGACTGGGTTGTTGAGTCAGCGTAGGGGACTGAGTAGGTGGCTCTGACTTCGAAATCTGTCTATGGGTCGTATGATGTGGACGAGCTCGATACAGCCATGTCAAAGGTGCCCTTCGTGATAAAGGGGAAACCCGTCAAGGTTGTTTTCCAGGTTGAATCAGTGGTGTCATACACTTCTAAAACGTAGTCAACCTGACAACCAGTGATACTCGAAGAGTATGCGGGAGCGATGGTCATTGATGCAGCACCAATAATGTAGGTATTTGTGGCAATATCACTTGTCAATGAAATTGTTCCAGTGTCACATTCGTACTGAATCGTGATGTCAAACGGGTCGTAGACAGTGCTAAGGGACTGTGTATCAACTGATTTATACCGAGCTTTAACCGTTGTCGGGGGACCAGTTGACGTGTCATAGGTCGCAAAAGCGTCAGTCTGGATATCGAAGCTGGCATCAGCTTGCTGGTTGGTTGCCCATGCAGCAGCGGCAACTGAATACTCTTCCCAGGTGTTCGTGGCTTCGTCGAAGAACTCGACTGTGCGGGTGAGAGTGCAGCCTGTGCCAGTCTCTCCAACGGTGGATGCAGCCACGGTAACAGCAGGAGTACTGCCAGCCGCAAGCATCGTATATGTTTAGTCTGCAGTCGGCGTCGTCAATGAGACTGCATTATTGGCACACGAATTGGAGACGGTGAGAGTGAATTCGTCTACAACGACAGATTACGCCGTTGAATCAGAGTAAGGCACAGAGTAAGTGGCTCTGACCTAGAAATCTGTCGATGGATCGTAAGCTGTTGAAGACGTACTCACGGCCATGTCAAAGGTGCCCTTCGTAATGAAGGGGAATCCAGTGAGGGTTGTTTTCCACGTTGAGTCCGTAGTGTCGTACACTTCAAGGACATAGTCAACCTGGCAACCAGTGATGCTCGATGAATAGGCTGGAGCAATGGTCATCGAGGCAGCTCCAACTACGTAGGTCTTGGTCGCGATATCACTTGTAAGTGAGATGATGCCAGTGTCACACTCGTACTGAATTGTGATATCGAATGGGTCGTAAATTGTACTCGCTGAAATTGTGTCTACTGATTTGAAACGAGCATTAACCGTGGTTGGAGGACCTGTGGATGGGTCATAGGTGGCAAAAGCATCGGTCTGGATATCGAAACTGGCATCTGCTTACTGGTTGGTTGCCCATCCAGCAGCAGCGACTGAATACTCTTTCCAAGTGTTGGTGGCGTCGTCGAAGAACTCAACTGTGCGGGTCAAGGTGCAACCTGTCTCAGTCTCTCCCACAGTCGATGGACCCACAGTAGATGCAGCTGTGCTTCCGGCTGCAAGCATAGTGTAGGTCTAGTCGGCCATAGCTGTTGTTAAGGAGAGAACATTTAAAGCGCAAGTATTTTTCAAAGTAAGGGTAAATTAGTCCACGACGACTTATTGGGTTGTCGAGTCAGAGTAAGGAACTGAGTAAGTTGCTCTGACTTCGAAATCTGTTTGAGGGTTATAAGATGTTGAAGAAGTGGAGACAGCCATGTCGTAGGTGCCCTTAGTGATGAAGGGGAAACCCGTCAAGGTAGTTGTCCAAGCTGAAGTCGCTGTATCGTAGACTTCGAGGACGTAGTCAACTTAGCAACCGGTAATGCTCGAAGAGTAAGCGGGAGCAATTGTCATCGACGCAGCGCCAATCGTGTAGGTCTTGGAAGTAATGTCAGTCGTGAGTGAGATCGTTCCAGTGTCGCACTCGTACTGAATCGTGACCGAAAAGGGGTCGTAGATCGTGCTCAGGGACTGCGTATCCACTGTCTTATAACGAGCTTACACCGTTGTTGGAGGACCAGTTGAGGGATCATAGGTTGCAAAAGCATCGGTCTGGATGTCGAAGCTGGCATCTGCCTACTGATTGGTTGCCCATGCAACAGCAGCAACTGAATACTCCTCCCAGGTATTGGTTGCGTCGTCAAAGAACTCAACTGTGCGAGTGAGAGTGCAGCCTGAACCAGTCTCTCCTACCGTAGATGCACTAACAGTAGTGGCGGGAGTACTACCAGCTGCGAGCATTGTGTAAGTCACATCTGTGGTCGCCGTTGTCAATGAGACAACGTTATTGGAACACGCGTTAGACAGAGTCAGCGTGAACTGATCCACGACGACTTACTGAGTCGTTGAGTCAGAGTAAGGGACCGAGTATGTAGCTCTCACTTCGAAATCTGTTTGAGGGTTATAAGATGTTGAAGAAGTGGAGACGGCCATGTCGTAGGTTCCCTTGGTGATGAAGGGGAATCCAGTCAGGGTTGTTGTCCAGGCAGAAGTCGCCGTATCGTAGACTTCGAGAACGTAGTCAACTTGACAACCAGTGATACTTGACGAGTAAGCAGGTGCGATGGTCATCGAGGCAGCGGCGATAGTGTAAGTCTTGGAAGTGATATCAGTCGTGAGGGATATCGTACCCGTGTCACACTCGTACTGAATCGTGATCGTGAAGGGGTCGTAGATCGTGCTCAGGGACTGCGTATCCACTGTCTTATAACGAGCTTACACCGTGGTTGGAGGACCAGTTGAAGGATCATAGGTTGCAAAAGCATCGGTCTAGATATCGAAGCTGGCATCTGCTTGCTGGTTAGTTGCCCAAGCAACAGCAGCGACTGAATACTCCTCCCAAGTGTTGGTGGCGTCATCGAAGAATTCGACCGTGCGAGTCAGAGTGCAGCCTGTGCCAGTCTCTCCTACGGTGGATGCACTAACAGTTACGGCGGGAGTACTGCCAGCTGCAAGCATCGTGTAAGTCACATCTGTAGTCGCCGTCGTCAACGAGACAACGTTAGTGGCACACGCGTTCGACAGGGTCAGAGTGAACTGATCCACGACGACTTACTACGTCGTCGAGTCAGAGTAGGGCACTGAGTAAGTCGCTCTGACTTCGAAATCAGTCGACGGATCATAAGTTGTTAAGGAAGTGGACACAGCCATGTCATAGGTCCCCTTGGTGATGAAGGGGAATCCAGTCAAAGTTGTTGTCCAGGCAGAAGTCGCTGTATCGTAGACTTCTAGTACGTAGTCGACCTGGCAACCCGTGATACTTGAAGAGTATGCCGGAGCGATGGTCATCGATGCAGCTGCGATCGTGTAAGTCTTCAAAGCAATATCACTCGTGAGTGAAATCGTGCCCGTGTCGCACTCGTACTGGATCGTGATCGTGAAAAGATCGTAGACTGTGCTAAGCGACTGCGTATCCACTGTCTTGTAACGAGCTTACACCGTGGTCGAGGGACCCGTTGAAGGATCATAAGTGGCAAAGGCATCGGTTTGAATATCGAAGCTTGCATCTGCTTGTTGGTTGGTAGCCCAAGCAACAGCGGCAACTGAATACTCCTCCCAAGTGTTGGTTGCATCGTCGAAAAACTCAACTGTGCGAGTCAAGGTGCAGCCTGTGCCAG
>Ga0208544_10002632_pt1 | contig 11560 bp, 12 predicted proteins | sample DEB08_DNA_9_FD_184526 | JGI IMG/M metagenome (GOLD analysis project Ga0208544, IMG submission 184526) | Aqueous microbial communities from the Delaware River and Bay under freshwater to marine salinity gradient to study organic matter... | ecosystem: Environmental > Aquatic > Marine > Coastal ...
CCCCAAAACCCCAAAACCCCAAAACCCCAAAACCCCAAGTAAAGTCTGAAGGCAAAAAGTGGAGAGCAGTAAATTAAAAATAAAATAAAATAAAAAGAACTAGGCTGAATGTCGTTCACAAATTAAAGGCGCGAAAGAATCGGCAGTCTTGTTTAGGATGAGACGGCCGCACGAACCGCCCCCTTCTAGTCTCTAGCCGAGAAGTTAACCTAGTAGTTGGTGAAAGCGACTGCAGTTTCCAAACAAGGATCCTAGCCCAAGCAGTAGCAAGCTTCAAGCAAGAGAGGCAAAGTGAGTCAAGGTCAAAGCACTCGAGCAAGTGCCAAAGCTTAGGCAAAGAAAGATGCGGAACAAGTGGCGTAGAATTACAAGGAATTGTACTAGACACTGCTTGCACTCATTGAGAAGTTAGATGGTGACGATTTTAGTGGCGGTGAAAACGGTAGTGGCGTAGGAAACGAGATTCCGTCAAGCTCGCTTGGCTTCCAGGAGGCAACCTAGCTTATCACGGTGCTCAAGGCCATGGTTGATGCTCTATTCAAGGGGCTCTTTTGCCAAAAAGCTTACAGTCACTTCAGTAGATCTTCGCTCGCAAAGGTCGATTGGGGCGCTCAGATCGACGCAACGGGCGGAACCGAGACACGTGTAGCCGAACGAGCTAACGATGCGGCTGGCAAATCGTCAATCAAAGATATATTCGAAGTGTGCACCGACATGGCGATCTACGTGCTAATCAAGGTGAGCCAGTCCGAAAACTAAGAGGTCAGCTACGCCCTTTCTAACCACCTCGTGCTGGCCTTCACTCACCATCTGCGGCAGCATGAAAACAAGTTGGCGAGGTCGAAGCAGAGTTCGCGACGAGGAGGAAGCAGTGATAAAGTGTCGATGTCACAAGATTGTCTGACTGCGGCACTTGCCTTCTTCAAGCTCTTGAACCTATCGCCTTCGATTCAAACTGCCTCCAAAGAAAAAGAGCTGGTGAACAAGTTGCTCGGCATGATTCCTGCACTTTTCCCGATCGAGGCAGAACCGCGCATTAATTCAAATTCCTAGCCCGACGTCAATTTAAATCAACTTATCCTCATGCAAGGATCTCAGCACAACTAGAACTAGATGCAAAACACTGGCATTGTTCCAAACGGTATCGCTAATGGAGTCGCCATAGGCACCACTCTTGACAGTGTCACGAGCAGACGTGGCGCAGCTGGCAGCTCAAGTCGAAGCCCCTCAAAAATCAGGAACCAAAACCTCCACAATAATGATGTTGTTGAAGAGCGCGCTAGATTCCGATAGCGCGAACTCGCTGTTGGCCAGTCGAAAAGCAACTTTAGGGCAAATTCTGAGCCACCCCAAGAGTTTTCACACTATACGCTCAATCAGCCAGAAGAGCTTAAAGAAGTAGAGTTTACGGATCAGGCAGCCGTGCGCGACATCTCTGAGGAGGACAAGCATCTCAAAAATAACAACTAGCTCAGCTAGACAGCAACTTAGACCCGTGGTCGCACCTCCATCGTCAAAGTGCCGCCCATCATGGTCAGCCGGATCCAGCAGCACAACTCGGTTCCAGCTGGAAACAATAACAACTTCCAGAGCACCCAGTCATCCCTAGTCATGAACAACTTCTTCAACATGCCGCATGGTCAGCTGTACGCAACTCAGAACGCCACCGCAGGCCGTCAAAGTGCGACCAAGAGCAGCCAGTACAAATATTACAACCAAAATCAGCTTGCTCGCTCGAGACTCACGCGACGACAAATGTCGATCACGAGGCAGACCACACAAAAGGTGTTCAATATGCAGAAGGGAATTGCGGGCACTAACCCTCACAACGGGCCCAACTCCACCAATCAAACACAAGTGCACACGCCCAACCTGACCCATCCTTACGCTGATATGCAATCTAATGGCGCACTTAACACTGACCACCAAGCAAGCATGGGTGGCGGCGGACGTGCTCCCTCTGGTGGCGAATCAAAGTCTGGCAAGCCAACCGTGCCCAAGCTCAACATCAACAAGGTTCTCTTTCCTATCGACTAGTAAGCGAACAACAGTAATCAGGGTGGAGGTGGAGGCGCCATCGCAAGCATCCTCGGCGGTGGGCAAATGAACAACCTGACAAATACGTCTGCCGTGTTATCATCTACGCACCATAAGAACCTGAACCAAACAGGCCAATCGAATGCTGCGTTCATTACCAACAACTACTTGATGCCCTAGCAAAGAACATCCAATTTGGCCATCACCTAGACTAAGTCGAGCAACCGGTCGCCGCATTCGGGGCCTGATGGCGCTGGCACCAATAACTAACAGCATAAGAATACAATGGCCTACAAGGAGTCAGAGTCCATTTATGACGAAGTAAACGGAAGCTTTGTGCTTGAGAATGCCCAAGACAACAACTGCATGATCTACGACAACGCGCAGGAGAAGCTGCAGACGCTGGCAATTCAGCTGGGCGAGTCTTGTCTGACAAACGACTTGGCGGCGCTCATGGGGCAGAAGAGAGACTTTGAGCTCGTCCAGTCCGCCAGAAAGATTGCACATTAACCATCCTTAAAAAGGTAGTGGTCCCAGTGGTTGGGCCCGTAGCTCGCTTCACAGAAGAGAAGTGTCTCAGCTCACTCCACGATGAACGTACTTGCCGCAGCGGACTCCTTTTGCCTCACAAATATGACAAGGGGTTAGAAAGGCAATGATGGGGAAGAGACTGTGAGACAGCGGAGAGAATTCTTGAAGATTGAAAAGCTGTAGACCATCAGAAAACACCTTCGTGTCGTCATGTTGAACATCCTAGATCTGCTGATGAAGGGTTACTCGATCGATGAAGCCAGATTTCTGCGGCAGTCTCTGAACATCTTCAGCTGCTACATCGGCTCGCCCTACTTCAGGGAGCAGAGGGAGAAGAGGGAGTTGCTCGAGCTAGAAAATGGTTCCAAATTTTCAACTGTCTTACGCAATTTGTACAAGCAGAGATAGAGCACAGTCCGCTACAGTAGCGTTGAGCAGATCACTGAGGAAGAAAACGAAATCGATCAGTACGAACTGTTTGAGATCATCCACGACGGCAATGCAATCAACCAGAACCTTTAGCAAAACTAGCCCGTTTCTCCAAAGATGAATTTATCATCATCCAAGAATGTTGCCGGCTTCCTCGACCCCCTCGCAAAGTCAATCAGCCGAAACACGGGTCTGCGACTTGGTTTCGCCACATCAAAGACATCTTTCCAACTGCTGACACCCTCGATTTACGACAAGTCATTCGCTGCAGATGACAAGGCAGGGACGAAGGAAAAGCACAAGCAGTTGGCGGACAATTTGGAAGACGCCTTGAAGACGAAGCAGAGGTTGTTCTTGACTGAGAAGTCCTTGTTTGCTGCCATGTGCCTGCCTGAGTTCAGAGTTGTCTCAAGACTCCTCAACAAGTTTTCCTTCGTCAACGAGGACATCTTGCGCACCCAAGTACTCAACGAGCTCAGCCATTTTACAAATCGCGACAAAATCTACCTTGACCTACGCCTTGGCAGCACGCTGTCATACATGGAAGGAGGTCCCTACTAGATGCAAGGCGCTGGCAGTCTGGGGAGCATGCGGCTCAGGGCGAGTAATCCGATGGGCGGTGGAGCAGGCGTGTCTCCTTTCAAGCAGAATTACAACAACTTCTCGTATGACTAAGATCAATCTGCGGTGCAAGAGGGCGACGAAACCCAAATTTTTCAAAATGGCCCCAAGCAAAGCGCGGTCACCACGATCTCGAACCCAAACTGCTTCTGGTCAAACAATGGAATCGCGTATGAAGTCAATGTGCCCAGTAACTTTGCACCGACCCAGCAGCGGCTCTACCCCGGAAACAAGGCTGGAGTCGGTTCTGCGAGCGTGTCCAGGGAGAAGATCCGGCGCAAGCTCGACGTGCTTCTCTACAACGTGTCGAGGCGAGTAAAGTACATTTTTAGCCAGAACTTTGATAAAACGAGCTATGAGTTTGCCGATGCGCTCTCCAATGAAGTCATTACTCTCAGTGCCTACCTACAGGAACATAAGTCTCGTATCTTGATAAACCAGTTCGTCGAAGTTTGCCTGGAACCACTAATGATGATGAAGAAAGCGTTGATCGAAATAGCACTGCACTCTAACATCCTCGTGCTCGATTTCACCAAAAACCTCGGCTTCCACGAGCTACTAATCTCGGCAAAGGGACCTGAAGCCACAGTCGACGGGAATAGTCCACAGAATAAGAATGAAATTTAGAAGCAACTCATCACTAGCTAGAAAAGGATCAGAGAACTATTCTCTGAGTTCCTGAAACTTTCCGCTATCCTTCTGAAGTCGGCACACTCTGAGGACACCCTTAAGCTCTTCAACGAAGTTCTTATCTTTGACGAATTGTGGCAGGAGAGTGTCAAGACATTCACCATATCGCTGTTTTTGCAAGACTTGGTCGGACCTATTATCAGCAGAAGTTACAACAACTACCAGCTGCAAACTCTGGAAGACCTGCGCGGCATAAACATCGTCAACTACGAAGAAAACGCGTTTTTTGGCGCCATTGTCTCCCTTCGCGACGAAGTTATTTACAGTAGAGCCAAGAAGTCCATCAATAGTTTTTTCTTGTGCGCCATGAACGTGCTCAGGTACCTCAAGGCTGTCACTAGCTTCTTTGATACTGCCATTAATAAGTACTTCATGTCGGGCCCGGTCTCTAACAGTAGTTCGGAAAAGGGCAACCTCGGAAGCAGCGACATGCAAGGTAGCCAGTCTTTCTATCAGAACTCTGGAAATGGAGGAGCTAACACCTCCTATGGCGCTATTATCAATCCTGGGCAATACGGCAGCAGCGGAGCCGCCAAACGAGACTACGACTCGCAAGGTTTCAATGATGCCTCACAAATCTAGGGCAACGCTGGGCAGTCGGCACAGAAGAAGCAACAAAAGTACTGGAAGCATGTCATCAGACGAATTCTGTACCAGTTGATGTTCCTCATCACACAGCCGAATGGTCTTTTCTATCAATACCTGTAGAAGAACGCGATTAACTATTCTAACGCAGCTCAGACGACTAACTTGACGGCCACCACTCCTATGAACGCAAAGGGCAGGCCTGCTAGCCTATCGATCAATGATGAGATGCATGAGGCGCAGTTGACGCCCCTGAATTTGCAGATAACTAAGTCAGTGCTCACGTTCATGAACGCCATCTTCGCCATGCCGGACAAGTTCACAAAGTACGTTTTCGACGAAGAGCTGATGATCTTCTACATCCGCACCCACTACATCTCCTTCGTGCGCCTCTATAACAAAAACTTCAACCTGAGCTCAAGTGACTCGGCAGCGCCTTCAGCTGCGCAGCACTAGGATTCATTTACCAATCTGGTTCAGCCTGAGACATGTTTCAAAAACTTGACTACTGCGCAGAAATAGCAAAAGCGCAAAGAGATGAAAAAGGAGGCATCGCTAAGTCTTTGCAAGAAGCACGTTGGGTGTCTCTTTGCTATTGCCAAGAATCGGAATGAGGAGACGCGCAGGAAGCTCTACTAGTTTAAGATTGTCCAGTTTTTGCTCCAGGAAATTGGCCTTGAGTTTGAAGTGCAGCAGCGCCGCTAGAAATTTCTGCAGCTGAGCAAAGAGGAGCAAGTGAAGCTAGTGGAATAAGAGCGAAGTAGGACGGCGTCGAGTCAATAAATCGGAAGCCACAAAAAGAGACAAGTCGACTTGAGAAGCAATCGACACAAGTCAAGCAAAACCGAACATGTCAATCTTAATGGCTACGAGCAGCTGCCACCGCTTGCCTCTTCCAGACGCGACATACCTGCTTAGTAGCTTGAGAGTGATGCCCAGCCTGCAGATATGACGTAGCAGCCGGTTCCAAGTGGCAAGAAGCCCTTCATCCCATCTCTCAAAGTCGGAAACCTTGGCTTTTCAACTCTCTTAAAGGCTGGCAACAAGACACAAGAAGAGTTAGACGTTGAGAATTTGGTGAATCAAAATAAAGCTGGGCCCGCTCCAGCAGCCACTCAGCAAGCACCTCCTCCAATGGTACAAGGAGCGCCGATCAAAAAGATGCCATTCATCCCTTCACTCAAAGTAGGTGGCCTCGGAATGTCGACCCTTGTCAAGGAAGGAGGCAAGACCCAGGAAGAGATGGATGTCGAATCCTAAGTGAAGCAGAACAAGCAATAGGCTGCTCCGACTCCTCCTCCCGCTCAAGCTTCCTAACAGCCTATGAGAAAGGAGAGTTCAACCAAATCCTTATCGCAGTTCCAGCAATTCAAAGAGTCTGTTCCACAATCGCCGGATCAGCCCCAACATCCACCAAAGAAGAAGCTTCTGCCATTCATCCCATCGCTCAAGGTCGGCGGCCTTGGCATGTCAACACTCGTGTAAGAGAATGGAAAGACGCAGGAAGAACTTGATGTCGCCAACTTGGTCTCATAGAACAAAAATGTAGCTCATGCTCCACAAGCTGCTCCTCAGTATCAGCCACAGCCACAAGGACCTCCTCCAGTCAAAAAGATGCCATTTATTCCATAACTCAAAGTTGGCGGCCTCGGCATGTCGACCCTTGTCAAAGAAGGAGGCAAGACACAGGAAGAATTAGATGTAGCCAGCATGGTCAACTAAAACAAATCGATGCCTCCATCATAGCCATCACAACCTCAGCAGCAGATGCAAGCACCAGCTTAAACTTTTATGCAGCCACCGCCGACCAAAAAGATGCCCTTCATTCCTCAACTCAAAGTGGGCGGCCTCGGCATGTCGACTCTAGTCAAGGAAGGCGGCAAGACCTAAGAAGAGTTAGATGTAGCCAGCATGGTCAACTAGAACAAAACCATGCCGTTGTCTCAGCCTCCACAGACGCAAGCACCAGCTTAAGTCTAAATGCAGCCCCCACCTCCGACCAAAAAGATGCCGTTCATTCCTTCTCTCAAAGTAGGCGGCCTTGGAATGTCGACTCTAGTCAAAGAAGGCGGCAAGACCCAAGAAGAGTTAGATGTAGCCAGCATGGTCAACTAAAACAAAACTCAGCCTTTTATCCACTAACATAAAAACTCGATGCCTGTGGTAAGACAATCGCATCGTTCAGCAGCCACAGATGACTCAAACGAAGATATGCCTATGAGTGTGAAAGTAAGAACCAGTGCAAGGAAAGACAACAAGTAAGGAGCTTCCAATCTAAACAACGATGGCGGCAGTTCGAGCTCCTCAGGTGACGAGGAATACTACCAGGAGCTAGAAAGAATTAAGGCCTTTAACTCATAGTCACATGCGCCTCCAAACCTCCTCTTAAACAAGCCCAAGTTCTCCCTGAATCTCAATGTGAGTGGCCTCGGTATGTCGACTCTTGTCGGTGAAGCTGGCAAAACATAGGAAGAACTAGACGTTGATAACCTTGTGAAGAAAGGGAAAACACAGATGAAACCCATGGCCCAGTAAAAGCTGACGTAAACCCAACCGGACATCAAGCACCACCGAAACAATGTGCCAAGCCTGTCGCTGACGGGAAACTCTAAACCGGGACAAGAGTTGAAGGGCGCAAAGTAGCTTTTCAAGAAAAATACGATTCCTTTGGACCATTCCTAGCCAATCCATCTTCCCAAAAACAAGCATGCAGAATCGGATGGAATTCAAGGAGGCGGGGATATTGACTCAGAGATGCTCCAAAGTGTGAGTAAAGTTAAGTTCTCGGCTGCTCCGAAAGGATTCAACGAAAACTTCAAGATGCCGCCAGCAGAAATGTTGATCATAAAGGACTAGACAGTAGAAGGCGGTGATAGAAAGATGCAGTAGTTCCAGTAGCGGTAGAACTTGATCGCTCGAAGCCGTAGTCGGTAGACAAGAGGAGTTGAAACGCAGCAGGACCAGGTGAACAAGTAGTAGATTCCCTAGTAGGCGCTCGATCACGTCTATGATTAGGCGCCAAGTGAACTGGACATGCCACACATTGGAGGAATCCAGTCACCTGAGAATGTCATCAGCGGATTCCATGGCAGTTCTCAGATGAGTTCGATCTTGCCCCCTTCAGAGTACAAACAAAGACCAATCGGTGCAGTTCCACTGCGGATCGAGTCCCCAACCAATCTTGCCGGTGGTGATAAGCGCGTTCCATAGACACACACTCAGAAAAACAAAATGATGTCTCCACAGGGCGCCTAAAGCGGTCAAGACGATGACTTGCACGGAGTTAACGACAGGATGAGGAGAGGCCAGGAGAGCGAACCCCAGAATTTTAACAAAAAAATGTCAAATCGTCTCCTTGAAGTCAAGGTAAGTTCTGACAGGGGCCATTTCGTCGAGGAACCAATCAAGCAATCGCCTGAGATAATCACAAATCCGAAGACGGAATTCATCGTCCAGCCCAAGGTAATCGCCTTTTAAGGCAAGCACAGCTACATCGATGCGACAATATCGCCTCCAAACATAAGTGTCGCGATGCCAAGACCACTTCTGTTCGACTCAAACGACCGAGTCAGCGAGGCGGCCCCGCCACAAAAAGAAATTCATATAAATCATAACCCTACCTTGGAAAGTGCGATGACATTGGCGGAGAAGATGGACGTGACAGAAGAGATGTTCTACATGAAGGAGAAAAACGCGAGACCCATCTACCAGGACGACGAGCTACACGTCCTCATGCTCTCCCTCATGATGTGCTTACTGCTGAAACCCGAGAGAGGCACGCTCGAAGAGTTGTACTGCAGCCAGTTCCCCATCGACAACGAGAACCAAAACATTCTCTACTTGCTCAACTTCCACTTGGGGCACCCATCGAACCAGAGCATCGTGCCAAGCTTGATGAAGCGAGTCGAGCACATTTCACCGCCACTCGCTGGCCAGAGACTCCTCAAACTCCTTTGCCCGTCCTTGTTCAACCTCTCGCTCTACAACAACGGCAACAACTGGCGCAAGCTTGCTGAAGGTGCCTATGGAATAGTCTACGAGTGTGAAACTAATCTCTCGGAGCCTCAAAGCGTGGCAATCAAAAAGATGAGTCTTCCAAGTTCAATCAACGACCGATGCGTCTTGCACGACATCTTCACTGAGATCACGTGTCTGGAGGAGTTCAGACTCGAACCCTGCGTCACTGACCTCTACGACTACGGTGTTGACCAGTCGTCGTACTACATCGTGATGAAGAAGTATGCAGGCTCTTTGCGAGAGTGGCGTCTTCGCTAGAAAGCTTCGATGCATGAGAACTTAAGTCTTTACTTGTCGATTTACCGAGAGATCCTGAAGTGTTTCAAGACGATCCATTCTCATAAAGTGACCCACTACGACATTAAATGTGACAACATCCTGATCGACTTCAAGGCAAACGGGCGCGAGAACAATGGGACGGCGGCGGGCGGTCGCGAAGAATACGCCGTTGGTTACACTGACGAGTTCTCGATCACTGTCGGAGACTTCGGAGAGTGCAGGATGTACTCTGGCGACAAAGATGAATTCAGCTCCGACAACCGAGGAACCGCGCTGATCAAGTCTCCTGAAATGCTCATGCTTGCCATCAACACTAGGAAAGAGCTTGACAGGTATGACAGAAGGAAGCGTGTGGGAACAAATAGTCTTTCAGATGTTTGGAGTCTGGGCTGCCTGCTCTACGAACTTCTCACTGGTGAAAACGTGTTTGAATCCGAAGAGTTCATCTACCTCAGGCTCTTCAACCCGAACGAGCCGCTTTTCTCGCAGGAAAAGTTCGACAAAATTAACAACAACGTCTATTTGATTGACTTCTTGAAGTACATTCTCGTTCGTGACATGCGGATGAGACCAACTATCGACAACGTGCTGAAGCGCTTTGAACACGTTCATGCTCTACTAGTAGCCACCTCACTAGCAAACAGTCGTTTTAACCGACTCATGTCGCCAGAAAGTGTCATTTCGTAGACTGGAGAGAAGGTTTCGCTGTCAGGTCTGCTCGAGAAAGCTGCTTCGATTATGATGTTCAATGGAGCTACGCCGCACGCACTCGAAGTATCACACCTTGGAGACACCACAGATCCAATTCAAAACCTGTCTGATAGCAACATGGACGCATCTCAGATTGGTCAGCATTAACAGGTGCAGGTAGTCGCTGACAGATGCACTGGTTTGGGTGAAAAAGATAGCGAGTAGATTTCGGAGCAGCTTAGCATGCCTTTGCTTATGAAGATCATGGAGGATGTGTACTTTGCGTCACAAATCTGGCTGGTCAGAAACCCAGGGCGCGCTGTACGCAAAGGCATCACTCATGTCATAGCACCTGTCCGTATCGTGACTCAAAGTATTCGCGACAAGTTCGACGTGCTCGAAATACCGGAGACCGTCGGTGACCTCTTGTTCCAGCCAGAAAGCCGCTAGGATAGAATGAATCCCTTCCTTCTCATGCCTTCAGCCATGGACTTCCTGAGGAAGGTGGCGCTCTTCAGAGGTAGGGTTCTCTTTGTTGAGAATCACGTCGATTGGGTTCGTCTACATACAGACTCAGCAAATGAGCCTCCTCCAGGCTAGCAATAATAGACGCAATCAAACAGCCAGCTTGTGAGAGAGTGCATGCTGATGTGCCTGGCTGCGGTTTACCAGACGACTGCCTACGAGACTTACACGCTGATCAAATCTTAGAACCTCTTCTTCAACATCGACTCCGCGAGACTGGTCGCGATCTCCCGCTGGTCCCAACTGTGCTCCAAATCTAGCCAGTACATGGCGACCTTCCCCCGCTTTTCGTGCATCTGCGGCTCCTGTGTAATCGTGATCAAGAGATAGTACGCCAACTACTCAAACATGCAGATCTCTGCCTGCAACTGCTCAAATTACTACAAAACAGTTGATGCCAGTCAATGTCCATCGCCTGGCTGTTCAGACTTCATCAACTTCTTGAAGCTTTACTATCGAGACTATGTATCCATGGGCAACTTACTGCCAGATGATAAGTTGCATTGGGGTTTCCTCGAGGAGGACGACTTCGTGCTCGGTCCCAACTTCACCGGCACGACTGCCCACTTCTAGCAAAGACAGATCGCGTCCAACATGTCAAAGACCATCGACAGGAATAGCCAAATGGTCGCTTTGGTCGACAAGTCTCGTGGAGGTGCTGGCGCTGGATCAGTGACTCCAGGGCATGAAGGTGGCATGTCAAGGTCGTCTGCAACGAGAAGAAAGTATTCTAGAGGCCCTGGCCAGTTTAGCAGCTACTACGGAGGAAATACGACGGGTGGAGGCGGCGTCGGTGGGCACCAACGATGGAAGCTCTTCAAGTGCTAAGAGTGTCAGGTGTGGACATACGCCTAGAACGAGCATGACAACAGATACGCGCTCCTATTGAACAACCGGCAGAAGGATCGGAAGTCGTCCAGACTGGGTCTCTTGGCGGGGCAGAGTTCGGTCTCCGTCCTCTCAGATCACTATGTGTAAGGTGGCCCGCGTGAGATCCAAAAGACAGTGAGAGTGCCCATCCTCGCCAAGATCAAGTTAAAGATTCCCTTCTGAGACACGAGCTCACTACTATTTTGATATGATGATATACTTCCAAATAATTTTAACAGACATAATTTAATCAACTTAATTAACGCGGGGTTTTGGGGTTTTGGGG
>Ga0208544_10002634_pt1 | contig 11555 bp, 5 predicted proteins | sample DEB08_DNA_9_FD_184526 | JGI IMG/M metagenome (GOLD analysis project Ga0208544, IMG submission 184526) | Aqueous microbial communities from the Delaware River and Bay under freshwater to marine salinity gradient to study organic matter... | ecosystem: Environmental > Aquatic > Marine > Coastal ...
ATTAGAGCTTATATAGAGTTCTACAATCGGTGCTTAGTAAAACCTTTAAAATGGAAGTTCAAAGGGTTCGACAAAGGAAAGAAATTGAAGAATATTAACTGCCGCTAACTTCTTGCGCAAACCACTAGCAATTGGAACTGGAGTTGGAGCATCTACTGATTTGAATGGTCAATTTTCATTAGCTATCCCTAACGATAGTATCAAGCTGGAAGTCTCTTATTTAGGGTATAACACTCAATTAATTGAACTTGGATCTGCTAGACAAATAGACATAATTTTGAGCAAAAGCAGTCAGATTTTTGACGAAGTAGTCGTCATAGGCTATGGAACTCGAAACCGAAGAAAAGTCACTAGTTCAATAGCCTCTATAGGAAACGATGCTTTTAAAAATATTTCAGTTCCCGATTTTCAAAATGCTTTACAGGGAAGGCTGCCTGGAGTAGTATTTTCTAATTCCTCTGGTGCAGCTAATTCTGAATCAAGTATAAGAGTCAGAGGGGTTTCCTCTATTGGGGCGGGTAATCAGCCTATTGTGGTGGTAGATGGACTCATTCTTTCAGGGCGAATCAATGCACCAAATCAGGGTAATTTATCTGGGATGAATACTAATTTTTTCATTACCTTGAACCCCAATGATTTTGAGTCAGTTGAAGTGCTTAAAGATGCAGCGGCTGCGGCTATTTATGGTGCTAGAGGTTCTAATGGTGTTATTTTGATTACCACCAAAAAGGGTTCATTTAATAGTAGTCCTAAGGTAAATCTAGGTTATTATGCTGGTTTCCAAGAAGCCTCTAAAACTTATGATTTACTGGATGGTGTCGAATTTGTAACAGAATGGAACAAGGCTGCACGAAATGTAGGATTAGACGAAGGTTCTGGGTTGATTTATAACGTGGCGGATCAACCCTCCTCCGATTGGTTGGACCTCACGCTTCGAAAAGGATTTATCCAAGAAACAAATGCTAGTGTATCAGGAGGTGCTCCTTCGACCAGATATTATTTGGGGGGTACTTTCAGAGAAGAACAGGGCTATCTTAAAAATTATAACCTCAAGCGATATAGCTTTAGAACGAATATAGACCAATTAATTAGGGATAAAGCTACGGTGGGAATAGGCATTAATCCATCTCGCGTGGAAAACAGTCGCCCTGGTTCATCAAATTCTCCATTTTACGAGTCTCTTTATTGGTATCCTAATTTAGCAGCTTTTGATGAAAATGGAAAGGCATTAAATGGGCTCTTATGCACCAATTTAGAAGAACCTCAATGTGTACCTGGCTCTCCTTTGGGTAATTTAATCAATACCAATAGTACTATTAATTACTCTATGCTACTATTCAATTCCTACTTTAAGTATGCATTTACACCCAACTTCCAAATGAAAACAGATTTTGCTACAGAGTTTACCCAATTAGACGAGTATTTTAAATATGGGTCAGGTACTCTTTTTGATTTTTTTCTTGGAAATAATGGCTATGGCACCTCTTTTAATTGCCAAACGGTTAATTATAATTGGAATACAGTAGCCACTTATTCTAATACCTTTTCTAATTCACATAACCTAGAAGTGTCTGCGGGGCTTCATATAACAAAAGAAAATCTAACGGGTACTTTTCTAGAAGGCAATGGTTTCCCTGATGACCGACTAATTTTTTTAGGGTCAGCAGCCACTATTTCAAATCATATGACCAGCCAAACCATTAATGCTTTTATGGGAGTGCATCTCAGAGGTCAATATGATTATAAGCAAAAGTATCTATTGACACTCTCCGCTCGTTACGATGGGTCTTCTAGATTTGGCGTAGACAAACGTTATGGATTTTTTCCTGCAGTATCCGCTGGTTGGATGTTAAGCGAGGAAGCATTTTTTAAAGTAGAATCTATTGATTTTTTAAAATTAAGAAGCAGTTTTGGCGTTTCGGGTAATGCAGAAATTGGTGATTTCGGTTGGCAAGGAATTGCCCAATTTGGACAAAATTACAATGCAGAACCAGGATACACCTTAGCAAGCATCGAAAATAGGGCGCTAGGATGGGAAAAAAATGAACAATGGGATGTAGGATTAGAATTTTCACTATTTAATCATCGAATTGAGGGTGTTTTTGAGTATTACATTAAAAACACTAAAGACCTTCTTTTGGAAGTGCCTATCCCCGCTACTAATGGATTATCTGTGCTTACTCAAAATATTGGGAGGGTTAGAAATCAAGGATTTGAATTTGAATTATCAGCGGATATTCTTACAGGTCCATTCAAATGGAATGTTCAAATGAATGGAGCCACCTTAAAAAATGAAGTACTTCAACTGGTTGATAATAATGGAGACGGAGTTGATGATGACATCTATACTCAATTTAGATTCCTGTTCCGCCCAGGACTTTCTATAGGTACGTTTTTCCTAGTGCCATACGCTGGTGTGGATCCAACTAATGGAGATGCCCTATTTTTTGACTTAGAAGGAAATACACTAGCCAATCAAACACCCTCTGCCAATCGGCAAATAGTAGGTAAATCTCTCCCCGATTTTACGGGAGGATTTCTGAACACTTTTCAATATAAAGGATTTGATTTGTCTGTTTTTTTTGAATACAAAACTGGTTTTCAAAAATATATCCTCGAAGGACAAAACATAAATGGTCCTTTTAATGGAAGTAGTAATTATACTAAAAATACACTCGATTCATGGACTCCAGAAAATACGGACGCTACTATTCCTGAAGCTCGTCTCTTTGAAACCAATGGCCAACAACGGACTTCTAGAAATGTATTTGATGCGGATTATCTTAGATTAAAAAACCTGACGCTGGGATATACCTTTCCAGTCAAATCTACGACTATAAAAAATTTAAGGGCTTTCATTACAGCACAGAATTTATTCCTTTTTACTTCTTTCCCTGGATTAGACCCTGATACCGAGGTGTATAGTGCTCGACAAGCGGAACAAGGGGCAACACTAGGTACTATGCCTTTAGCTAGAAGTTTTACAGCAGGATTCAATATAGAATTCTAAGTTAAAACCCACTAGTTTTTATTGATGACCATTTTCTAAATAACAATTAAGATGAGCAATATTAAACCACTTCTCCTTGCATTCACTTTATTAATGACCTTTCCAGCCTGTAATGATTTTCTGAGTGAGGTGCAGCCAAAAGACAACCTACCTATAACAAGTGTTTTTCAGACAGCAGAAGATTTGGAATCTGCTTTAAATGGGGTCTATAATATCTTACAACACCCTGCAATTGCTGGAGTCAATCTTTTACTTTATGGAGATTTATTAAGCAGAAACGGCATCTTTACCATAAGTGGATTTCCAGAAGAATTTGATATCGCCAACCAAACTTTGCGCAGTAGCAACTTCCGAGTAGCGCAAACTTGGACTAAAACTTACGAAGCAATTAACTTGATTAACAATATTCTCGATGCTTTAGAAACAACCCAAGATGCCTCTTTAAATGCAGGTAAAGGAGAACGAATTCGAGGGGAATGCCTCTTTTTAAGAGGAGTCCTTCATTTTGAATTAGTCAAACTCTACGGAATTCCCTATAACATAAGTCCTGAACAAGATGGTGTTCCGCTTATAACTAGAGCTGTTTTGGAATCTAGTTCCTTAACCTTCCCTTTTCGTGAAAGTGTGGCAGCAATATATTCCCAAATTGAGGAGGATTTAAATACTGCTAAAGCGCTCTTGCCAATGTCTCGACCAAAAGACCGTGCTAACCCAGCTGCGGCAGTTGCGTATCTAGCACGGGTAGCTTTTCAAAAAGAAGATTACTCGAACGTAATAATTCATACACAGAATTTATTCGATAATTATGGGTTAAGCCTTACCGAAACACCAAGTGACTTTTTTACCAATGAAGATAATTCCGAATTAATTTGGGCAATCAGCTATACACCAAGTGACCCAAATACGGGAATGGATGGAGGAAAAGCAGCCTGGTTTCATGAAAATCAAGCTAGAATTTCCATTAGTCCGGCATTAAAAGTAGCGTTTAATCAAATTATTACCAATGAACAAAAACAGGCATTATCAGATGTTGGCTTGCAAGGAGTGGATTTAAGGACTACAGCTGACTTACCAAATAATTTCCCCTTAGTATCCAATGATTTAAATTACACCAATAAATATGAGGAGGTAGGAGGTAATTCGGATGATACCCCTATGGCTAGATTAGCAGAATTTTATTTAATGGCCGCCGAAGCAATTGCCCGAACCGAAGGGATTACCCCACAAAGTATCCATTTATTGAATGTCATTCGGCTGCGTGCACTGCGGGGATTGGATGCAGTTGGTAATGAAGTTTCCAGTTCCACTTTTACAGGAATAATTCAATACAAGCTAGAAAATTTTCCAGGTGCTATTGGACTAGAAAATTTCATTGAAACCCTTGCCGTTGAACGGAGAGTAGAGTTATGTTTTGAAGGTAATTATTTACATGATTTGGTGCGCTTGAAAAAAAGTGTACAGGACATCCCTTTTAGCGATTGCCGACTACGCCTACCTATACCACAACGAGAAATTGATGTAAATAGTAATCTTACTCAAAATGGTGATTGCTATTAACCAGCCTAAAGATTGGTTTTATCTTTTTTAAAATCCCCAAAAATAATTGACGATGATCGTTTTTATAGACAGAAAACCTTGTATTTATTTACTTTTATTTTCTCTATTTTTTTTTCTCTTTTCACCAAAAGGAGCTGCTCAACCTCTATCTGCTTATGAAGGCGGACATCTAATAACTCATTTTGAAAAAAATCCTTTTCTATTCTGGCTTCAGGATGAAGATGGTTTTATTTGGGGTATGGATATGAATAGGAAACTGATAAGATATAATGGATATCAAGTAGAAACTCTTATCTATAGTCCTACTGATACTACTGGTATTTCTGGACCCAAAATTAGAAATATTAATCTGGAATCTTCTGGCAAAGTTTGGATAGATTATGGCAATAATGGAATTGACCGTTTTGACCCAACTAAAAATCGATTTGAGCATTTTCACCAAGCAATTATTGCTGCAAAAGGAGAAAATCCTAAATTTTATAATAGTTTTTTGGAGGATAGTAGGGGATATATTTGGATAGGTACACAAATTGGTTTATATAAATATGACCAAAAAGAAAAAGTAGTTTCTTTCGAGTTGGCTAATGATTATACGCATGTCGTTTTTGAAGACCCAAATGGAAATGTATGGGCAGGAGACCCCATGCAGGAATCAATTAGGAAAGTATTCCCAAAATCAGGAACAGCGCAGGAGTCAATCCCTTTCCCTTTTATTGGTGACCCTTCTACTTTTGATAGGTATTCTTTATCGCAACCACAACCTGTAGATATTGCAGCTAAAGGATTAGTTTTTATTGCGTATATTGGAAATTTGTACCAGTTTTCCAGCAGTACTAATGCTATTACCCCTATTATTCAAGGGTTACATGAAGGAGAAATGGTACATACTATTTATGGAAAGGACGAAGAACTGCTTGTGGGAACAGATAAGGGTCGAATATTAAAATTCAATTTCCTAAAAAAAGAATTAGAGCCTTTCATTGACCTACCAAAAGCTTCAGATATTTTTGATCCTATATTACAAACTTTTCAAACTAAGGACGGACTATTGTGGATTGTTACTCTACACAGAACCTATAAGGTTTTACCAAATCTTTCTCCTTTTAAAACCATTCCCTTTCCCGCTGAAAGCAGATTACCAAAGCTTGCCTCCCGTCATGAATCTTTGGTTAAATTTAATGGGAATGTTTATTTTAACACCGAACAAGGATTAGTCCCCGTTTTATCTGGAACTACAGCTCCCATTAATTTAGTATTTTCAAAAACAGATATTTTAAGTGCATCCTCCAATCTTCCTCATTCTGCGGAGGCAGCACACACGACTGAATTATCAACCTTTATTTTTAGAGAAGATACTCTACGAAATAAGCTCTGGTTACTATTATATCAATTTCCTTTAACCGTAAAGTTATATCGTTTTGATATAAATGGACAAAAAGAATTAGAATATGTCTGCGTTGGAAGAGATACTTGTTTTATTGATACTTACTTTGATATTGATATTGACCCTAATGGTCATCCTTGGTTGGGAGGTTGGAGAGGGTTAAAACATTTTAATCCAGATACAAAAGAACTAACTTCTATTTATACGGAAGAAAATGGTTTATATGGCGTTCCGGTAGAAAGTGTTTTATGCGATAGTAATGGAGATGTCTGGGTAGGACACATAAATAGAGGGTTAGCTAGATATCATCCAGAAAAGGATACGCTGGAATGGTTTACTGCTGACCCAAACAATCCAAATTCTATTTCCACAGATTATGAATTGAAAGATGTGCTAGAAGATAGTAAAGGAAATATCTGGATTGCTACAATAGTTGGGTTGAATTGCTATGATAAGACTAATAATACCTTCATTCGCTACGGAAATGAAAATGGATTACCAAATGAAGGCGTCCTTAAATTAACTGAAGATAAAAATGGAGATATATGGATTCTCTACCGTCGTAAAATAGTTAAATTTAATAGTACAACTCAATCCTTTTATACCTTTTCTGAATTAAGTGGACTTAATGCTGCCGAGTGTGATTTAGGAATATCATTTGGAGATGATGCTGGCAATTTATTTTATCAAACCTCAGAAGGGATGTTTTATTTTCATCCTGATAGTGTTATTATTGACTCCATATTACCCAGACTCCATTTTACTGACTTTCAACTAGCCAATCAATCAGTTAAAATCAATGATACCACGGGAATACTGTCCAAAAACATCAATTATACAGAATCTATTAATCTAAATTGGGACCAGCGCATTTTTAGCATTGAATATGTAGCAATGGAATTCCTCCATACTGAAAACACCAGTTATGCTTTTCAATTGGAAGGCTATGATAAAGATTGGCGAATGGTGGGGGGTGTTAGGAAAGCGACCTATACCAACCTTCCGCAGGGGACTTACACTTTCAAAGCTAAATGTAGAAATCATCACGGGTTTTGGAGTGAACCCATCCAATTCGGTATTAATATATTGCCTCCTTGGTGGCTAACCTGGTGGGCTTATCTAGGCTATACTTTGATGACATTAGGAATCCTTTATGCGGCCTATTCTTGGAGAATGCGAGCGCAACAAAAAAAGTTAGTCATGGCGACTATGCTAAATGAACGACTCACCCAACTAGATAAACTAAAAGATCAATTCTTAGCCAATACTTCTCATGAGCTAAAAACACCACTACATGGGATTATTGGGATTGCTGAATCTCTATTCGACAAAGTGGAAAACAAATCCAAAGAAGATTTACAAGAAAACCTAGGACTTATTGTAGCCTCTGGTCGGCGATTGTCCAGCTTAGTTAATGATTTGCTCGATTTCTCTAGAGCAAAGAATAAAGATTTACAATTACAACTTAAAAGCTTAGATTTAAAAAGCTTAGTGGATGTAACGGTGCGCTCTTGCCAAACGTTATTGGGCAATTCATCCGTACAGCTCAAAAATCAAATTGCAGAGGGACTACCTCCTATACTAGCAGATGATAATCGGCTACAACAAATACTTTTTAACTTAATCGGTAATGCCATCAAATTTACGGAAAAGGGGGCTATTGCGGTTCAAGCAAAAAAAGAAAATGGAATGATTGAACTATGTGTAGCAGATACAGGTATAGGAATTCCTAAAGAAAAGCAAGCGATTATTTTTCAATCTTTTGAGCAAGCAGATGGTTCCACGGCTAGAGAATATGGTGGAACAGGCTTGGGTTTAAGCATTACCAAACAATTAGTGGAGTTGCATGGTGGGCAAATATGGTTGGATTCAAAACCAAGGGAAGGTACCAAATTCTTTTTTACCATTCCGATTTCTAACCAACCGACCCAGTTGGTTGAAAAAATCCCTTCTTTAGAAAATACCTTCTTCCGAAATAAAATTAAGGAAGTCAAACTTGCTCTCCCATTAGCAGGTTCTGCGGAAGACCGAATCCGAATATTGGTGGTAGATGATGAACCCATCAACCATCAAGTATTACGCAATTACCTATCGGGTAATCAATTTTTACTGACGGCGGTTATGAGTGGAAAGGAGGCTATGGAGACGATAGAATTAGGGGTAGCTTTTGACTTAGTATTATTAGATGTGATGATGCCTCGAATGTCAGGATATGAGGTATGTGAAAAAATAAGAGCAAAATATCTGCCAAGTGAATTACCTATCATCATGGTAACTGCAAAAAACCAGATAGCAGATTTAGTAGAAGGATTAAACTTAGGGGCTAATGATTATATCGCCAAACCATTCTCCAAAGAAGAATTTTTGGCTCGCGTAAAAACGCAGCTAGATTTACATAGAATTTATAGCGTAACAGAAAAATTTGTACCGAATGAATTTATTAGAACTTTAGGTAAGGAAAGGATTACCGAAGTACAATTAGGTGATCATGCGATGAAAGAAGTAACCGTTCTATTTTCTGATATTCGCGATTTTACAACTTTGGCAGAAAAGATGAGTCCAGAAGATACCTACAAATTTGTCAATGCTTATAATGGTCGGATGGGGCCGATTATTCAAAAACATAATGGTTTTGTTAATCAATACTTAGGGGATGGAATTATGGCCATTTTTCCACACCATCCATCGGATGCTTTGAACGCTGCAATTGAAATGCAAAAAACTTTGGCTACCTATAACCTACAAAGAAAAAAAGCGGGAAGAATTGCCATTCGGATTGGCATAGGCATTCATAATGGGCCTTTAATCATGGGCATAATTGGAGATAAAAATAGGATGGATGCGGCTACTATTGCGGATACCGTCAATACCGCTTCTCGTATTGAAAACAGGAATAAATATTTTAAGACTTCCTTATTGGTAAGTGAATCTATTGTCAAAAAACTTCTCAAAAAAGATAACTATCACTTACGATTCTTGGGAAAAGAAAAATTAAAAGGTAAGGTGGAAGGAATAGGGCTTTATGAATGTTTTAGTGGAGGACACAAGCAGGAAATTGCGCTTAAAAAGAAAAGTTTAGCCGACTTTGAAGAAGGTGTGCTGTTTTATCTAGCCAAAAAATACACATCTGCTGCTGCTTCCTTTAATAATGTTTTATTGATTCATCCATCAGATAGCACTACTCAATTATTTTTTAATAAAGCGGAGCAGTTTCGATTGGAAAATAAAGCTGATGATTGGTTAGATAGTCAGCTAAGAAAATAATATCTAGATGTTATGTATTTTGTAAATATAAAATATATAATCCGTTGTCCTTTAATTACTCGTTGTATTAATTTTTCTACAGCTGATAATTAAAGGACAACGGATTTATTAATTTATTTGCTGACGTCTTAGTACTGACTTTCCATAACAATAAAACAATTTAGCAATCAAACCATGATGCAGTTATTTATTCGTAACCGTTTCTTCATCTGGAACAAAATCATCCTGTACTATCACAACCTGATCCCCTTTAGATAATCCACGCGAGATTAAGACATATTTTTTCTCCTCTTTGAAAATAAGCACTTCAGTTGAACTAACAGTACCTTCTCCAAAGAGATAAACCTTGCCTTTTTTGCCTTCCTTACTAGCTAACGCTTGAATTGGAATCCGCATTAATGGAATTTCTTCCTGGGAGGTAATTGTTACATTCACTTTTTCACCAGCTAATGGTCGCCCTTTATCTACGGTTAATTTAATATCCAAAGCTATCATATCTTCGGGGTTAATTATGGGGCCTATCCTTTCTACGACTCCTTGATATTTTTTTTCGGACTGTTCTAGTAAATTTACTGCTGCTATATCTCCTTTTTGTAAGTGAATCGCTTCCTCTTGCTTTACATTTACAGTAATTAAATATTCAATTCTAGTTCCAACAGCAGTTAATGGTTCTTTCTTAACTAGGATTCCTGTCGCTGGGACAGCTATTCTTTCGTTAGCAACTTGTACGTTTTCTGCAAATACCGTTTTAGGGGGTTCTTGGGTTTCTTCTAAGACCATGGACTTGCTTTCATTGTTCTTGCAACTTACCATTAAACCGATGGCGAATAGTACCAACAATACTAAATTAGATGCTTTTTTCATAATGGGGTTCGTTTTAAAAAGTGATTAAAGTTTTTTCTAACGGTCAGGTACGGATACAAATTATTAGGTTATTCTTTTTAGCAAGTTAGGGTGATTTGGGGAGTAAACATAAGCAATACCTCCGAATCCATACTATTAGTTTCCGAAGGGGTATAAAAAGTTTCCGAAGGGATAAACGGTTAATTTGGATAGTATTGAGAATCCTCAAAAAATTCCTATAAATGAGCCACCCAAAATAGTATCTGCTTTGGAAAATAAATCTGATAATTGGATAAGGGATGAATAATTATTCATTCATTCATTGTTGAATTGGCGAAAAATAACCCACAAATTTTTATAGGAGTGTATTTTTTATTATTTTTAAACATCAAATAGAAAAGATTGACCCCAAACTCTTTCTTTATGAATGAGAAAACAACCTTGCTAAATAGAATACTAATTCTTTTTTCCTTGCTTTTATTCTTGGCTGGGCCTTCTTGTACGAGAAAACAAGAAATTTCCACAATAGATGAATCTAAATATTCAAAACAAAATCATTTTTGGGTAAATTATTTAGGAGATTCAATAGTAACAGGAACCTCCATTCCTTCAAAAGGAAAATTAATAGATTCGGATAGTATCTTGCCACCTATTGAAATTCCATTAAAACAAAAACCTAAAGTAATCCCTGCACATCCAAATGTAAAAGATATTAAACCATATAGAATAACGAAAATTTCATCAACTATTCCTGTAATCAACCCTAAAGTTGATACCTTTATTTTACCAGATTCTTTTTATTTAAAAGAAAGAATACCATCTCTTACTTATCCCAAACCTACTAAGGCATTACCTTTTGATTTATCTCCTAATGCAAGAGAATATATTCAAGTACTAAGTGTTAAGCATGGGCTTTCTGATTATGATGTCTGGTCTATAGAACAAGATAGTAGAGGAAATATATGGTTCGGAATGGGTAATGGAACGATAAGTCGATATGATGGAATTCAATTTAATCATTTTCTCCCCTCATCTGATTTAAATGGAATTGTTAGGGACATTGTAGAAGACAAAGATGGCAATATGTGGTTTATTGTCCAAGGAGGAGGGTTGATACGATATGATGGGCAAAACTTTGTTCAATTTACCGAAAAAAGTGGATTTAGAAGCAATCGTGGATGGAGTGGCTTTAAAGATAGTAAGGGGAATTTATGGTTTGGCACTCAAGACGGTACACTTCATTATTTTGATGGGTTAAAATTTATACACTATCAGCTGATAGATAAGGGCAGATTTAAAACTATTACGGCTATCATTGAAGACCAAAATGGACATATCTGGATTTCCTCACGAAATGGTATATTCAGATATAGGCTGTGCAAACGAGGCTAAAAAGTTCCCCAACTTTTTACAAGAAAAATCAAGCTGCTCTGGCCTTGTTTACACTTAATTTTAGGTGTTTACATTGGACTGTTTCCAATGCTTTTTTTGTTTCTT
>Ga0208544_10002639_pt1 | contig 11540 bp, 12 predicted proteins | sample DEB08_DNA_9_FD_184526 | JGI IMG/M metagenome (GOLD analysis project Ga0208544, IMG submission 184526) | Aqueous microbial communities from the Delaware River and Bay under freshwater to marine salinity gradient to study organic matter... | ecosystem: Environmental > Aquatic > Marine > Coastal ...
AACGTAGAGCCGTGACGTGAGGCTATGTTGAACGGGACGTTGATGCCGGGGGAATACTCAGTGTCGTTTCCAAGAACAAAGTCCTCAACACCTACCGCCATTTGTTGGGAAACGGGTCGTCCAGTTTGAGTTGACGCGGTCGTGAGGACATCATTGATATAGTTTGAGTCGTTCGACTTCCACAGGAAGAATACAGCCTCCCCCTGACCACCAGCGGCAACCGCGCCAACACCAGTATCAGCATAAGTCATAGTCCCTTCCATTTGGATAGAGACTGCGAGGGGGTTGATCTCGCGGACGGAGATGTTGTCCCAATATACCGTACCCGCGCCATTCGCACCCCAAACACGAATATACGCCGATGTAGTAGTGGCAACAAAAGTAGTTTGTATGTCTATATCCGAAGTTAAACCGGAAAAACGAACAAGGTCATAATCATTAAAACTATTTTCACTTACAAAAAATGATACGCCCCGCCCACTGCTGTTAGTCAACGACGCTTTTACAATATAAGTTTTCCCAATTTCAACCGTCGCAAGCTGGTCAATAATCGCACGATCAGAAAGGCTAAAACTAATAAGTTCAGCGCGCTGAGATGAAACTGAAACGCTCCCAGAGCCAGTGCTGCTGTCAGTCCACCCAGTCAAATCGCCAGTCGAAAAATCACCATTCGTCACCACCTCAGGCCCAATGACCACAGGATCAGGCCACGGCAAGTTAGCCGCAGGGATTGTCATAGCATCCGCAGCGCGTGTGACTGTAGCGCCTGCTGTGGGGATGTAGGAACTTGGGGTGGAGCCTGCTTCGACTTGAGCGAACCCGGCATAGAAGGTCTCAGATGCGCCCGTGTAGGACTCTCCGCCAAACGTGTTAAGCGTGGGGGTTCCAGAAGAATGGGCTTGCACATTAAAGATAAAACTTGTTCGGTTAATACTAGAGGACATTGAAAGCCTATAAAGCCCATTCCCAAGACTTTCGACGTTAGCCGCCCGAACGTTGCCACTCGAATCGCCAACACCTGTTGCAGAGACGGATAGGGCATTCAAATCAAATACTGCAGTCGCCCAAACATTTTCTTGCCCATATTGGCGAAGGCCAAGATACTGCAAAGTCCCCTTTTTAACTACAATGGATTGTGTGTAAACTGCCGCTGCCGTAGAAGTAATAAATTCCGTAGAAACGGTGTGTGCAGAAGTAGCTGTTGTTACAGTGTATAGGGAGAGACTGTTTTGCCCGTCCGGACCCACTTCCTGCGCCCCAAGTCGGTCCATCGCAACTTCTGTAAAGCCAGATGACATGTCACTGTAGGTAATCAAATTCGTCCGCGCTTCGCTCTCGTGGAAGTACCCTTCGTCTACCCAAGCAGAGCCATTCCAGATGTGGTGGCCTACGCGGGGGAGGAAACGTGCTGCATCAGTGGTCGGGACGTAGCTATCACCAGTCGCAGGGTTATCCACCATGCCGCCAAGGTCGGAGCGGTAGGCATGGTGCCCCCACAAATAGTATGTTTCACCTGCTGTAGTCGAGTTACTCTGCCAACCAGTAGAAACACCATCACTGTCGCCCCAAACACAATAGAATGACCCTGCAACACCTGTAGGCGTGTAAGAACATAAGTACCAGCCATTACCTGCGTCAGAAATAGACGCTGTAGCTGAGGAGCTTGTTGTGACGACGCCACCAACAAGGTCAAAAATAGCGTAAGGGCTAATGCTGCTATCGCCCATACCAATATAACGACAAGTGCCAGCTTTAGCCCAAAGTGAATGAGTATCTTTAATCCCCCTCAGACCACTAGCAGCAAAGCCAATTTTAGCAGCAGTCGCACCAGCTTCGTATTTAGCTGCCGTACTTCCGCCGTCTGGGTCAAGTGTATCTGTAGTATTATTCGTGACTATTGTATCAACGCTGGCGAACTTATTACCGTATGTTGTACTGTTCTCAACCAAGTTATGCGGTGCCCACTTGAGTACACCATCGCTGTCAACCATTGTGGCATTACCTGCACGGGTGTGGGTAGCAGCACTCACAAGGTCCGTAGCTGTGCCGTCTGTTCGGAAGTAGCTTTCGTCGAAGTCTAGGACTAGAGGCGGCTCAAAGCCGTATGCCGCGTATGCAGACAGCGCTCCATACGAGGACGTATGCCACTTTCCAAACGGAGATAGGTTGCCGTGCCAATTACGCATGGTCGACGACAACCACTGCACGGCGGCCGTTTAACGGCAGCGCAAATACACGATCCACTCCAGCGGCAGCTGCAAAGCTTGCAACAGCCACCCGAAGTTCCCCATCACGTTGGTATTCAGAAGAGTTCGCATGATACTCAAACCCGGCGTCAGACAATGCAGACGGTGTTGTACCATCCGTGAATCGTACCTTCACGGACCCGGAAATAACCTGAAAGGTGATCTCGGTAACATCCCCATTGGTCAGCTCGGTCCACACATCCGGAACACATGATACCGCCACTTGATCTCTGGCCATGAGTTATCCCTTCTTGGTCGATGGTTTCTTGGTCGCTGGCTTCTGCGGCTTGCGCCGTTTCAGCTCATCAGCGTCAGCAGGTTTCCATTTAATTGTCATGGTTCACCTCACGTGGCCGAGATGGCCGTACCAGCCGCAGAGATCCAATCAGTGCCGTCGGAGACAGCAACAGTGGACGCGCCCGCAAGGCCGTCAGAAACGTAAATGATCGTACCAGCACCGGCTGTGGCAGCGGAAGGGGCGGTAGCAACAGTGTATGTGGGGAGTTTTGCAGCGCCAGTGATGTCGCCGACAAAGCCGTTGGTCGAGTTGACCGGGCCGCTAAAAGTTGTAGTTCCCATGAGATTCTCCTGTCTGGGTTAAGGTCAACCACGTCATGTGGCTGTCAGGGATATTGTTAAGATATCACGTTGTGTGGGGGCTGTCCACACAACGAAAAAGGCCCGCCGGAGCGGGCCTTTCTATCGATAATCGCCTTATAAATAAGACTTAAACGCCGGGCGAAGCGTACATACCCAGAGGGTCGCTGACACCGAAAGAGTAACGTTCCCGCGCTTTGTAGCGAGTGTTACCTGTGTCGAAGTCACCGTCCATGGATGTTGACATCGCAGAGCGCACGAAGTGCTTCATACCGTTTGGAACGTCCGTCTTGATGAACCATGCATCACTGTCTGTGAGGTAGTGGTTCGTACGGAAACCTTCCGGAATGGAGCCGTTGGACTTCAGTGCGTTCAGGTCGTTGTCTGCGGTACCAACGCGAAGCTCGGTCTGGAGCAAGCGTGTGGCAACAAACATCAACGCAGGGGGCACGATCAGCTTACGAGCACGAGCTGCAATGAGCAGGCCGCGTTCGTCAGTGAAACCAGCGATGTCAATGACAGCCTGCTCGAGCGAAGTTTCGTTCAAGTCGGCGTCAACAGCTGGACGGTTGCGGTTTACAACGCCCTGCACCGTGGGGTGCGCAGTGTTGAACAAAGTCACACCATCTCCACCGGTGAAGGTGTCGAAGCCGGTGTTCAGCAGAGATGCCGCTTTGACCTGCTTGGTGTATGCCATGGCGCGAGCCAAAGCCTTTGTGTAGCGAGCCGAAAGAGAATCATAAAGATTGTCTTCGATGGCTTCCTCGGTGATCGAGAAGCCCATCGCCACGGTCTCGTGCGTGTAACGTGCAGTGTAAGATTCCTGCGCGTTATCATACGCCAGAGCCTGACCTTCGTTCTTGACCGGTGCAGCACCGAAGCCCGACAGTTTGGTCTCTTCTTCGAAGGAACGCTCAGAGTTCTCAGTCTCATAGATCTCAGAGTGTTCGTTTTCGTACTTGTCGTACTCAAGACCATACAGGGCGTTGAGGCCGGGGAGTAGCTCTTTCATGAGCTGTGCGCGTGAGATAGCCATTCAGGATACTCCTTATGCCACGCCGGTGCCGGAAGTGTACGCATGCGAGGATGGATTGAATTTAACAATCACGTCCGTAAATGCGTCACCGACAGTCGATGTGGTGCTTTCAACAAAACCAACGATCTTGAAAGCGATCGTGGCGGTGGCGGCCGATGTTGCAACATCCAAAGCGACTTTGGAGTTACCGGTGGCAGTGTTGCCGGCTGTCTGATTCACACCCATGTTGGTGTGCAGCAGTGCCTGAGCAACGGGAGCGTCGGCTTGGACCTGAAACAGTGTGTCAGGGTCATCAACCACGTACGCGACGGCGTCAGCCGCTACTGTGCCAGTGGGCCAGTAATTGCGTGTTGTGAAGCCGTAGGTTGGATCAGTGTAGGCGCAGCCCACAAAAATACCAACTGTGCCGGCCGGGAAAGGCGCAGCATTGGTGCCAACAGTGGTCACTTTGGTGATGGTGCCGTCGGTGTGAACCTGAACAACATCGCCGTTAAAAATGTCGGCTGCATAACCGGACGCGATCTTCATCGCACGGGTAGAGCCAGCGAACGGAATACCGCCAATCAAATTGATCGGACGGAGGCCGTAGGGAGAAGCAGCAGTAGCCATTTCAAATCTCCTAGAGGGCTGGAATTATAGCAATGAGCCTCATGCTCACTTGCCGAATGATGTGCGTGTAGACCGTTCTGGTTTCAAAACGGGCATACGTGGGTCTGAGTTTCGCATGTAGTTGTTGTCAACTGCATCCATCGCTCGGCTGGCGTCAGCAAGCTGGGCCTCGATGCGAGAATCCGAAATCTCATCAGAAATTGCACAGAGCAAAAGCCCACCAACTTCAATGTTACCCTTGTACCGGGAGTCCATATCAGAAACGAGCTGCATCTCTGGATAGTCAGATGCCTTTACCGGTGTGTAACCCTCGCGAAAACGAGTGGACACATTGGGGTTGTCAGACGCACCAAGCAAAGCCGTCCGGATCCAACGGAATTTTACTCCGTCACGAGCGTCGGGTGTTGGCAGAGCCGATGGACGCGTCCACGTTTTTTTGCGCGAAGTTGCTTCGCGAGTCTCAGCGGTCCGGGGTGTACGTTCAACCATTTTTGGCATCCTTCATAAGTTGCGCCGCGTATTGTTCGGGCTGTAGGCCCAGTCGCTTGGCGAGTGCGACCTGCGTAGAGGTCAGTTTAATACGGCGCGGTGACGGAGCAGAACGTCCTGCAGGTGCCACCACATTAGATGTTCTCTTAGATGGTTGTACGACCTCATCACCACCATCATCGGAAAACTCATCCGAAAACCGCTTTCGAACAGCGGAGTCAATCTCAGTATAGTACGTTTCACTGTTCGGATCAACACCGTTGCGAACGAGGCGCTCGTGGACGCCAAGGGCGAACCCGGTCATCTCACTGTTCTCACCATACCAGCGGTTGTTGTCCATCCAAGACTTCTGCCGGTCATCAAGTTTAACGACAGGTTTTTCGACCGGGCGGGCAGCGGGCTGAGGCGCGACTTCCTGCTGTTCGACAGGTGCCGGGCGATAGTTTTTCAACTGCCCAAGGTGACCCTGCAGTTCGATAAGCTTGGACTGGGCCTCCATCAGTTTGTCAGAATCACCAAGCTCGTAGGCGCTCTTGTACGCTGCCTTCGCGCTCGCCAGCTCGCTTTCAACACGACCCTTGGCCTGTTCAACAACAGCGCTCTGGCCCTTCGACAGCTGTTCCTGAAGCTTGCGGTTCTGCTCGTAAATGGACTTTGCGTAATTTGTCGCTTCGTCACGCTCACGCGCCGCTGCCGCCTGTTGACGCGCGGCTTCCTTAGCCTCGAATGTCAACTTTTTGATGCGCTTCTGCACCGACTCGCTATACCCTTCGAGATCGCCCTCATCGGGAATATCGGTCTCTTTTACAGCTTGGGTTCGCCGCGGCTTTTGATCTTCAGACACATCATCAACGATCTCGATTTCGAAATCGTCGTTTTCATGCTCTTCGACTTGGTCAGTTTCCATGTTCATTCTGGAGCCCTCTTTGTTGCGGCTTTGACGGCCCACATTGCACCATCCTCGATAGCCGTTTGTGCCAGTGCTTTGAGGCGAGACACCTCAATGTATTGGTCAGTTTCGCCGTCAGTTGTGATAGTCTCGATCAGGTCGATCAGATCCGCGGCCATACGCTTGATCTGCCCGACCGTGTCGTCGCCCGATGGATTGAACGTAATCCCGACGCGGTATTCACCTTTGGTCATCTTCACGCCCTCGCAAATCCGCGTGGGTCATCGACCACCGCTTCAACAGTGTCATCGTTGATCAGTCGGAACTCTTTTCCATTGATCTTGAAACGTGTGCCAGAATATGAACGGAAGATCACGAAATCACCTTCATTGCACCACGCGCCCGACGGAAACTTGTTGGAGTCGGAGTATGCCTCTGCACCCGCTGCCACAACCAATCCAACAATTGACGCTGTGGATTCCGCCTGCTTGATGCTGTCTGGCATATAGACACCACCATCTGTCTTTTCTCTGACATCAAGTGTCGCGATAAGAAGATGGTAACCTGTCGGCTTTGGAAGTTTAAGACGTGTCGGTTCGTCCATTTCGTTGGGTTCGTACATACTTCACCTCATGCAACGATCTCGGCTCGTTGTAGCCGTCACCGGACCACCCGGTTACATCACTCTATGTAATGTTATATCAATCCTCAATATAGCGGGCTTCGATTTCCGAAATATCGTCAAGCAATGTTTGGGCCAATTCGATCTTTCCAACCGTCTTGGCGTACATGACGTAATCCTTGGCTCCCCCGGAGATTAAATACTCCGAGAGGCCGTCTTTATACTCCGAAAGGCGTCTTTTGAACGGTTCAAGCTCACTCATTGCTCTTTGTCCCCTGTTGAATTGGCCAATGTTACGATCTGCTCTGCAACTTTCATGCCCATTTCGGCACCTTTTTCGCGAAGGGTGTTGGCTTCCCCACGCATATCTGTTGCAATTTTAACACCAAGGTTAGCACCTGCCCGGCGATCCTCGGACTCAATGCGCTCAGACTGAACAGCGACATTTGCCGTCTTGATGCGATCGTCCAGCTTGAGCTTCTCGATATCCATGAGAGCGTCATGTTTGGCCTGCGCTTCTTTGAGAGCAACCTCACGAGACTTGAGCTCGAGTTCAGCACGCTGAATCTGCGTCAACGGATCCTGCGCCTGCTTCTGAGCTTCCATCTGAGCAGCTTCTGCCTGATTCTTCTGCAAGAGCTTGTCGGCCGCGGCCGCCGCTAGACGAGACACCTCACGTTCAACGTCCTCGGGCAGTGCTGCCTCTGGATCTGGCATTTCAACACCGAGCTGCTTCTGAATGTCCACACGGTACTGCATGGCCACGTGCTCTGTGAGGTGGGCCGCCAACGATGCCTGAATAGCTGAAGCAAACGGAGACTGACCAACCATCTGTTGAATCTTCGGATCCTGCGCGGCCGCCATGTGGACGGCAATGTGCGCCTCGTGGTCCTGATAGGCAAACACCTTCACAGCTTCTTGCTTCAGGATCGCCATGTTCTCGGACACAGGGTCTTTGGCCTTGATATCCTCTGGCAGCTTGATGATCTCGTCGGCGTCTTGAATACCAAGAACTTCGAGCATCTGCCGGTGCAGCTTGCCAAGATCGTACAGATGGGGCGCTTGCTGAGCGAGCTGAAGAGCCGCTTGATACTGAACGACGCGCTGCGCCATTGTTGCAGCGTTGGGGTCTGACACGGGCACGATGTCCACGGTTTTGTCAAAGTCATCAACGCGGCTGAACTCACCCTCAATCTGGTAGTCGTAGTCCGGCGACATGAAATCGTGGATGATGCCACCGATGAGGCGGAGCTCTCTTTTCAAAGACGCATGGAGTCGCGCCTGAACACCGGTCATGACCTTCATCGAACGCTCAAGTAGCGCAAGTGTTGTCCCAACCGGAGCTTCTGGGTTCATGTTGCCAACCTGAACGTCCGCAACCGAGCCGATCCGACGACCCTCTTCGACCACGTTGCCGAGCAGCTGATACAGAACAGCCGACGGTTCTTTGTATGGAAGTGGGAACAGCGATTCCCGCAGTGTGCCACCACCAACGTCAACGTCCCGCCACTCGCCGGGCTGAAGCGGACCAGAGTCACCCTTGATACGCATTCCGCGCGCCTTGAGACCTGCAGGCAGGTTGGACAACGTACCGGCATCGATCAACTGACGCATAATAGATGTCGCTGACTTCGCCAGACCACCAATCATGTGGATCATACCGGTGCCATAAAAGCCCATACCGGGAAGATAGCGATAATGAACAAAGTGCATGCGCTTTGTCTTGCGCACATCATCAGAATACCAATTTCGACGGATCGCAAGGATCTCCCGGGACGACTTGTCGATTGTCACCACGTACGGGCGCGGGATACCTTCGGAATCGTCATACTCTTCCGGCATGTTCATCGTGACGTGCATTTCGAGAATCGTGTGACGGTCATCGTCGTCGATCGACGCCTCTTCACCATTCATCTCGTCGTATTTTTCTTGAATGTCGGAAAACTCTGCCTCGGGTTCGGGCAGGTCAACATCGCGGTAGAAACCATTGGCTTGCAGCTTCATGATCTCGATCGGCGTCTTCTTCATGACATGAGTATAACGCTCACAGGTCATAAGGTCAGAGACGCCGTAAGATACCACAAAATCTTCGGCCGGCACAAACGCCGACACAGCACGCTCAAGCAGCGGGTCGAAATACACCTTCTTAAACGCAGAGCCAGCCAGCGGTAGGCGGAACAACATCTGCTCGGTCTCTTCGCGATACTCGGGCATGTGGTCGGTCAGCTGATAGTTGAGCTCCTGCTCGACGCGCTTGGCCTGATCTGTCTTCTCCGGTGTCAGCTGGCCGATGATCTTGGTCCGCACTGGCCCGGAGGCCGGGAACAGCTCCCCCATGGCCTGCGCTTGGAACCGCACAACGGCTTCTGTCAACATCGGGTGGAACACACCGGACGCACCTTCCCATGGCTGGGTGCGCTCCTCGATCTTCATGCCCAACAGGTCCAGACCCTTGACGTAGGACGTTGCCCAATCGGAACGAGACTGCCGGTCAGACTCGAATGAAGTGACAAGCTCGCTCGCCATTGATCCCAGCACGTCTTCGTCAATAAAGTCAGCTAGGTTCGCATCATGCTCAAGCGCAGCAGAGTCCGCGAGATCGTCAAATTCGTCAAATTCCACGACGAGACTACCATCTTCGTCTTCACCAAGAGGTGTTTCAATCTCGACTTCGATCGCATCCGCGTCGTTTTCGCCGAACATTTCGGCCATATCTTCCGAAGAAAACGGCTCCATTGGTTTTTCGATAGCCATATTATGCTCCCAGCATGATTTCGCTTAGTAATACTCGACTTTGCGTCGATATGGAATCTCTTCTTCCTCTTCGTCAGTCGGGAGACGTAGGAATCCCCCCTGACGGAACCGCATGAGTGCCATGACTGTGGAGTCGACGTGGTCATCGTTTGCCATGAACGGGAAGCCAGCGATCTCTTCGATCACTTCCTCGGCCCACCGGCGCGTGGGTACCCAGCAGATGCCGGAAGAGATAATGTCCGACACCGAGTTGAGACGCGCGAGCTTGTCCCCGCTACCGCGGTGCGGGGTGTATTCCTGCACGGGTACACCGGACCGACGCATCTCCTGATAGAGTGCAACGCCGGCCGACTTCTTTTCAACGATAAACGAGTCGGGCTCCCATATGTCATACTCCTCCGATGCCACTCGCTTGAGCTCCGGGAACTCCAGACGCTGTTTTATCGCATTCAGCAGGATGATGTTGTGCATGTCCTCTTCCTCGTTGAAGAACACGCCCCACGTGGTGATGGATGTATAGTCAGCCCGGTTGTTTGTCTCGGCCGCCGCATCGAGAGACATAATGATGTATTCGCAGGGGGGCGGGTCATCCTTTGTCCATATTCTCCACCACTCGCGCTTCACGATCGCAGCTTCTTCTGCCGTGGGTGTCTGTTGATACTGCGCGTTCCACTGGAACACAGGCATAGAAGCCTTGGTCCTGTGCAGTGCCGTTAGATCAAAGAACTCCGGCCACAGCGCCTTCTCGACCGTCACCTGATTGCCATCATCATCCGTCTTTGTGACTGACAAGATGGCTGGAAACTCGAAAATCTCGTATTGGTCAGCACTCGAGTTATTGGTCATGTCGGCTATCAATCGCCCGATCATGTCCAGCTGGTGCCATCTGGTGTGGACCACGGCCACGGCACCCCCGGGCATCAGGCGTGTTCGCGCGCCGTAGGCAAACCACTCGTAGGCTTTATCAAAAACCCCGTAGTTGCCGTTCAAAACGTCCTGTTCCGAGTGGGGGTCATCGATCAACAGCAGGTGCGCACCGCGGCCGGCGAGTGCCGAACCAACACCAGCAGCGAAGAACTCCCCACCGACGCTCGTGTTCCATCTACCGGCAGACTTGGAGTCCGATGCCAGCGCCACCGTCGGGAAAACCTCACGAAAGTCGTCCGAATTTATGATATTTCGCACCTTTCGACCGAAATCCACAGCCAAATCCGTGGTGTGGGACACCAACATGACCTTGTGGGTCGGGTTTTTGCCGAGATACCAAGCCGCATAATACGTTGACACCAGCATACTCTTACCGTGTCTGGGGGGCACGGATACGCAGATGCGGTCTTTTCGCCGGGCCTCGATATCTTCGAGCAGGTGGGCAAGCTTCTTGTGGTGGTTACCCACCTTATAATCCGGCTGCATGTGGCAGCAGAAGGCAATCAGGTCATTTCGCAGTGTGTCCAGACGTTTCCGCTCTGAGAGGTCGCTGACAAGAGTATCGAGCTCCGAGAGCTCAGCATCGTCCAATTGGTCGATGTTGGCCAACAGCAGATCGATGTCCTCCTGCGCAAACTCCGAAGACGGGTCAATCATCTATGATCTCCGCGTCCTCAATGTCATCAACCTTCGGGGTCACATCTTTAAGGGCGTTCAGTTTATTTCTGAGCTTCTCGCGCAGATCATCCGTGGTCTGATGTGTCACTGTAACTTCGCTGCGCTCCGTGAACAGACCGACGTCGGTGATCTTACCAAGCAGTTCGAGTGCGCGCAGTCGCACGCGTGGGTCCGGGTTCTCCGTCTCCTCGATCAACTTGTTTGTCACCATGTGCCGAACCTGCACCGCGTCCTTGACGATCGCGTGTCCGAACTTGCTAAGAATCTCCGCAGTCATCCTGAGCGCAGCAGGGGACTGATGCGAAATGCGGGATGGGGTGGCAGCTGCAGATGTCGCCATTGGATCCTTGGCGTACTGGGTGGCCAGCGCAGCCGCCACCTTCTTATCGTCAGCGTTGGGCTCCGAAGACAAACCGTACTGTGAAAGCAGATCAGCGGCCGCAGCTGCAGCCCTCGCCGTCTTGAGCAAGTCCTTTTGGCCCTTCAAGTCATCTTTATCTGGTACCGGGATACCTTCGTCCATGTTTAACCTAATTGCCATGCTTGGCACCTGTCCTGTCAAATGGCAGAAATATACCCCCGTTATATAACGCAAAACCTCTCTGTGTAAACCGGGACCGCCCGGGGGTGGGGTTCTGTATAACACGTTAAATAAGAATAGGGGGTGGGGGTGTTATTCATGACTGAAACGGT
>Ga0208544_10002640_pt1 | contig 11538 bp, 9 predicted proteins | sample DEB08_DNA_9_FD_184526 | JGI IMG/M metagenome (GOLD analysis project Ga0208544, IMG submission 184526) | Aqueous microbial communities from the Delaware River and Bay under freshwater to marine salinity gradient to study organic matter... | ecosystem: Environmental > Aquatic > Marine > Coastal ...
GCTTTATCGATTTCTTTGCGCAGAGTGAATTTCGCAGCCGCTTCGATGACAAGGCACGCCTATCCGGTTTCGTGACCCCCATACCCACCTATGTGGTGGTCGCCAAACAACCTGGTCTATTAGGCTCGGCCGCCGTGTTAAACCAACGCGTCAACTATAAATTGTGGGACTGATAAGAGTCTTGGTCAGCCGAATGTTGGTCAATAACAAAATAAGAGAATTGCTGAATGAACTATACGCTTGAAGATATAATGACCCAGGCCTATCCGGTAATGCCGGTGTTGGCCGTGGAGCGAGTCGAGGATGCCATCCCACTAGCGCAGGCGCTGAAAGCCGGTGGCTTAAACGTATTGGAAGTCACCTTGCGCACGGCCAATGCCATGGCGGTGATTGAGGCGATGAAAACCGTCGCGGGCGTTATCGTCGGCGCAGGTACTGTAACCCGAGTCGAGCAGCTCCACGAGTTGGTGCGCATCGGCGCCGATTTCGCGATCAGCCCGGGCGCCACACCGGCGCTGCTGGCCGAAGGCAAACGGGTCGAGCTGCCTTTCCTACCGGCGATCGCAACCGTCTCGGAGATGATGCAAGGCTTGGAGTTAGGGTATGAGCATTTTAAGTTTTTCCCAGCCGAAGCGGCAGGTGGCACAGCGGCCCTAAAATCCTTTGCCGGCCCCTTTCCCAAGGTTCGTTTCTGCCCAACGGGTGGCATTTCAGTAAAAAACTTTAAAGACTATTTAGCCCTAGACAATGTTACCTGTGTCGGTGGCTCCTGGCTGGTACCATCGGATGCACTCGCAGAACAAGACTGGGACCGAATAGAGGCATTGGCCCGGCAAGCCTGTTTTTTGGTTTAACTGGCTTAACCGGTTGAAACAAGTGCTGGCAGGTAACCCATGCACCACATCAAGCTGGCTTGCCGGTCACCGTTTTCCGAGCTGCATTGCGCTAGTTCAGCGGCACCCGGGCTTGCTGAGGTGGTCACGTTTGGCTGCTAAGCGCGCACTATCAGTCGATACCAAAAGCCCGAACTCCACCTGGTTGAAAATCCTTCCCAGTTGGATCCTTTTCAAGGCGTACTTTCTGAAGCTCTACTCTACACTGTCGGGCAAATACGATAGGGCGAATCAAGAGTGATTGTGATCGAGCACTCCGCCGTAAATCAAATGTCCTAAGGAGTGACCGATGGCGAACTATGAGCTGGCTTCAAAAATTGCTCATCTACGCAAAATTTCCACCAGCTTTGTTGATTATCAAGGCAATGAGGCACAGGTTCCATTCGAAAATATTGAATTAATTCTCAGTGCCATGGGTTACGAGCTTGAGGACGAAGCAAAGCTAGCCCACGATGCCTGGCAGCTCGATACCCACCAATGGAATCAGTTACTGGAACCTATTACCGTATTGTCGCCGCTAAGAGATTACTGGGGCATCAATATCTATGTTAAAAATTACGAGTTGAGTCAGGCGGGCCATTGGTCCATCACCTGTGAAACGGGCTCACGGCTTGAGGGGTCCTTTCATTTGGACGGCCTAAACCAGACCGGCGATTATTGGATGGGTCACATTCAACATGTGCGGCGTATTCTGCCGTTGCCCATGGATTTGCCCTTGGGTTACCATCAGATTCAAGTTAGTGTCGGTGAATCCACAATGACCTCGCCGCTGATTGTGACCCCGAAAACCAGTTATCACAGCGAGCCGATGCGGCGCGGGGATAAGACCTGGGGAACTGCGATTCAGCTCTACACCCTGCGCTCTGAGTCCAATTGGGGCATGGGAGATTTCGGCGATTTAGCGCAACTGATTCGCGATATGGCCAGCGCCGGTGCCGATGTTATTGGCTTGAATCCAATCCATGCGCTATACCCCATTAGCCCTGATCACTGCAGCCCTTATAGCCCGTCGGATCGCAGCTTTTTAAACGTCCTATATACCAACATACTCGATGTACCGGAATTTTTAGCGTCACCGGCCCTGCAACGAAAAATAACCACTAAAACCTTTGCTGCCCGCGTAACCGCTTTACGCGCCTGTGACGATGTCGACTATGCCGGGGTGAGTGCGTTAAAGTTTGAATTTTTTGAAGCGCTTTTTGCACTCTTCTGCAAAAATCATCTTGGCAAAGGCACTGCACGTGAGCGATCGTACAATGAATTTGTTCGCTCCCAGGGCGAGCCATTACGCAATCATGTCCTCTTTGATGCCTTGTTGGCGCATTTTAAAGCCCTTGATATTAACGCATGGGGCTGGCCAGTTTGGCCCGAGGCCTATCAAGATTATCGCTCCGAGGCGGTGGCCGAGTTTGCCGCCGAGCACGAACGGGAACTGAACTATTGGACTTATTTGCAATTCATTGCCGATGAGCAGCTGCAAAACGTTAACCAGTTAGCCAAGGACCTGGGCATGAAAATTGGCCTATATCGAGATTTGGCGGTCGGTGCCGACCGTGGCGGTGCCGAGGTCTGGAGCAATAAAGAGAATTTTTGCCTGAGCGCGGCGGTCGGTGCACCACCCGATGCCTTGGGTCCCAATGGTCAGAATTGGGGGCTGCCACCGCTGGACCCGATTAAACTGAAGCAGGAAGGATATCAAACCTTTATTACCTTATTGCGCAATAACATGCGTGCCTGTGGCGCGTTACGGATCGATCATGCTTTGGCTCTGTTGCGTCTGTGGTGGTGCCCGCCAGGCAAAACAGCTGCATTTGGGGCGTATGTTTATTACGACCTGTTCGATTTGCTGGGAATCCTGACACTCGAGTCTCAGCGCAACCAATGTATGGTTATTGCCGAAGATTTGGGCACCGTGCCGGAAGAGGTGACGGCGTTCTTTCCTCAAGCCGAGCTCTATTCCAATAAGGTGTTTTATTTTGAAATGGACGGCGTCGTCTGTACCGAACCACAAGACTACGCCAGCAAGGCGCTGGCAATCGTCTGCAACCATGATATGCCGACCGTCAGGGCTTTTTGGAACAAGAGCGACTTGGATCTGCGCAACCAGTTAAATATGTTCGCCACCGACGAGGATTTTGTCGACGAGCAGGCCCGCCGTGAACAGGCCAAAGGCCTGATTCTCGCGTTATTACAGAAGCACGGCCGCCTACCCCAGGGGGTCAGCCTCGATCCAGCAGATTTAGCAGCCATGACGCAGGCGCTGTGCTTTGCCATCCATAAACAACTGGCCTCGAGTCGCTCGCAAATAGTGGCGATCCAGCTTGAAGATATGATGATGATCAATAAGCCGGTCAACATTCCCGGTACCAGTCATGAGTATCCCAATTGGCGACGCAAACTGGACCGAAGTAGCCAAGAATTGTTTGCCCAGTCCGATATTCAACAATTTTGTCGTGATATTACCGGCTTGCGTCAGCTTTAGTGGCGGTAACGCTTCGGCCCTCGCGTCGATTCCGGCTAAATGTTTCACCGCCTCGACCCGCTACAGCCTATGAATTTCCTCGGTTTGTTAATCTAGGCACCATGACTTGGGTCAGCTGTTGTGAATTTATACTTGCATTTGGTAGTATAATTACGTCTATAATGAGTCCATTGGATATCAAGCTGTAATAAAACTACAAAATGGCGATATAGGCTTATTTACCTTTGGGTAATCGCCGCATGGGCTCCCAGTCTAGATACTGGCGAGCAACGCTTCAAACGACGATAAAAGAGTGAACACAGATGGCCAGTATTAAGTTTGAAAACGTAATTAAAAGCTATGGTGATGTAAATATCATCAAGGGTTTAGACCTCGAAATCCGTGATAAAGAATTCATGGTTTTAGTCGGACCTTCCGGTTGTGGTAAATCTACCACCCTACGTATGATTGCCGGTTTAGAAGAAATAACCGACGGTAAACTCTATATTGGTGATCGGGTTGTTAACACCGTTCACCCGAAAGATCGCGATGTTGCCATGGTGTTTCAGAGCTATGCGCTCTATCCCCATATGACCGTTTATGAAAATATCGCCTTCGGTTTGCGCTTACGCAAGATGGCGAAAGATGAAATTGATCGTTTGGTTACCGAAGCCGCGGACACTCTAGGCTTGGCGCAACTGCTCGATCGTAAACCCAAAGCCTTGTCCGGTGGCCAGCGTCAACGGGTCGCCTTGGGTCGAGCAATTGTGCGCAAGCCGTCGGTGTTTTTGTTTGACGAGCCGTTGTCAAACCTGGATGCCGAATTGCGGGTGCAAATGCGCGCCGAAATTGCCAACCTACAGAAGCGCCTTGGCATTACCTCGGTCTATGTAACCCATGACCAGGTTGAAGCCATGACCATGGGCGATCGCATCGCGGTGTTGCACGATGGTAACCTGCGCCAGGTCGGTACCCCCTTAGACCTATATGACACGCCCGCGAATGTCTTTGTCGCTCAGTTCATTGGCACGCCGAACATGAATATCATCAAGATGAAAGTATCTGATGATGGCAAAACCCTCTCTCATACCGACGTGACCATTGCCGCACCGGCCTTCTGGAAAGCGGGCATCGAGGCCCGTAAGGGTAAGGAAGTCTATGTTGGTTTCCGTCCAGAGCATGTCCGCGATGCGGCTGAGCACGAATGGAAGAACACCGCGTCGATCGCCGGTAAAGTGACCATTATTGAGACTTTGGGTCATGAAGTTGTCGTTCATATGACGATGAGCAGTGAGAAGAAGCCCTTTATTGCCAAGATGGATGTGCACCGCACACCGCAGCTGGGCAACAACCTAGAATTACATATCAATACCGATAAATTGCATCTGTTCGACGGCGAAACGGATCAACGCCTCTAGTCGTTCAGGCACATTATTATGACTTGAAGCCGGCCCATGTCGGCTTTTTTAATGCCTGAGCGTTTTGTGAATCGGCGACCCGTGCTGAACCCTTTGAGCTCTACCGTTAAAAAACCTATACTCTGGCGCTGCCTTCGTGTCTAGGTTGTGGGCTCTTATTTAGCCCTGTGTTTCATCTTTGAGGTCGTCATGAAATTTCAAATAGCGTCACCGAGCCACTACTTCACCGATTTGCGCCTACCCTGGTCGCGACACCTTAACGATTGGCCGGAAGAGTACTTTGTCGAAGTGGCGCGCGGTATTCATCGCAATGTGGTCAAGTTTATTTCGCACAAAGACCAGGTTTATGCGTTAAAAGAATTATCAACGCCCATCGCGCAAAAAGAATATCGACTGTTGCGAGAATTGCAGGAACTTGGCTTGCCGGTGGTTGAGCCCGTGGGCCTGGTTACCAATCGTGATGAAAATGTCAGTGGCTCAACCTATTTGTCGGTCGCCAAACCCAGGACCGTGGATCTGCACAACCGTGGCCTGTTGATAACCAACTATATGGTGGGCGCCTTACCCTATCGTAATATCGTTCAGCAGGGCATTTCACCGAAGCAAATGCATCAAATGCTTGATGCCTTGGCCGAACTGCTAGTCCGCCTGCACTTATCCGGCTTTTATTGGGGCGACTGTTCTTTTTCGAATGCGCTTTTCAAACGCGATGCCGGGCTGATGGCAGCCTATCTGGTCGACGCCGAAACCGGCGAATTGCTCGATGAACTCACCGATCGTCGTCGGGAGCACGATTTGGACCTGGCGCATACCAATATAGCCGGGGATCTGATGGACATCGAGGCATCATTCGGATTGCCCGGCCAAATGGATCCCGTTGACCTGGCAGACTCCTTATTGGATCGCTACAACAACTTGTGGGCTGAGCTCACGCATTTTGAAATATTCAATCCAGAAGATCAGTTTTTGATCGAAAAACGCATTAGTCGACTTAACGATCTAGGTTTCGATGTCGAAGAGATGGAAATTACCACCGTTGATGACGGCAAGCAGGTGCGCATGGTGCCGCGTGTGGTTGAGCACTGGCATCATAAGCGTCGCTTGGCCGCTTTAACTGGGTTTCAGGTGCAGGAGAATCAGGCTCGGCGGTTGCTGAATAGTTTGAATCGCTATCGAATTACCCTCTCCGAGCAGGAAGGTCGTGACGTTCCCTTACCCGTTGCGGCCTATCGCTGGATTTCGGAAATATTTAACCCATCGGTACAGAATATCCCTATAGAATTGAAAGGTGGTCTCGATGACGCTGAAATCTTTCATGAAATTTTGGAGCATCGCTGGTACTTAAGCGAGGCGACCCACGCCGATGTAGGGATGCCATTTGCGTCACAAAGCTATATCGATACGGTATTACGGCGGCGCAACTCCTAGCAGAGCAGGCCGTTAAACCTGCATATTTGACCGTACCAGACTTTTATCGATGCGACGCCAGGAGCATCTCGGGCACTGGAGCTCCTGCCCTTAGACTCAGGACATCAACTGGCACTATTGAAATCGAATGGCTAGCACCCATCTATAGGGGCTACTATCATCCAACCCCAATCTTTACTGAGAACGCCATGGCGAATGCCCTAGAAATATCACATTTAATTAAAACCTACGACAATGGCTTTCAAGCCCTAAAGGGCATCGATTTACAAGTTCCACAGGGGGATTTCTTTGCGCTCTTGGGGCCAAACGGTGCCGGAAAGTCGACCTGTTTAGGAATTGTCTCGTCGCTGGTCAATAAAACCGGCGGGTCTGTGAAGGTCAATGGCTTTGACCTGGTTTCACAGCGCGAGCAGGTCAAGCGTACCCTGGGCGTGGTGCCGCAAGAATTCAATTTCAATGCCTTCGAGAAGGTCAATGACATCATCGTTCAGCAGGCCGGCTACTATGGTTTGCCGCGCAAGCTGGCGCACCAGCGCGCGGAGAAATACCTCAAAAAGCTGGATTTATGGGACAAGCGCGACAACCAGGCGCGGATGCTGTCCGGTGGCATGAAACGGCGCCTGATGATTGCCCGAGCCCTGGTACACGAACCGTCTATGCTGATCCTGGATGAGCCCACGGCCGGCGTCGACATTGAGATTCGGCGCTCTATGTGGGTGTTCCTGAAAGAGCTCAACGATCAGGGCACCACGATCATCCTGACGACCCATTATCTGGAAGAAGCCGAATCCCTTTGCCGTAACTTGGCGATCATTGGCCATGGCGAAATTATTGCCCAGGGTCCAACCAAGGAAATGCTCAAGGGTAAGGATAAGTCGACCTTTATCGCCGACATCCAAGAAACCGTGCTGGAACTGCCGGCCGAACTGGCAGCCTTCGGGGCTTTTATGGTCGATGACCACAGTATTGAATTTCATATTAATAGGGGCGACAGCCTGAATGAAATTTTTGCGCTGTTCAGCCGTCACAATCTACAGGCTATGAGCATTCGGCCCAAGACCAATCGACTCGAAGAGTTATTTGTCGACCTCACTGATCACCAGAACGAACAACAGGCGGCAAAATTATGAGTCATCCTTACTGGGTCGCGTTTTCCTCTATCGTGGAAAAAGAGGTTAAGCGCTTTTTGCGTATCTGGCCGCAAACGCTGCTACCGCCGGCGATCACCATGGTGCTGTATTTTGTGATATTTGGCAATCTGATCGGCAGCCGCATCGGGCAGATGGGCGGCTTCGATTATATGGAGTTTATCGTACCGGGTTTGATCATGATGTCGGTGATTACCAACAGCTATGGCAATGTCAGTTCGAGTTTTTTTTCCAACAAGTTCCAGCGCTCACTAGAAGAACTTCTGGTCGCCCCGGTGCCCAATTGGATTATTCTGTCCGGCTTTGTTATTGGCGGTGTTGCTCGCGGTATTGCCTGTGGCGCAATCGTCATGGTCTTGAGTCTATGGTTTGCTGATTTGAGCGTGAAACACCTTTGGGTGACGGTGTCGGTAACCCTATTAACCGCCATTGTTTTTTCATTGGCCGGGCTTATTAACGCCGTTTACGCCACCAAGTTTGATGACGTCACCATTGTCCCGACCTTTATCTTAACCCCCCTCACATACCTGGGTGGGGTGTTTTACTCGGTGTCGCTGTTACCCGACTTTTGGCAGGTGGTGAGTCATCTCAATCCGGTGCTCTATATGGTCAACACCTTCCGATATGGCATCATTGGCGTGTCCGACATTCCGATTGGCTTTGCCTTCGTGATGCTAATCTGTTTTGTGCTGGCCTTAGGCGGCTGGGCCCTTTATCTGCTGACTACCGGTCGCGGCCTGAGAACTTAGGAATAATTGAATGAAACCAGAATACTCACCATTGGGTAAAAGCAGTGCTTATGCTGACCAATACGATGCCTCCTTGTTGTTCCCGATACCGCGACTCGACAAGCGCTTGGAGCTCGGCCTCACGACGGATCTACCTTTTTCCGGCGTTGATATTTGGAATGCCTATGAGTTGTCATGGCTCAATGCACGCGGCAAGCCGCGGGTTGCGCTAGCCGAATTTAGCGTGCCAGCCGGGTCACCGAATATCGTCGAATCGAAGTCGTTAAAACTGTATTTGAACAGCTTCAACCAAACTCGGTTTGACGATGACGAGCAGGTGCAACAGCGGCTCGTTCAAGACCTTTCGTCGGCGGCGAACAGTCCGGTGCAGGTCAAGGTTATTGCCCTCAACGCCGAGCCGAGTAGCCTGGTGTTTCAGTCCGACTCGGCCGAATGTATTGATGACCTGGATATCGAAATCGAGAATTATCAACCGAGCCCGGGCGGTTTGGTGGTCAGCGACACGGTGGTCAGCGAACAGCTAGTGTCACACCTGCTGAAGTCCAATTGCCTGGTCACCGGACAGCCCGATTGGGGCAGTGTCTATATTGACTACACCGGGCCGCAGATCGATCGAGCAACTTTACTGCGCTATTTGATTTCTTTTCGACAGCACAATGAATTTCATGAGCAGTGTGTGGAGCGAATTTTTGTCGATTTGAAGTCGGCCTGCCAGTGCGACAAATTGACCGTCTATGCCCGTTATATCCGTCGCGGTGGTCTGGATATCAACCCATTTCGCAGTGATGATCCGAGCGCGGTGGTCAACAACATTCGCCATATTCGCCAGTAGACTAGTTGAGGTCCCGGCCGATCAGGGACTTCTTTATTTTTTCTAAGGCATCGATAATCTTTTCTTTTTCGTAATTTTTAATTTTCTCCATATCCACCGACACCGAAAAACCATCGAGGTCCAACTCGGTAAATGATCGCCGTGCGCCTAAGTCCCTGCGAAAGTCGACCACTTGGTAAACGGGAATAGGGCGACTGAAACCTTTGGCCTTAATCTGCCCCTTTGCCGTGCAGAGAATACGATCCTGTACTAGGGAAAAGGTTTCATAGGAAATTAGGATTTCGCTCGGCTCGGCTGCCGATTCCAGACGTGACGCCAAGTTCACTTCCTTGCCCAGCAGCGTGTAGTCCATGCGAGTCTCCGCCCCAAAGTTACCGACCGTACAATAGCCGGTATTAATGCCCATACGGATTTCCAGCGGATGTTGAATGCCCTGGGCTTTCCAACGCTGGCGCAGGATTTTCATCTGCTTACGCATTTCAATGGCCATGGCCACGCAGGCTTCGGCATCGCGTTTGACACCCTTGGTGTCCGGATCGCCAAAAAATACCATGATGGCGTCGCCGATAAACTTATCGATGGTACCACCGTATTTCATAACGATGCGGCTCATCGCGGTTAGATAGGTATTGATCAGGTCGGTGAGGGCTTCAGCCTCCATCTGTTCCGACAATTCACTGAAGCCCTTTATGTCCGAAAAAAATATTACCAGCTGTTTGCGCTGGGTCTCCAACTTCACGTCCTGCTTGCCACTAAAGATATTGGCCCAGACCTGCGGCGACAGGTATTTGGAGACCTTGCGCGATAGGGTCCGATAGCGTTCGTTTTGCTTATACATTTCCAATCGTGCCGCCTTGAGTCGACGTGCTGACTGATTAGTATAGAAAGCAGTAGTAGCAACATATAGGCCGGTGCCCAAGGCCGCGATTAGGCTGGTTACTAACACAGGTTCGGTGAGCTCAAAGTCGGGCAGCAGAAGATACATACCCCCGGCCCCAGCGCCAAGCGACATCAAACACAGCAGGTAGGCCAAGGCCTGGCCGATGGCGATAAAGCTGGCATTGGCCATAATCAGGATAAAAATGGACGGCATAACGGGCAAGCCCATAGCCACTAGAATGATGCCAATGAACAGGGCATCAAACAAGATCAACAGATAGCCGATTTGTTTTGGATAGCGCCGTCTCAGGGGTAGGCTCAGGTAACGGATCAGGGTTGGATAGGCTAAACAAAAACCCACTATCAGCACAAAAAATTGTGAAATAGAACTATAGCCTAAGGTACTGAGCAGGGTTCCGCCCAAGGTTAAATAGACAATGGAACGTGAATTGAATTCAGCCGAAATGGGCAGGATAGTAAAGTCGTCAAATAGCTCCAATTCCTGGGTGGCGTTCTGGTCGAGACCAGTGGTTGCGGCGGAATTGACGGACGGTCGCGTGATCATAGTTAGATTCACCTGAAAGTGTCATAATGCGCACACCACGCACTCTGATAAACACCAGTTCTAATGTACCTTAAAATAACGCCAAGATCATGGGCCGAACGATGACTTTTATAGAAAATACTGATTTTTTAACCGGGCTCCAACAACGAGTTTCACATCCACGTTTAACAGCCCCGGCACCGAACAGTGATCAGATGGCCAGCTGTTATCAGGCCGCATTCCGAGCACCGGATCATGGCCGATTGCGACCCTGGCGCTTCGTTGAGGCCCAGGGTGACCAACGCCAAGCCTTGGGCGCTGTGCTGGCCCAGGCGATGCTGTTAGCGCTGCCGGAATTGACCGATGCTCAGGTCGATAAGCTTGTCAACGGTCCGTTGCGGGCACCCTTGGTGATCCTTTGTTATGCCCACCTAACCGAGCATCCGAAGGTTCCGGCGAGTGAGCAGTTGCTAGCGACCGGCTGCGCTGTTTATGGTCTGTCCTTGGCGCTGCGCGCCTTGGGTTTTGGCTCGGTTTGGCGCACCGGCGAAAGCTGTTATACACCAGCGGTTCATCGTGCATTGGGTCTTGGGGCAGATGATCAATTGGTCGGTTATCTGTATGTGGGAACCGCAACAACAGCGGATAAAAGCGTTCCGGAGCTGTCGCAGGATGACTTTGTTAGCCAATTCAGCCCGCTGTAGCCTAGATCCTTAGTGCTAAGCCATTGTTTTCTTTAAACAATCCTTGCCATCCGGGTTTATTTTAGCTAAAGTTCGGCACCGTTTTAGTGATGTTTACTTTTTAGCATCGCTGGCACGGCATGAACTGTCTATACCCTGTTCAGTTTGTTAGGTGAGTTGTCCGAGTGGCTTAAGGAGCACGCCTGGAAAGCGTGTAAACGAGGAATCGTTTCGAGAGTTCGAATCTCTCACTCACCGCCATAGTATTGGTATCTGCAAAGGTATCTATCTTGAAGTCGGAGCATAGCGCAGCTTGGTAGCGCATCTGGTTTGGGACCAGAGGGTCGGGGGTTCGAATCCCTCTGCTCCGACCAATTCAAGATCTCAGTACTATGTCACCTGCTCGACGTGAACCGCCAGACCCCAAGGTCGTGGCCGAATGCGGACCAGTCCGAATCCCTCTGCTCCGACCCATTCAAGATCTCAGTACTATGTCACCTGCT
>Ga0208544_10002642_pt1 | contig 11536 bp, 10 predicted proteins | sample DEB08_DNA_9_FD_184526 | JGI IMG/M metagenome (GOLD analysis project Ga0208544, IMG submission 184526) | Aqueous microbial communities from the Delaware River and Bay under freshwater to marine salinity gradient to study organic matter... | ecosystem: Environmental > Aquatic > Marine > Coastal ...
CGTGGAACGCCGATCGAGACACGGTGCTCGAAAATCGCGAGCAGTATAAACAAAGAACCCCCACCAGACCAGCTGCCCCCAATGACCAGTTACATGCTCATCATTGGATATAGTCGCGGCCTGGCCTTGCGAATGCCTTCGGCCTTAAGGCGTTTTTAAAGTTGATCAACCTCAGTCTGCAAGATTTTGGCCGTAGAGGACGGCTTGTAACGCAATAGCTGATAACTGCAAAGCTCGGCGTGCAGACTTGGCTTCGCAGGGCAGCAAACTAGAGACTACTATTGTAAACAATTAAATAAGTGGCCAGTACTGCGCTCAAGATGTAGGTTTGCATGCTTACCTTGTCGTCGGCTGCAGCACTTTTTACCGGGAAACTGTTAAGAATTGCATAGCTTATAATGCCCAAACTAATGCCGTTTGCGATACTAAATGTTAAGGCCATACCGACAATGGTGAAAAAAGCCGGGATGATATGCTCTATTCGATTCCACTTTATATCGGACGCGCCGCGCATTAAGACAGCACCCACCGCGATCAATACCGGTGCTGAAGCTTCCCCAGGAACCGCGGAGAATAAAGGTTCTATAAATAATGAGACAAAAAACAATATCCCTACAACTATCGCTACTAAACCCGTTTGTCCACCGGACTGAGGTGCTAAGGCCGATTCGACATAAACAGTTGCTGGGCTTGAACCCAAGACCGAACTCAGCACAGTACTCCCCGCATCAACCTGTAAGGCACGCCGAGAAGCGAAGATATCGCCCTCTTCATCACGCACGCCCGATGCTCGACTAATTCCCAATAGCGTTCCGGTGGTATCCAACAGATCAAAAAACAATAGAGACATAACCGCGGTGACAAAAGATATTGAGGCTATATTACCAAAGTCAAAGTTTAACAGTATGTCGGTCGGCATTGCCGGCATCGAAACGAGTGCCGCGAAGTTGGGAGCCTCGGAGGTACCTAGTATCCAACTCGCAAGCGTGATCGTCACAATCGTGATAAGCCCTGCTGCCTTGTTATTGGCCCGCAGTAGAAATCCTAGCAGAATAAGGCCCAACAATGGAATTGCGGTAGCAAGTTCTGCAATATTACCGAGAGTAATAAAAGTTGCCGGATTACTAGTTATAACTCCAGAATTTTTCAGGCCAACATACGCAATGAATATGCCGATACCGGCCATACAGGATAGCTTAATGACATTGGGGATGGCCGCTTTTAGAAAACTCCGCAAACCTAAAAAAGAAAGAGTAAAAAAAATAAGACCTGAAAATAGAGCTGCCGTGAGCGCTTCAGCAACACTCATACCCTGCCCCTGAACCAACCCGAATGCGAACAGCGCATTGATACCCATGCCTGGCGCTACGGCTAAGGGTTGATTCGCATACCACCCCATCAGGAGGGTCGAAATTGCGGCAACGAGTGCGGTAACTGTGTACAGCTGATCTCTTGGCATACCAGTGGCTGATAAAATCTCTGGGTTAAGTACTAATATATAAGATACGCTGATAAATAATGTAATACCGGAAATTATTTCGGTGCGAAGGTTTGTACCATTTTCTTTTAACTTAAAAAAATTTGACATATAGATACCTTAAAATAGACATTATTAATTTCTAACCTATGGGTATTAGCTAACAAAAATTATTAACTATTTAAAATATTCATCCACAACCACCCAAAATTCATCTGCCGAATGCTCTGATATGGAATCCGCAATAAGACTTCTGCATTCATAAGCAAAAGACTTAATGCTTAATAAGTCTTTTTTTGCGTCCAACTTAGTAATGAGCCGTGCTCCCATAGGCCCAAAGTACAACCCAATTTGATCAGCCAAAAATTCTTTTGCATCACCTACTGAAGAACCATTAATCGTCTCGTCACCTATATTGCCAGTTGATATAACATCGGGCCCATTAACGGCGACGACCCCCGTCAGAACGACTAGCTTCGGTATAAGTTCTGCAACGATGCTTGAATTCGAATTCGGCTCAAAACTAAGGTGATTCAGATTACTTGCTTCATCAAGGCGAATGCTCTTTTCGGTTGCATTTGGACAAAACCTATTCACCAGGATTGTTATCCTGGCTAGATAACCAGACTTATTTTGATACACGATATTAATAATTTTCAATTATCCTTCTAGCTTAACGAATTTCAAAAAATGGTAGGTATATTCGACAGAGCTTGAAATTTATGGGCCCAAAAAGCGGCATAACATGCAAGGTGATTTAAAGTTATGTCATAAGGCTAGCCCTTAAAAGACCGAACGGTTAATAGTAAAACTAAAAAACCTAATACATTTCATATGGAATAACGGCCCGACGAAATAAATTCTTCGTAAGCAAAGGTCTAAATAACCGAAAAAGGCGCCTAATAAGGCTACACCAGACGATAGGCTGTATTGATAGACAAGGCAGGTGTAACGGCCGAGGCTTAGGAATTTTGCGCAAGTAGAGCTATTACAGATCCGTAAAAAATTTGGGGCGCAAAGGGAATGAGAAGAGGGGGGGTAAGTTCCGACTTTAGCGGAATGCAATATGGTATATGGTTAGTTCAAGTGGCCAGCCGCCTGGCCATCAATGAAGTTTATGGGCACCCGACCTTAACGAATGCCTTCGGCTTTAAGCCGTTTATAAAGGGTGTTACGGCTAATACTTAAGGCCTTGGCCAAACTGGAAATATTGCCCTTATGCTGCTGGAACAGCAGTAGCAGGTCGACTTCGGCGTCGGTTTCGATCGGCTCCGGCGCGGCCTCGGCCGGCCAAGACTCCCGTACCGGTAGCGCATCCCTAATTGGGCTCGGCGCAGCATGCCTTACAAGGGCACCCATCTCAGCCATACGTTGCGCGCTCTCATCGCCGAACACCGTCTCAGTATCACGATCAACAGAGGACTTATGGATATCGGACAAGAAGTCGTCCGGTAGATCCCAGAGTTGAATCACTTCATTTTCTGCCATCGCCAAGGCGATTTGTAAGACACTGGCCAGTTGGCGCAGGTTACCCGGCCATGGATGCTGCATAAAGAGGTTAACGATCTCGGCTGATAGTTTGGACGGCTGCTCCGGCGTGCTGAACAGTTGATAGACCTCTTGAAACAGGGCCTCCCGGTCTTGGCGTTTACGCAGCGGCGGCAGCTCTAGATTTAAGCCGCTGACGCGATAGTAGAGATCCTGGCGAAACAGGCCCTGCTCGACATCGTCACGTAAGGAGCGGTTGGTCGCCGAAATCAGTTTAATATCAACGGGAAAGGCTTCGGTGGACCCGAGCGGCACCACCTTACGTTCCTGCAAGACGCGCAGTAAGCGGGCCTGCACCTTAAGCGGCATCTCGCCTATTTCATCGAGAAACAGGGTGCCGCGGTGGGCCTTGCGAATCAGACCGATGGAACCTTTGTTGCTGGCCCCGGTGAAGGCGCCCTTTTCATAACCAAAGAGCTCCGATTCGACCAATTCGGCCGGAATTGCGGCACAGTTGACCGCAACCAGGGGATAGGATCGGCGCGAGCTGAATTCGTGTAGCGCGCTGACAAACACTTCCTTGCCCACACCGGTCTCGCCGGCAATAAGGATGGGAATGTCCTTCTCAATCACTTTTTTCGCCTGAGCCACCGCACGATCGACCAGCTGATCGCCAAAACTTAGGCGCTCCAGGGTAATTAGGTTGCTATCGACGGGTCGCTTCTTCAGATGCCGTTGTCGGAAGTCCAACGCTTGGACAATCTTCTTTTCCGGTCGCCGCAAAATTCCGTGCATTTGAAAACGTCCCAATGCGGGTAATTTCAGGGGCATCGAGTCTGGGTGGTTTTTCAGGTCGCGCAAGGGGTAATCAAAGATGTCAGATATGTGAGCCAAGGCCAGGTTTTGCCCAAGCAACAGCTCGGCCCGGCAATTAGCCGAAATAATGGTGCCATCATCATTGAAGACGATCAACCCGGCCCACTGACTGTCGATGTTATCGACATTGGTATTAAAGCTGAGCAGGAAGTTTTCCGCGGCAAACCTCTTAACAATAAGCCGATTCTCAACCGCCTGCGACATCAGCTTGACCAGTCCTAGGGTATAGGCGTGCGGCAGATAGGTGTCACTGGACACGTCCAAGACACCGAGCAGGTCGTGATTGACGTTAAAGATCGGTGCGGCCGAGCCCACCATGAAACGGTTTGACTTGAGAAAGTGTTCATCTTTCTGCACCTGAACAGCCTGACCCAGCTCCATCGCGGTGCCGATGGCATTGGTACCGTTCACCGCTTCACCCCAATAGGTACCTGGGTTTAAGAAGGCTTTCTGTTCTTTGTTCAAAAACCGTTGATCACCCCAACTGTTCAACATCTGGCCGCGACTGTCGGTCAACATGATCATACATTGGCTGTTGGACAGGATGTTTTCGTAATAAGGCAGCACCTCGTTGCCCGTGGTCTGCACCAAATAATGGTGTTCTTCCTTTAGGCTCTCGATCTCCCCCTGTGGCAGCGTTTCTATATCAGGCATTGCTAACGGATCAAGGCCGTACTCGCGGCACCGTTCCCACGAATCGGCTATTACGTTCTGGTGCTCGACGGGTGTTTTGGCAGCAAGGACGTCTGCCTTATAGGCGGCCGACGGCCCTGTTTGAGATTTGTTTGCTTTGGTCATAGGTGGCTACCGATCGTTGTTTTTATTATATCGGACCAACTCAGTTGCCCTTAAAAAAGCAGTGCATCGGGTGTGTCCTGAACAAAAGCTGTTCGGAATTTGAACAGTTTTGGTGTTCACAGTTAATGTTTAAAAGTGCTCAGAGTCAATACTTTAATGAACACATTCTATTAAAAAGACCATATTCAACACACTCAACCCCGACCTATTAAATTATTTTTTCTATATTAATCAGGAGGTTACAATTTAAAACCCGGGTGTTCAGCGAAACTTGGCACAACTATAGCTATGTTCTTTTCAGAATAAAAAAATTGCGCAGTGTTGAACACACCGCAAAAACAAAAATCGTCACAGGACGGCATTATGTCCCTCAAATTAGAAAATGTAGACCAGGTCGTTAACGGCCAAAACCACCTAACGAATGTCAACTTAACGCTAGAGCCGGGTTCGTTTAATGTGCTTTTGGGTCGCACCGGCGCCGGTAAAACCTCATTGATGCGCCTGATGGCCGGCTTGGATAAGCCAACCAACGGCAAGATCATTATGAACGGTGCCAATGTCACCGGCATCACGGTGCAGAAGCGTAATGTGTCGATGGTTTATCAGCAGTTCATCAACTACTCCAACCTAACGGTTCGGGAGAACATCGCGTCGCCACTGCGTTTGGCCAAAGCCTCTGAGGCCGAGATCAACAAGCGGGTGATGGAAACCGCCGATATGTTGCGGATCACCGAGTTTTTGCATCGTTACCCGCTGGAACTGTCCGGCGGTCAGCAGCAGCGCACGGCTATGGCGCGCGCCCTAGTCAAAGACGCCAGCCTGATTCTGTTCGATGAGCCCTTGGTCAACCTAGATTATAAGCTGCGGGAAGAGCTGCGCTTCGAATTACGCGAACTCTTTAAAGCCCGCAACGCTATTGCCGTCTACGCTACCACCGAACCAAATGAAGCTTTAGCGTTGGGCGGCACCACCACCCTGCTGCATGAAGGCCGGGTGATCCAGTCTGGCCCCTCAGCTGCAGTCTACCGCGAGCCGGTCGATGTCTACGCAGCCGATCTATTTAGTGAACCACCGATTAATTTAATACCCGGTAACGTGACCGACAATGAGGTCACCTTCGATGAATCGGTGCACTTTCCATTGCATCAGGACCTTAAAAGTCTGACGCCGGGTGGTTATAAGTTTGGTATTCGTCCCAGCCATATCGGCCTGGTGCCAGACAATGACGACGACCTCGAACTGTCGATGAAGGTCGAACTGGCTGAGATCAGCGGTTCGGAAACCTTTCTCCATGTGAAAAACGATCACTTTAATTTGGTCATGCAGTTGTCTGGCGTTCATGCCTACCGCAGCGATGCCACCATTAACATCTATCTGCCGGTACACAAGCTGTTTGTGTTCACTCTCGACGGCAAAATGATCCAGTCGCCGACTCGACTGATAAGGGGCTAACTCAAGATGGCTGAAATACAACTGAAGTCCTTAGCGCACAGCTACGAAAAATCACCCACAGGTGCTCACGACTATGCCTTGCGTGAAATGAACCACGTCTGGGATCAGGGCGGCGCCTATGCGTTACTCGGCCCGTCGGGTTGTGGCAAGAGTACGTTGCTAAACATTATTTCCGGTCTACTCACACCGTCCGAAGGCGAAGTGCTGTTCGATGGCGTTGTGGTCAACCATTTGCCACCTCAGCAACGCAATATTGCTCAGGTGTTCCAGTTCCCGGTGATCTATGACTCGATGACTGTGTTCGACAACCTGGCCTTCCCGTTACGCAATATGAAAATTGCTGAAGCCAAGGTCATGAGCAAGGTTCATGAGATCGCTGAAATTCTTGAATTGCATTCAGTGTTAAATAAAAAAGCGAAAAATCTCAGCGCCGATGAGAAACAAAAGGTTTCCATGGGTCGCGGTCTGGTTCGTGACGATGTATCGGCGATTTTGTTTGATGAACCGCTCACCGTTATCGATCCGCAGTTAAAATGGAAACTGCGTCGTAAGCTCAAGCAGATTCATGAACAATTCAATCTCACCATGATTTATGTGACCCACGATCAGCTGGAGGCTTCTACCTTTGCAGAAAAGATCGCGGTTATGTACGGCGGTCAGATTGTGCAGTTCGGCACCCCACGGGAATTGTTTGAAAACCCGAACCATACCTTCGTCGGCTATTTTATTGGCAGCCCCGGTATGAATCTGCTTGAAGTTCAAACTACAGCTAACGGAGTGAGCTTCGATGGTATAGAAATTGAACTGTCCGATGCTCGAAAAGCGATGCTCGCCAAAGTACCGAGCAAAAACATTAAAATTGGCATCCGACCTGAGTTTGTTCACGTTTGGGATAAGCCGTCAGAGAATGGCTATGAATGTGAAGTTCAGCACGTTGAAGATCTCGGCACCTATAAGATCCTGACCATGAAGCTCGGCCAGCAAATCATCAAAGCACGTTTAGATGAAGATCACGCGGTACCGCAGCAAAAAGCTTATATCAGCTTTCCCGAGCAATGGTTGAAAATCTACGTCGATGAATATCTGATTGGGGAGGAGCTCGTATGAGTAAGGTAGAGAATAACAAAGCCTGGTGGCTTGTCTTACCGGTATTCTTACTGGTTGCCTTCTCGGCCATCATTCCGTTAATGACGGTTGTAAACTACTCGGTTCAGGATATTTTTGATGCCGACCATGCTGTTTTTGTGGGTGTGGAGTGGTATCGCGAAGTGTTATTAAATGAACGACTGCAGGAATCCTTGCTGCGCCAATTTATCTTTTCCTTTACCGTTTTGGCTATAGAAATCCCGCTCGGTATCGCCATTGCCTTAATGATGCCAACTAAGGGCAGCATGGCGTCTGTCAGCCTGATCGTGGTCGCCATTCCGCTACTCATCCCGGGCAATGTGGTCGGTACTATTTGGAAGATATTTGGTCGAACCGACGTTGGTCTGCTCGGCTGGGGCTTGAACCAACTGGGCATCGATTACAACTATGCGGCCAATCCCGTTGACGCTTGGGTGACCGTAGTGCTTATGGATGTTTGGCATTGGACACCGTTGGTCGCACTGCTGTGCTACTCCGGTTTACGCGCCATCCCCGATGCCTTCTATCAGGCGGCCGCTATCGATAGAGCCTCCAAATGGGCGGTGTTTCGCTACATCCAACTGCCTCGACTCCGCAGTGTATTAGTCATTGGTACCCTGCTGCGTTTTATGGACAGCTTCATGATCTACAGCGAGCCCTTTGTACTAACCGGCGGCGGCCCAGGTAGCTCAACGACCTTTCTCAGCCAGACCCTGACCAAGATGGCCATCGGTCAATTCGATCTCGGACCGGCGGCTGCCTTCTCACTGATCTACTTTTTAATTGTTTTGCTGGTGTCTTGGTTGTTCTTTACCACCATCAGTGAAATGGATAAGGATAAATAAGGGGCTTATGATGAATTATTCTAAAAGCAAAATTGCCGGCCTAAGCCTCTACGTCTTGTTCTTACTAGTGCCGATCTATTGGCTGTTGAACATGTCGTTTAAACACAAAGAAGAAGTATTGAGTGGTTTGACCCTATGGCCCAGCAACTTCACCTTTGACAACTACATCACCATCTTTACCGATCCAAGCTGGTACATGGGTTATGTCAACTCACTGATCTATGTGGCGCTGAATATGGCGATCACCTTGACGGTTGCCTTACCGGCCGCCTATGCCTTCAGTCGTTACAAGTTTGTCGGGGATAAGCACCTATTCTTCTGGTTGCTGACCAATCGTATGGCACCACCTGCGGTGTTCTTACTGCCCTTCTTCCAGCTCTATTCGTCGGTGGGCCTGTTTGATACCCACCTGGCCGTTGCACTGTCGCATTGTCTGTTCAGCGTACCCTTGGCGGTGTGGATTTTAGAAGGCTTTATGTCTGGTGTGCCACGTGAGATCGACGAGACCGCCTTTATCGATGGCTACAGTTTCCAACGCTTCTTTATCCGTATATTTCTGCCCATGATTCGCTCTGGCATCGGTGTTACCGCCTTCTTCAGCTTCCTGTTCTCTTGGGTCGAACTGTTGCTGGCACGCACCTTGACGGCGACCGAAGCTAAGCCCATTGGTGCAGTGATGACCCGAACCATTTCAGCAGAGGGCATCGACTGGGGCCTGTTGGCGGCCGCTGGGGTGTTAACCATCCTGCCGGGCATCTTGGTCATCTGGTTGGTTCGTAACCACGTTGCTAAAGGTTTCGCTCTGGGCCGGGTGTAGTTGGTTAAAACCAAGCGCCAATGACTGTTAACTTGAATTTGATGGTAGGACAAAAATTATGAACTGGATGGCATGGACACCGGTGACAGCAGGCTTTTTTATCACAATCGCCTTGATCTTATTATGCATGACAATTTGGGAGCTCAAGAGCCCCTGCGTTGAACGCAAAGGGTTTCTACCCATATCCACCACGCGCGGCGACCGACTCTTTATCGGCCTGATCAGCAGTGCTTACATACACTTGCTATATGTTGGCCTGCTAGAAGCAACCCTGATCATACCGTTGCTCTTTTGCATCGCCTGGGTTGTCAGCCTTATACGTTGGGGTTAAAAAAAAGGCGTGATGACCACGCCTGATACGAACTCAACATTGCGTCGTCGTACTTGGGCAGCGCAATAGAAAGTCTTGACCCACCCCGGCTCCAGGGTCCCCAAGCGACAAGCCAAGGTCGCGTAAGGATTCTGGGCCAGCCGGGTCGAGTGACCATCGTCAGCTCTGCTGACAGCTAAAGAACGGGTAAACCGAACAGCTCTATATTCGGGATGCCTAAACGCTTTAAATATACGAGGTTGACTATGTACAATAATAAGAAACTACCGATGCGAATCCTGCTTAGCGCAGCGATCTCAGCAGCAACCCTGGGCATGACTGCTCATGCGGACCAATACTCAGATGCAGCAGACCAATGGTTAACAAAAGAATTCGGCACCTCTACTCTGACTAAAGCTCAGCAAGAGAAAGAACTGGCCTGGTTCACTGAAGCGGCTAAGCCGTTCCGCGGAATGACTATTAACGTCGCATCCGAGACCATTGCTACGCATGAATACGAGTCTAACGTTCTGGCTAAGGCTTTTGCTGAAATAACGGGTATTACCATCGTTCACGATTTGATCGGCGAAGGCGATGTTGTTGAAAAACTGCAAACGCAAATGCAATCAGATCGTAATATTTACGATGCCTACATCAACGACTCTGACCTGATCGGTACCCACTTCCGTTATGGTAAAGTAGTTGCTATTTCCGACATGATCGCTGGTGACGGTAAAGACTTCACTTTGCCAACATTGGATCTGCCTGACTTTATCGGTTTGTCTTTCACAACCGGTCCAGACGGTAAGCTGTACCAACTGCCCGACCAACAGTTCGCCAACCTTTACTGGTTCCGTGCTGACTGGTTTGCTCGTGATGACTTGAAAGCACAATTCAAATCTATCTACGGCTATGGCTTGGGTGTACCAACTAACTGGTCTGCCTATGAAGATATTGCTGAGTTCTTCTCAGTACATGTGAAAGAAATAGACGGCAAGCGTGTTTATGGTCACATGGATTATGGCAAGAAAGATCCTTCCCTGGGCTGGCGTTTCACTGACGCTTGGTTCTCCATGGCAGGCGCTGGTGACAAAGGTATTCCAAACGGTTTACCAGTTGACGAATGGGGCGTCCGTGTAGACGGTTGTAACCCAGTCGGTTCAAGTGTTACCCGTGGTGGTGCTACCAACGGCCCAGCCGCTGTGTATGCCACAACTAAGTATGTTGATTGGATGAAGAAGTATGCACCACCAGAAGCTCAAGGCATGACCTTTGGCGAAGCTGGACCGGTACCTGCTCAGGGCGCTATTGCGCAGCAAATCTTCTGGTATACAGCCTTCACCGCCAGCATGAACTCTGTTGGTCTGCCGGTTGTAAACGCAGATGGCACACCAAAATGGCGTATGGCTCCATCTCCTAAGGGCCCTTACTGGGAAGAAGGCATGAAGTTGGGTTACCAGGATACTGGTTCTTGGACTTTCCTGAACTCTACTCCGGATGACCGTCGTCTGGCCGCTTGGTTGTATGCACAGTTCACTGTGTCTAAGACCGTTTCTCTGAAGAAGACCTTGGTTGGCTTAACACCTATCCGTGAGTCAGATATTAACTCACAAGCTATGACCGACGCCGCTCCGAAATTGGGTGGATTGGTTGAGTTTTACCGTAGCCCAGCACGTGTCCAATGGACGCCTACTGGTACCAACATTCCGGATTACCCGAAAATGGCTCAGCTTTGGTGGCAGTATATTGCTGAAGCAGCCAGCGGCGATTCCACTCCACAGGAAGCGTTGGACGGTTTAGCTGAAGCTCAAGATAAAGTTATGTCACGTATCGAACGTTCTGGTGTACAGGGTGCTTGCGGACCTAAGATGAACGACGAAGTAGATGCTAGCTATTGGCTGAACCAGCCAGGTGCTCCTAAGGCCAAATTGGCCAACGAGAAGCCTCAAGGTAAGACAATCGACTATGACACTCTGCTAGAAAGCTGGAAGCAGTAAGTTAGATCTCACCCCAGGTTTTCTCCTGAGGTAATAAGAGTGGCGGGCGCCCTAGTGGCGCCCACCACTTTCACTCGACCAAGATTAGTGTTCGCACCCTTAAAAGCTCACTATTATGAGCCAGTTCACCAGTACGATTTCAACATTACAGATTCACCCTTAGAACGACAGAATACGATTATCTGGAATTTTCGACCTAATTTATTACCTTCGGCAGTGAACAACATTAGCTCCATAACGCTTTGCTGTCGCAGGCTCAGGCTATAACTCTGGCAAATCCGATTGACGCCAGTTTGCACGACCTTAGCCAACACCCATGTTGGCCCGGAACATCAGCCGCCGCCCTACTCT
>Ga0208544_10002647_pt1 | contig 11520 bp, 17 predicted proteins | sample DEB08_DNA_9_FD_184526 | JGI IMG/M metagenome (GOLD analysis project Ga0208544, IMG submission 184526) | Aqueous microbial communities from the Delaware River and Bay under freshwater to marine salinity gradient to study organic matter... | ecosystem: Environmental > Aquatic > Marine > Coastal ...
CCCCCAAAACCCCAAAACCCCATGGTTATGTCCTCTAGTTGATTGATTTGTATAAATTCTAAATTTTTTCTGAATTGTAAATAATAGTTGAGATTTAATTTATCTCAGTATTCTTCATTCCATTCATTCTTCTCAATAATCATAATCTTCCTCAGCTCCTTGGGAGACCTGTTGTCGAAGAACAATTTCATCGTCTGCTGTGTTGATGTACTCAGTCATACGGACGCCGCTTGCGCTGTTATCCGTATCGATTTCTCCGCAATACTCGATGGCGAGCACCAGGCGTTGCTTCAAGATCTCCTTCGTCGTGTACTCTGGCAAGTCGATTTGGAAGTAACTGCATAAAAGAAAGACAAAAGGTTGGCTATTGGATGCACTACTTTACTTACCAGACATGCGCCTGAGGCAAAACACCATCTCCACCGCCCATCCACGTAATGGTATGCTTGTATGATATGTCACTCATGTTGTTGGGCAGCTTTGCTCTTCCGTTGACCCACTGCAAGTACTTCATCTTTTGCTCTTCGCTCAACTCGCGCATTACTTCCCAGAAGTAGTCGATTGCGGCCGGTGGAGAAGTCCCGCGGTATCTCTGTACATAGGCAAACATTAAATATGAAAACATGGGATTCTTTCAACTTACGCCGTCGTATTTGGTGAAATTCTTCAGGTATTCTACATCGACCACAGCCTTTCCAACAGCTCTCTCTTCAAGGTAAGTCCAGGAACAAAGGCTCAAGATTTCCTAAGAGATGACAAAGTGGATTCCCTTCAAGACCTCCTCAAAGACTTGCTTGTCTTGGTTCAGCAGAGTTTTCGTGGCCAATTACACGTACTCCTTCACGTTTTGACGAGTCACTTGACGTTGCGCGCCACCCGGGCACAACTCAATATCCTTGTCGTCTTCCGTGATAGTGAAGGTATAGTTGGCTGCGCTGAACGATTCATCGTCGAACTCTTGGGCCTGATTGAGGATGCTCTACAGATTCTGCGCCTTGAACTTAGCCGAAGTCTCCAAATCGTTAAATTCGTACGCTTCGAGGCCCACTAACCTCTTCCAGAACGAGGGGTGCAAGCTCAAGTTCAAAGGCTGCGTCGTTCTGATCGCGTGGCCTATGAATAGTCCTAAGAAGTAGAGGAGTTCCACTTCCTTCGGGGAAGTAGCACTAGGGTTAAGCGTGTAGCAGTGGCGTAGGTCGCCGATACTTTCCTATTGGTTCTGCGTGGGCACAAGCAAAGTAAGGACACTGGACTGCAATTCTTTGGTGATGTTGTCGAAGAATTCTCTGAAGGGACCACCATCGTCGATACTTCCTTCGTTTTAGAATTTAGCTTTCAGGCAGCGGGAGTTGATTGTGGACTTCCAGAAAGCCTCGTAACCATCCTTAGCCGGGAATGATTTGTACATTCTGAAAGCTTGGGTGAAGATAGTGTCACCTGAGCCCATGTCAACAAGACCATCATCAAAGAACTTTTGCGCGGGCATTCTGAACAGAGTTAGAACAGGCTTACTGCGGTTTTCTGGCAACTTGAGTATCAGTTGTTTGACTGACTACTGCATTTTAAAGTCGAGGAGGTAGTCAGTTGGTACTCGCAGGTAGTCCAGAGTAGCATTCACATAGTCTTCCTATAGCCGATAAGGATCACTGCGCAAGATCTTTTCGTACTTGATGAAGCTGGTGGCGTTGTTGTTGATGTGGATAATGCTGTCATAGATGGGTAAGACGAATGCCTCGTCTTCTTCTTTCAGTCCCACTTCTTTGACCACTGTACTGAAGTTAATACTCTTAATATCCTGAGGTCCTTTAGCTAAAGCGGTCTGTTGGTTCATGCTTTTCATGATCTTCTGGCACAAGTTCTTGTCTTGACTAAGCAATTTCAGAGCCTTCGAATGCGTTGAACTTTCAAAGTGCTCGCTCAGTTTTTTATGTTTTACGATACAGTCAGGGCTGACCCTGCTAGGAATCACATCAATCGTCAGCTCGCGCCCTTAGGAATTATGTTCGCTCTCGAAGCTTGCCAAGCTGTAGATGTCTCCAAACGCTTCGTAGACATTTTGGATCTTGTAGTGCTGGTCTAACATTAGCTTCACTAGCTTGCCGTCATCCTGCAGCTGGAAACATTTGATCTCGTCGGGGTTTCTTCCCTTGGCGACAATGATCGGCAGGCTGTTCACACTTTGAAGTATTTTGGTGGCTCGGAAGATCTCTTGACTGTCATCTGAGAAGGAAAGCTTTCTCATGAGGTTCGTGCTGAAGGGCGACCAGTGGCTGTCTTCAGATGAGGGAGCATTTTCCGAAACCCACTTCCAGCCTTTCCGTTCTTTTGTAGGCCCTGCGAGAATCCAGATTTCTCCAAACTCATCAATCGCAGTGATCAAATTCTTGAACTCAAAGACCTCGGTAAACTTCTAGAAACGAGAATTGTACTAGAGTGGGGCGAACTTCTTCATGCCCTCTTCGTGATCCCGACCCCTTCCCTGACCCAGGCGGCCGTCATCGCTTGGTCCTTTCGACATGAGATAGGAGTGCTTTGTTTTTAAATCTTCCACCATGACGTAGAAGAGTTCTTTTTGAGACTTATCTTCTCCCACCTCAATACCTTTGTCTGCAAAGTGCCAGACTTTGGTCACTTTAACAGTGTCATAATCAATTCCGCTGTGCCAATCCTGAGCGCGGTCGCATTCAGCGTTGATAACAAGTTGGCCATCTAATTTCACAAACACTTCTGTCGTTCCTGCGATTGCAAAGTCTAAGACCTTGTCTTCCTTGAGCTAGTTCTACGCCGCAAACAATGCCTTGGTTCCTTCCTCCCCATACAACTTATAAAGGTGCAGATAGATTTTATCGCCTGGTTAATTCACCAAGTCACCTCCGAGAAGGGTGTCGTCCTCAAGCTACACCACAATTTTGTAGTCGGAAGTTTGGATTGCCTTCTTGATATTGGGTTTGTAGGGGCCCAATTTAATCTCAGTGATCGACTTCGTTGTTGGCTCAAACTTGTACAGCTTTTCTTTGCAGGAGCTTAAGAGGATTTGGTACTTTGCGCTTGAGTTGACCACGGAGTAGTTTTCGAGGCCATATTCGCCAAGGCTCTCGAAAGCACTCTACATTTTGAGCAAATCATCAGCTTCCATATCCTCATTACTTCCGACTCTCAGCTGGTGCAGACCTTGACTAATCTTGAACTTTGCTTTGAAGACGTTGCCATCGAATTCAGCTGACTGCCCATCAGTCAGAATTATCTCCTTAGTGTCCTCGTCTCTGCCAACTATGACCTGGAGCAGTGCATGAGGATAGTGTTTAAAGAGTGTATTGTCCACAATCTCAATCTAAGTGGTCAGAGCATCGCCAGTGACGATCTGAGTTTCTTCCCCTTTCAGGACGTGTCGCTGCGTCATGTGCTTGATACCCTAGCTCTTAATGTAGTCCTCTTTGATGAGACCCTGAATGAGTGTGTTCTGCTTGCCGTGCATCTCCTGCTTCATAAACGTGTAAGTGTCGTCGACTGTCAGTTTGACGGAGCCAGGCATCTTGATGCCCTCCTTGACAGCAGCTTCACCTCCGATTTGCGAGATAGCTCCCAAGAAGAGTTTCTGAGGTTGGTTGAACAGCACTTGCATCTGCTTGAGTGGGATGATTGACGGGTTGTTAGCAAGTTCTTTAAACGTTGTAGATGCACCTCGTCGAGCAGCTTTTGCAATCTTGGAGTTGAGGATCGAAGTGATCATTCTGCTCGCACCCTCCGTGTCTTTAGCAAAAGCTTAGGGAAGGTCTTGCACCACGTGTGAAAGAAGGTTGTCTATCTTTTCAAGAACCATTCTCGTTTGACTGAACTCTACCTTTGTGTTCAAGGAGTTGAGCACAAGAATGCACAGGTCGTAGATCTTGGGCACCATCGACAACTTCTTCTCAACGGGAAGTTTGCTGAGGTATTTGAACACGAAGAGCAGGATGTCGATAGTTTGTCTGGCTTACTTTGTCTTTTCATCTGCTTCAATTTCCATCTTAGAGTGTACCCTCGTTCGTTCGTCAATGAGACTGACAATAATTTTGAGTGCAGATTCTGACGTTTGTGATGCCCAGAGGAGCTTCAAGACCTTTTGGTTGACTTGGGATTTGGTCTGGGCTGGAGACTACCAGAAGACTTCAACTCCTGACTCGGCTTTGACGAAATAATCTCTTGTTTTAATATACTGGAGTGCGAGTATGAACACGGTGTCAGAGTCGAGTGTGTCCAGATCATCCGGCTCCACCAGAGACAAGAGCAGCTTTTCTGAGTAGTTGGTCACCAACACTCTGTTGGCGTCAACCCCTTTAAGCTACTGCGTCAAATACTTTTCTTGCGTGGGCTTTTGCTCAAACGAAAACTTGGAGCAATCTGCGTTCTTTGGTGCCTCGAACTCTTTATGCTCGGCATGATCCAGAAGGAGCTCCTAAGGATTCCACAACGGCTCCTCGGTCGCGTTAAATCGTGCGCAACTGCTCAAGTTAACGCGCTTGATGAAGCTGACCAACTCTTGAGCATTCTTGAATAGTTTGTTAATCAGCTGGTTGATTTTAGCCTCCGCATACTCCTTGTAGAGCTGATAGTCTTGACTGTCCCACGATTCGGCGGAGAAGCGCTTTTTGTAGTCTGCCAGCATGCAATTGATTCCCCACATCTGCTTGCCAAATCTGGAGGTGGCTTCTTTCGCAAAAATCTAGATGACGTCCGCGTAGCTCAAGAACGCCTTGGTGCGGAATTAGGTTACGATCTTAGCTGCCTCCTTGAAGACACTCAAGGCTTGTCGTCTTTTCGCGATGCTCGTGAAGATGCTCTTGACAAGGTTTCGGGGTCCTTTTTATTCAGGGCTCGCAGGAACAATATTTTCTAGTTTCACCGATACTGTAACTTTCTCCCCCTCAGGCTGTTTCGGGTTTTCAGATGCATAGACTTTCTTGACAGGATCTAGAATCTTCTCCGACGATATGGGCTTAGTTACGATTCGAGCTCCGCTTTGATCCCCAGCTGACTTCGACTTTTTCATCTGTTCGATGAACTTCCTAAAATCTCTAGGCTTCCTGTTCACCTTAACATCTTTGCCGTCAGCATCCTTCTTCTCCTCTTCTTTTTCCTCATCAATTAGCTTCTAGCTCATCTGAATGTCACAAGATTTGTGAATTTTGTCGGCGAGTTCTCTTTCCGCATCCAGAGGGTTGTAAACCAGCTCTATGTCAGCCACACCGTACTCAAACTCCTGACTCTTGTCAAGCGCATAGATTAGAAGCTACTTTCTTTGATCTTGAGTGAGCGTTTTGCCTCCGTTCTTCAAGAAATGTTTGATAATTTTAGCTTTAACAGCGTCAGTACTGCTACCCTCGCTTGTCAATCTCTCGATGAGGAAAGACTGGGCTTTTTCGGTCAGCGTGGGCACTTCGTGTGCTTGAGCGAGGTATAATCCATCGCGGTTTTCTGGGCACTTTTCAATCGCGTAAACACCTTTCTCTGTGTCGATCGCGCTGGCCAGTTTATCAAGCTTGACAGGTCTCTCGTAGCCAGCTCCCACAATTTCAAACAGCAAATCCTACTCGACCGAATCGTAGTCGTTCAAACTTAGCATGAGCGAGGATAAATCGTTTGTCTAATCCTTTGTCAGACACGTGCCAACGATGCGGATCAGATGAACTGAAACATCGTAAAGTCCACCTTCTGGCTCATCGCACATAGAGTTAGTCCACTCGCCCCTCCTGATGCGGAAAGCTTGGCCGTAGAGGTATGATGCGAGCGCGCAATTGGCGAAGACGACTTTAGGCGCCTGCTCTTGCTCGGTAAAGAAGGTGATGCCCTCAAGACTGGTGTCGAACACTTCCATTGGAATGTTCACGTGCAGCAGGGTGTCAATGATTTTGAGAATTTGCAATTTCAGGTCGGGTGAAACCTGGAGCAGCAGCTTCAAAAGCGTCTAAACGAAGAAAGGATTGGCTACATTCTACAGCTATTGCAAGGGCTAGGCTGCTTGAGTCGCTGAGTTGACGAAGATTGAAACCAGCGACAAGAAGTTCTTGAGCAACTTCTATTCTGTTCTCTATCTATAAGCGTAAGCACGTCTTCTAGAGAGGCTTGATTCGACCTTAATTTCGACAGTTACTTCTGGCTCAACGGCAACAGCTTCATCTCCGTATTCGTTATCGTTGAGACCACCCATTCCTAAGTCCTCATCAGATTCATTTTCAGAGTCGTCGTCTCCAAAGAGATGATTACTCATATCGACGTATGTGTTTTCGGTTATCACTTCAGGTTTAGACTCTGGTACTGACGGTTGCTTAACTGTTTTAGGCTCTATCAACGGCTCAGACTTCACTTGCTCTGGCTTGTCGTCGAGGTGAGTGAGGAACTTGTTGAACTCGCGGAAGATTACTTCGAACCCATTTCTGAGAAGTTGTTAGGCGGCAGAGACATCGACGATGGACTTGCTGCGCGTCAGAGATGGTGTGAAGCTATTGTCTGTGTTAGTGTCACGAATTTTGAAATGAGTTGCGGCGTCTGGCTCGCACAGTCTTGCAATGAGGACCAAGAACAGATCCTCGAACATTAAGCGCAACACCTTCGCAATTACACTTTCATCGTCGGAGTCCCATGCGCTTTTAATTGCGTTAGTCTGCTCTCCTACAGCAGTTCCGGGCTTGGGGAATCCTTAGTAGATGATCGTGAATAAGTCAAGGTGCTAGATGAGGTAAGGGAAGTCACGACCATGGAAGTTCCACTTGAAGGAAGCCGCGAGCAACTGACTCAGACTTTCGGTGTCGTAGTCGAAGTTGGTGATGTGCTGCGCGATCAGAGAAAGAATGTTGAAGAAGACTTTGCTGATTTTGTCTTCCAGGAAAAGGCCACAGCCTTTCAGGTCGTCCAGGTAGTGCGAGAGTCCCGTTGATGTTCTTGTCTTGACATTGCCGAGGCAACTGAGTGTAAAGCGAATGACTGCAGGGTCTTCGCCCTTGGAAGCCTCCAGAATTTGTTCGATGAGGTAGAAAGCGACTAGCCTCTTGCTCGCGTTCACAAACTTCTTTTCAACTCGCATTTGGATTTTACTAATGTTGAGAGAGGACTGCAGACAAGCGAGAACTGACGCTGTGCTGGCATCTCTGCGCTCAGTTCTTAATTTTGAGGAGGACTAGATCTTACCAGTGACCTCGAGATTGGACTCCCATCGTTTGTACTGGTCACTCCACTCGGTCTTGTTGAGTAGATTGTCACTATCTTTTCCTTCTTCGAAGTAGCTAGGAATTCTAAAAGACTGCTCAGACTATTTCTCCTCTCCCTGGTTGCGCTACAGGAATTGAGGAGTCTGAAGAGAAATCAGGAACCGGGCTTTCTTCTCGATGGCTTCGTACACTACTTAAACTCTTTTCTGCTCCTCTTCATCCCTCTGTTCTTCGGTGAAGTCTTGATGGTCAGCTTTAACCTTGGTTTCGATCCTGACCTTTTCGTCGTTGTTCCACTTTCTCATCTTGGTCGCATTGGTCCACTCCTTTAGCAAAAGAGGTCCATCTGTTTCAGATTTGATGAAGTCTGCCAGGTACTGTTCTCGCTGGGGATCTCCCTTCTCAGGAACCAGGTCATCCATTCCAAGCATTTCCACGATTTCGATGAACTATAGAGTCAAGTTTGAGTACTTGATCATCACGGCAAAAGCTGCCCGAGTCAGCCTTTCTCCGTCGGCACCTCCTTGATTTGTCGTAAACCTCAAAGGATTGTTGCTCCGCTTGAGAGTTGCTTGCAAAGCATCAATGATCAACTCCACTTCGTCGTTGCTGCCCTTGGTGAGAATTTCTTCCAAAATCTTGTCTTTAACGTCATCTCCCGGCTTTTAGGCCTTGTCCGTTCCTTCAAGAATGTCGACCCCAGTGGTCTCAGAAAGACCATCAATAACTTTGAGGGTTTCATCGGAGAATTTGGACAGGAAACGAGTCTCGATACCGCCGGAGAGCAGGTCACTTTGAGCGACCAGTTTAGCGGCAGGGTCACTGATGTCTTTGAACGAGTCTGCCTCGTGCTCCATCAGTTGTGCGGCTCGCAGGGTCAGCACAAAGCTCATGTCTCTTTTCACTGTCTTATCTTGCAACTTTGGCAAAACTTGGGTGGCCTTCGAGTTGATGTAATGCACGTCGTGACTCACGTAGAAGGGGATAAGCCGACCAAGAAGATGCTTGTGTAGACTGTCGCCTGAGCCTTCATCTTTGACAGTCGAAGCCTTCTCTAGGCACTTATCAAACAGTTTCTTGAGCATGTCGTTGGCGAACGTGATTGTTTTTTCAGTGTGTTTCTCAGGTTTGGTGACAACGTTCATCAGGGTGACAGCACAGATGACAACCTTCTGAAGTTCAAAATCGATTTTCTCTCCCTTAACTAGCTTCGCGTCGCTCCACTCTTCAATCTTTTCAACCTGCGACTTGAACCACGGCGAAGAGACATAGAGTGGATTCTTCAGCAGCTGTTTCAAGACGATGGTCGTGGCTTCTGAGGTGAGGACTTGAGGGTCAAGCTTGCCGAGGAAGTCTGGGTAGTTCACCAACTCAACCAGTTCGTTCAGTTTTGGCAGCTCCACCTGATCCGAGGCAAGTATTTCGTTGACAGCCTAGAAAAGCCTGACCGTGAAATTGTCGGCAGCGGCCTCATCCGTGATGTTTTTAAAGTTGCTGCCAGACTGCAACAAGGCCTGAAGGTTGTTGATAATGATCACTACAATCGATCTGATTCTTCGTGGTGCAGATTTGGCAGCAGACCCTTCTGCGAGGTTTTGGATGTTGGCTTCGAGGAGGTTGATCAAAATCAAGTAGACGTCGCGATGTTGTTGAACGGCCAACGGTGTCTTGAAGAGGTGCATAAGCTCATCTTAATCAGTCGATAAATCGATGTGCTTTCGGACGTGCTCACTCGTGAACTCCATGTGCGACAGGATGAGATCCTAGACATTGCCAGAAGTCATCAAGGGGCTGACTGCAGCTTTTTTGCTTTGACTCTTGATGTCGAGCATTTGCTGCATGAAGTCCACGGAGGCGGTCAGCTTAGGATTTTCTTCCAGAACTTCTTCTTTGAGCTGCTGGATCTGGTCAGACAAGTTCCAGTCGTTTGTTTTATCTGTGTAACTGAAGAATTTCTTTTCGCAGACCCTGATGATTTTAATATCCTCGACAAAGGGGACAATGCCGGAGGCGGTCTCAGTGTTGTCTTCAATGAATTTGCCTGTCTTGTGACAGTAAAGTTTTTCTTTATTGCTCCAGTAGGTTGACTTATCAGCTCTCTCTACAACACAGTTGATTTCTGTCTCTTTCTCTCCAAGAAGCTTGAGATCGTACACAAAGGTGTGTTCGCCAAAGTTGACCAGGGCACAATTCTTCCTGACGAGTAAGTGCTTATTGTCTCTTCCATACTTCTCTTCGATTACCTTTCGGTCCAAGGGCTTGCCTTCCGAGTCATTCAGCGAGTAAGTTTACTCCTTAATTTACTGGCCTTCATTGTCGCGTTGGACATGTCTTAGTCTAAACACTTGATCTCCTGCATATCTCCATGAGAGATCCCACTCCCTGCCTTACTCATCGAAGGCCAGCAGTCGAAAAGATTCATTTTTGTCGATTTTGGGAACTGAGACTTTTTTCAGTTCTAGAGTTGCAGGGTCACATACATAAAAGTAATCTGCGTTTTCGAAGTACAGTCTGAAGTTTGTGAAATCCCATTTACTAAACTTTTTCAAACTGTCCAAGGTCTCATGCTCGTACTTTTTCTTTTGCAGAATTTACTAAAATCCGGCAGAACTAGGGTCGCCATTCATCTTAGTAATCGTATGATGCTTGTTATCATACACATAGAGGAAGGCTTTGCACTCGTTGGTTTCAGGGTCTGTGAGGGACGCTCCCTCGTTAGACACCCAAAAAGCGCTCTAATGTGATAGAAACGGCTTCATGAAGTACTTCTCTTTACTTGTAATGTCTGATTTTTCAATTGGAGCCACGACCCTGCGTGTGAGCTCCAAAAAGTGCCACATCTCGGTCTTGAGATCCAGCAAGTGCAAATCCGTCTTCTCCTTTTCTTCGAAAGAGCTTGTTTCAGCTTTTAACTCCTCGGTGTCAAGTTGGTTGAGGAGCTTGACCACTTCGAGGAAGGGGAGCATGTCGCTGCCCACGTTGACACCGATCAGGGTCAGACACTTGCACACCCGCTCAATTTGTTTGACGGAAGGGTGATCGCTGACAGCGTCGAGAACTTTACGAACAAGAGCGTGATGCAAGAAGTCATATTTGATTTTATCTGCACAGAGGATCTGCGTGGTGGCAGACATCTCACCCAACTTAAAAAAGTCGTAAACCGTATCAAGCACTCTATAAAAGCCAGGGTCAATTTAACGAAGTTGATACTTACTCTTCACTCTTTGCGGGTAGCCTCCTCAATGAAGAGAGCAGCTCAACCAAGTGCAGGTTGATCTTCTGCAACTTTTTGACATCTTCTGCATCACTCTAAGGGCCCTTCTCGAGCTCTGACAAAAAGTCTGTGTTTCCTTAGTTCAAATAACTCAAGATACTCTTCTTTTGATCAAAGTTGAAGTTGTACTTCAGGTCGTCAGCAGTCTTGCACTACTTTTCAGACTCAGCGTACGGCAGCACCAAATCTTCTGCGGCGCCTTCTTCACTGTGCCTCTTCTTAGCGTCGAGTGCGAAGAGGAGGGTCAGCTCATACTTGATGCGGTCAATGAAATCATCTTGGAAGTCGATGGTTTGCTTGAAAGCCGACGAGTCTTGCTCACCGCGTTCTGTGAAACAAAAATAAAATGGATCAATACAAGATTCTCAAGGAGTGTCGTCATGGCACTTACTGAACTTCTTAAGCATCTCGAGGTGTTCAGACGCTGATTTAAAGAGCAGGTTCTCAGTGAGCAGGATGTCGTGTTGCTCTCTCTACCCAGAGACTTCACTGTTGACATCTCTCAACTCCAGCTTGGAATGCTTGTCGTACTTTAGGAGGAAACCAGATTCCATTCTCTTTAAGAACTCTCGCTTTTAGTCCATATCGAGGTTGCTCAAAATTGCCGTGTCACTGAATATCTTTTTCAGCTGCGCGAGGGCCAGCACCACCTTGTCGCCTTTTTCGAAGCAGGTTACTCCTTTCAGAAGTGTGTCTAACTGGCGCTCGTCGTCCCTTTTGGAAGCTGGCTCTGTTCCAGGCTCCTTCTTTTGCTCTTCTTTGTTCTCAATTGTCTGATCGAGTTGCGAGATCGTCAAAATTTGCTCGAGCGTCGAAATTTGCTCGAGCGAGACTGTCGAGTTTTCATTGTTCTGTGTCGTCGTCTAGTCATCTAGACTCTGTACAATGCCCATCTGTTGATTAGATAAGTAAGTTTTAATTAATTGTCGTGTAGCCTGCCGTTCTTTCTAAACCTTCTCTAGCCAATGATTTTAATGTATTAAAACATTAAATTGCATGTACACACTACACACTACACGGGGTTTTGGGGTTTTGGGGTTTTGGGGTTTTGGGGTTTTGGGG
>Ga0208544_10002648_pt1 | contig 11515 bp, 9 predicted proteins | sample DEB08_DNA_9_FD_184526 | JGI IMG/M metagenome (GOLD analysis project Ga0208544, IMG submission 184526) | Aqueous microbial communities from the Delaware River and Bay under freshwater to marine salinity gradient to study organic matter... | ecosystem: Environmental > Aquatic > Marine > Coastal ...
TATCGCTATCCGTTTATTTATGGCCAAGCAGATAAGACGCTGTTTGACACCGCCAACTGGCGGTTGTGTGCATTGCGCGCGTTGGGAATGCGCGATTTCAGTGCGCTGACGTCAGACTACTTTGATGGGGATGACCCCGAACTGGTCGACTTTATTGCCCGTCAAACACTGCCGCGGCGCGGAATTTTGGCGAATAAGGATGAAATCCTGATCACGATGGGCGCGCAGAACGCTTTGTGGCTTTCGGCGCAGGTGCTGCTCAATAGCCGCCGCCGTGCCGCAATAGAAGATCCCTGCTATCCGGCGCTGCGGACAATTCTGACCCAATCGCGTTGCCAGCTAAGTTGTGTGCCCGTAGATGGGATTGGCCTGTTGCCCAGTGATCTGCCACCGGACACCGACGTCGTGTTTACCACACCCAGTCACCAATGCCCGACGACTGCGACGATGCCTTTGGCCCGGCGCACCGCATTGCTGGAAAAAGCCGAAGCCGAAGACTTTGTGATTGTCGAAGACGACTATGAATTCGAGATGTCATTTCTGAACGCACCGTCCCCGTCGTTAAAGTCACTCGATAAGAACGGCCGTGTGATCTATGTCGGATCATTCTCAAAATCATTATTTCCCGGGCTGCGGCTAGGTTATCTTGTCGGGCCTGCACCATTTATCCGCGAAGCCCGCGCATTGCGCGCAACTGTTCTGCGCCATCCACCCGGCCATATTCAACGCACCGTCGCGTATTATCTTTCATTGGGACATTACGACGCCTTGGTGCGCCGCATGAGCAAAGCCTATCACGAACGGCGGCAGGTCATGGATGAGGCCCTGAACGAACACGGCTTGATGATCGCAGGCCAAGGCACCTATGGCGGATCTTCGGTATGGCTGCGCGCACCTGATGGTACCGACACAACACAACTTGCCGAACGGCTCAAGGTCGACAAAGTCCTTATAGAACCGGGCGCACCGTTCTTTTCAGGCGACGCCCCACCAACCGAGTATTTGCGGCTCGCTTACTCTTCGATCCCATCTTCGCGCATACCTGACGGAATCCGCTTGATTGCAAACGCTATCCGAAGTAGCTGATTAATGAGACTTGCGGTCTCATTATAGTTTCTTGTGGCCTTAGGGACGGTATTGAACTGGACCTAACTGTAATGGCTTGCAGAACATAGTGTCACGGCAACCAAGAATGGGGATTCTGCGCCCTGTTTTTTCGTTAGATTTTAGGGAAGGACCCATCGCCATGAAAATGACTACTGAAGAAGCTTTCGTCAAAACGCTCCAAGCGCACGGTATTCGCCATGCTTTCGGGATCATCGGCTCTGCCATGATGCCAATTTCTGACATTTTCCCAAAGGCCGGGATCACATTCTGGGACTGCGCCCATGAAATGACAGCCGGCATGATGGCTGACGGTTACACACGTGCGACTGGCGAAATGTCCATGATGATCGCGCAAAACGGTCCTGGCATTACGAACTTCGTCACATCCGTCAAGACAGCCTACTGGAACCACACACCTTGCCTGCTGGTCACACCACAAGCGGCCAACAAGACAATCGGTCAGGGTGGTTTTCAGGAAATGGAACAGATGAACCTGTTCAAAGACTGTGTTGCCTATCAGGAAGAAGTCCGCGACCCGTCCCGCATCTGCGAAGTTCTGGCCCGCGTTATCGCAAAAGCCAAGCGTCTGTCCGGCCCAGCCCAGATCAACATTCCACGTGATTTCTGGACACAAGTCATCGACATCGAATTGCCGCAGCCCGTTGAATTCGAAGTCAGCCCAGGCGGCAGCGCATCGATCACAAAAGCTGCAGAATTGCTGTCCACTGCGAAATTCCCCGTCATCCTCAACGGTGCCGGTGTGGTTCTTGCTGAAGGCGGCATCGAAGCATCCCGCATCTTGGCCGAAAAGCTCGATGCACCTGTTTGCGTTGGCTACCAGCACAATGATGCGTTCCCGGGCAACCACCCGCTGTTTGCTGGCCCATTGGGCTACAACGGATCCAAAGCTGGCATGGAGCTGATCAGCAAAGCTGACGTTGTGTTGGCACTGGGCACACGTCTCAACCCGTTTTCGACACTGCCCGGTTACGGCATTGATTACTGGCCAACAAATGCCAAGATTATTCAGGTCGACATCAACCCTGATCGCATCGGCCTGACCAAAAAGGTCACCGTTGGTATCGTTGGCGACGCTGCCAAAGTTGCTTCCGGCATCACTGCGCAGCTGGCCGAAAGTGCTGGCGATGCAGGCCGCGCAGATCGCAAATCCTTGATTGCTCAAACAAAATCTGCATGGGCACAAGAACTGACGTCGCTTGATCACGAGCAGGACGATCCGGGCACTGACTGGAACGTGCGCGCACGTGCGGCGCGTCCCGACTGGATGTCCCCACGCCAAGCTTGGCGCGCGATCCAGTCCGCAATGCCAGAAAATGCAATCATCAGCTCTGACATCGGCAACAACTGTGCGATTGGCAACGCTTACCCAAGCTTCCCAACAGGTCGCAAGTACCTCGCACCGGGCCTGTTTGGTCCATGCGGCTACGGTCTGCCTTCAATCATCGGCGCGAAAATCGGCCAGCGTGATGTTCCGGTTATCGGTTTTGCTGGTGACGGCGCATTCGGAATCTCGGTCAACGAACTGACAGCAATTGGCCGCGACGAATGGCCAGCCATCACACAGATCGTTTTCCGTAACTACCAGTGGGGTGCTGAAAAGCGTAACTCTACACTTTGGTTTGACGATAACTTTGTCGGCACAGAGTTGGACATGAAAGTGTCTTACGCTGGTATCGCCAACGCATGTGGTCTGAAGGGCGTCCAAGCCAAGACAATGGACGAGCTGACAACAATGTTGAACCAAGCGATCAAAGATCAAATGGAAAACAACATCACGACTTTGATCGAGGTAATCTTGAACCAAGAACTGGGTGATCCGTTCCGTCGTGACGCGATGAAGAAACCAGTTGCAGTTGCAGGTATCTCTGCTTCTGACATGGCAGCCGAGTAAGCTTGCCATTTGACCTAGGCTTCAGCACAGCGGCGGCCCTTGCAATAGCATTGCTTGGGGCCGCCTATGTGCGGGGCTATTCGGGTTTTGGGTTCTCGGCGATTTTCATCGCCTTCGCGGCCCTCGTGACGAACCCGCTCCCTCTCATTCCGGTAGTCTTTGCATGCGAAATGTTGATGACAGTCTTTCAAGCCCGCGGCATCCGCGGACATGTGGACTGGCGCAGGATTTTGTGGCTGCTGGCGGGTGCTGCGATCGCGCTTCCTTTTTCGGTATCAGTGATCTTGTCAGTCGGCGAGGGAACCGCCCGCATCGCAATCTCGGCGATCATCTTTGTTTTATCATTGGTGCTTCTGTCCGGCTGGACCCTCAAGCGCCCTTTTGGCCCTCTTGGTCATGGCGGTGTCGGCATCGTGTCGGGTATGTGCAACAGCGCAGGAATAGGCGGCTTGCCAGTCGCGGCGTTTATGTCAGCCCAACCCATCGAGGCCGCGATTTTTCGCGCCACCATGATTGTCTACCTCACCGGATTGGATATGATCACGATGCCCCTACTCTGGGCGGGCGGTCTTGTGACGTGGGATACAACAATTGGCGTGGCGATGGCGTTTCCGTTGCTGGGTTTAGGCGTTTGGCTGGGTGGACGACAATTCCTCAGCACGTCGCCGGCATCGTTCCGCCGCTTTGCCGTCATGTTGCTGCTGGCGCTTTCCCTGCTCGGCCTACTGCGTGCTTTCATAAGGATCTAGAATGACATCCCCATTTCTCTCGACCCGCGAAGCCCAAGTCCCGCAAGACTTGATCGCGCGCGCGCAAACCTTCGGCGCCCCTCGCGTTGCCATTGCCCGCGCAGGCGCGCCTTTGCCAATGGAAGCTGCCCAAGAAGCAACCAAGGCCGGGATCATGATCCCCGTTTTTGTTGGCGAAGCTGACATGATCCGCGCCGAGGCTGCTAAGCTGAATTGGGACATCTCTGGCTTTGCCCTGCACGATACAACCGGTGAAGAAGAGGCCGGAATTACCGCTGCTGGCCTTTGCGGTGCTGGTGAGGCTGACGTGATTATGAAGGGCCAGTTGCACACCGATGTCTTTATGAAATCCGCTGTCAGCCGCAACGCAGGACTGCGCACTGGCAACCGTTTTGTGCATATTTTTCATATTTCTCATCCTGATGGCGGCAAGCCGATCCTGATTTCGGATGCGGCTGTGAACGTGAACCCCGATGTAATCACGCGCCAGTCTGCGATCGTAGAAGTCAAGAAACTGCTCAACAAGTTGGGCAATGATCGCCCCAAAATTGCGATACTGTCTGCAACCGAAAGTGCCATTCCCTCTGTACCGTCTTCTATGGAAGGCAAAGCATTGGCCGACTGGGCGCGCGAAAACGTCGAAGACATCGACGTTTCAGGGCCTTTGGCGCTTGATTTGATTATTTCACCCAAAGCCGTTGCGACAAAAAAGCTGACGGATGATCCGGTCGCTGGAAATGCGGATGCGATCATCGTTCCCGACATCGTGTCAGGCAACGCTCTGTTCAAAGCCTTCGTCTACCTGACAGGCGGTTGCGCGGCAGGTGTCGTGACGGGTGCAAAAGTACCGATCTTGTTGACGTCACGCGCTGATCCACCCGCAGCAAGGATCGCTTCTGCTGCACTTGCTGCCATCAGCTGTGGATTGCCCAAGTGATATTGGTTCTGAACGCTGGCTCTTCCTCTTTGAAAATAGAGGTGTTCGATGATGGACTTGGGTCCATTATTGCTGGCCGCGTGACGAACCTTGGCACGGATGGCTTACTTGTTTTGGGCGGTACCGAAACAGCCGTGAAGGCCCGCGATCACGCTCACGCATTGGAAATGATGCTTGCGGCCCTAACGCAGGCGGGTCATCCCCTGTCGTCATTCACGGCAGCCGCGCACCGTGTTGTGCATGGTGGTGCCGTCTTGGTCGCACCCGCACGCGTCCGCCAACCCGTGATTGCTACAATCGAAAGCGTGATCCCGCTGGCACCACTGCATAACCCCAACAACCTGGCCGGCATTTATGCGCTGCAGAAAATGGCCCCAGATCTTCCACAATATTGCAGCTTTGGGACTGCATTTCATGCGACCAATCCGGATGTGGCCACCCGCTATGCCATCCCCCAAACCCACCACGATGCAGGCATTCGCCGCTATGGGTTTCACGGGCTGTCCTATGCAAATCTTGTCGCTGATTTCGGGAGTGAACTGCCGCAGCACCTTCTCGCTTTTCACCTTGGCAATGGTGCCAGCCTTTGTGCAATCAAGGATGGCCAATCTATCGCAACTTCGATGGGTTACTCGCCTCTTTCCGGTCTGACGATGGGCACGCGCTCTGGCGATATTGATGGCGCCGCCGTTTTGCGGATTTCCAAATCTTTGGGTGAGGACGAAACCGACCGGATGCTTAATAAAAACTCCGGTCTGCAAGCGCTTGCCGGCGACAACAATATGAAAACTTTGCTCGGGCGGGATGATGATGATGCGCGCTTTGCTGTTGATCACTTCTGCTATTGGGCGGCGAGGCATGCGGGGTCTGCAATTATTGCAATGGGCGGGCTTGATGCCGTCGCGTTTACAGGTGGGATCGGTGAAAACGCACCTCTGATACGCGACCGGATTATGGAACATTTGGGACCGTTTGGCGATGTGCCTGTCCATGTAATCGCCGCCGACGAAGAAAAGCAGATCGCCCGCGACGCGTTCGCCCTGATCGCAGAGGGACGGTGAATGCTTGACGCCCTGCTAGCATCCACCGACTTGACCAGACAGGAATTTGCTATCCTGACAGTCATCGTAATCGCTGCAGGCATCGTACGCGGATTTTCAGGATTTGCATTGTCGGCAATCGTCATGGCGAGTGCGGTGATCATTCTCCCACCGGTTCAGTTGATCCCGATTTGCTGGTGGCTTGAAATGACCGCATCTGTCCTGATGGCAAGAGGCGGCTGGCAAGAGGCAGACCGCGGGGTTGTAATGGGACTTGTTATTGGATCGACCATTGGCGTGCCCTTTGGGTTGATGCTGACAACCTCCATTTCACCCGAGACCAGCAAACTGATCGTTTTGGTCCTGATCATCACGCTCGCCCTGACACAACTTGCCAAAATCAGATTGGCATTCCTAGCCACCAAACCAGGACTTTACGGCTCTGGATTTGTAGCAGGCGTTGCCACGGGTCTAGCAAGCGTTGGGGGAATGGTCATCGCCATCTACGTACTTTCCCAAAACGCCGCTGCAAGCAAAATGCGTGCAGCACTTGTTCTGTTTCTCTTTGTCAGCTCGATCACATCACTGGTCACGCTGCTTTGGTTTGGCGTGATGAACGGCACTGCCGCCGCGCGCGGTCTAAGCCTCGCTATTCCAACTACAATCGGCGTTATCATTGGCCAATGGCTATTCATACCCAGATTTGCCGCCTACTATCGCCCCCTATGTCTGTCGTTGCTTTGCGCATTGGCAGGTGCCGCCCTCGTCCGTACGCAATTCGCTTGAAAGGTACACCCATGTCGCTTGATCAGCCCCAGCTAGACACTTCACCACCGGTCTCGGACGAGGTGCGAAAAACCACCTGCTATATGTGCGCTTGCCGTTGCGGGATTAACGTGCACATGAAAGAGGGTAAGGTCGCTTATATCGAGGGCAACAAAGATCACCCTGTGAACAAGGGCGTGCTTTGCGCCAAAGGCTCTGCTGGCATCATGCAGCACAACGCGCCATCACGACTGCGGGCCCCATTGAAGCGAGTCGGCGAACGTGGATCAGGCGAATTTGAAGAAATTAGCTGGGAAGAGGCGCTGACACTAGCGACTGATTGGTTGGCACCGGTTCGTGAAAAGCATCCAGAGAAACTTGCGTTCTTTACAGGCCGCGACCAGTCGCAATCCTTTACCAGCTTCTGGGCGCAAGGATTTGGCACACCCAACTACGCCGCGCACGGTGGATTTTGCTCAGTGAACATGGCGGCGGCCGGCATCTACACGATGGGTGGCGCATTCTGGGAATTCGGGCAACCTGACTGGGACCACACCAAACTGTTCATGTTATTTGGCGTCGCCGAAGACCATGACAGCAACCCGATCAAAATGGGCATCGGCAAGATCAAGAAACGCGGTGCCCGCATGATTGGCGTGAACCCGATCCGCACGGGCTATAACGCCGTCGCTGACGATTGGGTCGGCATCACTCCTGGCACCGACGGATTGTTCATTCTGGCGATGGTGCACTGCTTGATGAAAGCGGGCAAAGTCGATCTGGACTATCTAGCGCGCTTTACCAACGCATCCGTGCTGGTGAACGAAGATGCAAAGTCCGATGAATTTGGCCTGTTTTTGCGCGACGCAGACGGCCAGCCACAAGTCATCGACCGCCAAACAGGAAAATTGGCGCCTTGGAACGGCAAAGGCGTAGAACCTGATCTGTCCGGCACGCACCGCGCCAAGGGCATCACCCATCGCCCCGTGTTTCATCAGATGGCCGACCGCTACCTGTCCGATGAATATGCGCCAGAAGCAGTGGCAGACCGTTGCGGCATCCCAGCCCAGCGCATCCGTGCGCTCGCCGCAGACCTCGCACGCGTTGCATTTGACGAAGCGATCGAACTTGACCGTCCGTGGACAGACTTCCGCGGTCTAAAGCATGACAAGATGGTCGGGCGCCCAGTGTCCTTCCACGCAATGCGCGGGATTTCAGCGCACTCTAACGGGTTCCAAACCTGTCGCGCTTTGCATGTGCTGCAAATCATCCTTGGCTCGGTCGAAGTCCCGGGTGGCATGCGCTTCAAACCGCCTTACCCCAAGCCCGCGACGGCACACCCAAAACCGCATGGCAAAGTGACCCCTGGTGCGGCTCTTGATGGTCCACACCTTGGCTACACACACGGCCCCGAAGATCTGTTGCTGGATACTGAAGGCAACCCAACACGCATCGACAAAGCCTATTCATGGGAAAACCCGATGTCGGCACATGGGTTAATGCATATGGTGATCTCGAACGCGCATGCTGGTGTGCCATACAAAATCGACACACTGTTTATGTATATGGCGAACATGTCGTGGAACTCATCCATGAACGTAGGCGGCGTCCATAAGATGCTGACCGACAAGGATGAGAACGGCGATTATGTGATCCCACATATCATCTACTCGGACGCTTATTCGTCCGAAATGGTGGCCTACGCCGACCTTATTTTTCCCGACACGACCTATCTGGAACGGCATGACTGCATCTCCCTGCTGGACCGCCCGATCTGTGAAGCAGACGGGGTTGCGGACGCGATCCGCTGGCCAGTTGTGGAGCCCGACCGCGATGTGCGCGGCTTCCAGTCTGTTCTGTGCGAATTGGGCGCAAGGCTGAACTTGCCGGGCTTTGTCAACGAAGACGGCGGCCAGAAATACAAAGACTACGCCGACTACATCACAAACCACATGCGTCGTCCGGGCGTCGGGCCGCTGGCTGGTTTCCGCAAAGGCAAAGATGGGCCACAGGGCGGTCGCGGCGACGTGAACCCCAACCAAATCCAAGACTATATCGACAATGGCGGCTTCTGGGTCGAACACGTCCCTGAAAATGCTGCCTACTACAAACCGTTCAGCATGGATTACCAAGATTGGGCAGTGAAAATGGGCTTCTACGATGCGGTTCAGCCCTACATCTTCCAGCTTTACGTTGAACCTTTACGTAAATTCCAAGCTGCGGCCGAAGGTATCGGGACACGCCAGCCACCAGAACACCTACGTGAACGGCTGAAACGCACAATGGACCCGCTGCCAATCTGGTACGGGCCACTCGAAGACGACCAGATCGATCTGGACGAATACCCAATCCACGCGCTGACACAGCGACCAATGGCGATGTACCACTCTTGGGGCACGCAGAACGCTTGGTTGCGCCAGATCCACGGGCATAACCCGCTCTATGTTCCGACCAAGATTTGGGAGGCCAACGGCTTCCAAGAAGGTGACTGGGCCAAGGTTAGCTCGACCCATGGGTCAATCGTTGTGCCGGTGGCGCATCAGGCTTCGCTCAACGCCAACACGGTCTGGACTTGGAACGCCATCGGCAAACGCAAAGGCGCGTGGGCACTTGACGAAAAGGCGCCCGAGGCCACAAAGGGTTTCCTTCTCAATCACCTTATCCACGAACTGCTGCCACCTAAAGGTGACGGGTTACGTTGGGCGAACTCTGATCCGATCACAGGTCAAGCCGCGTGGTTTGACCTACGTGTCAAAATCGAAAAGTCCGCCATTCCAAACGAGGCGCAGCCTGTGATGCCTTCCATTAAATCACCTGTCCCGAAGGGGCCAAGTAACTTGGCATGGAAGGTGGGCAAATGACCAACCGGCAAGTCCTCTTACTGATCGGCGCCTTTGTAACGCTCACGCTAGGCAGTTTCATCTGGTATATCGCCACATGGGATCCCAACGAACGCACCGATCTGCGCATCGAAAACACACATCGCCTCGCTTTGTTCGAAATACTCCCGCCGGAGGCTCCGACCCTTGCCAAAGGAATGACACTATGACCCAACTCCCCCCACCTTCAGCCAAGAAACTTGGCCTTGTGATCGATCTTGATACCTGTGTGGGCTGCCATGCCTGTGTGGTGTCTTGCAAAGGTTGGAATACCGAAAACTATGGCGCGCCATTGTCGGACCAACAGGCTTACGGGGCTGATCCTTCTGGCACATTCCTGAACCGTGTGCATTCGTTCGAAGTGCAGCCAGAACAGGGTGCCGCCCAGCTGATCCACTTCCCCAAATCCTGTCTGCACTGCGAAGACGCGCCCTGCGTCACGGTTTGCCCAACCGGGGCCAGCTATAAACGGTCCGAAGACGGAATCGTTCTGGTCAATGAAAGCGACTGTATCGGCTGTGGCCTGTGCGCATGGGCCTGCCCTTACGGTGCCCGCGAACTCGACGCCAAAGAAGGGGTGATGAAAAAATGCACCCTTTGTGTGGACCGCATCTATAACGAAAACCTGCCCGAAGAAGACCGCCAGCCTGCCTGTGTGCGGACCTGCCCGTCAGGTGCGCGTCACTTTGGCGATCTAGGTGATGAGGACAGCGATGTGTCCAAGCTGGTCGCCGAACGCGGCGGATTTGATCTGATGCCAGAGCAAGGCACCAAGCCAGTTAACAAATACCTGCCACCACGTCCAAAGGACGAAATGCCAGAATTCGACATTCTGGCCCCCTACCTTGAGCCTATCGCTAGCGACGGCAAAGGCTTTGTGGGTTGGCTGGACAAAGCCCTGTCATCACTTCCCGGAGGAGCGAAATAATGCATCCCGCAACGTCCGTTATCCTTTTCAACACCTTCTCGGGTCTGGGCTTTGGCCTTTTGTTCTGGCTTGGCATGGGTGCTTTGGTCCCCACAGGCATGTCCGCCTTCATCTGGTTTGCCATCGCATATCTGTTTGCCGTCGGCGGATTGATCGCCTCGACCTTCCACCTTGGCCATCCAGAGCGGGCAATCAAAGCGTTCAGTCAATGGAAAACCAGTTGGCTTAGCCGCGAAGGCGTCTGTGCTGTTTTCGCCTTGATCGCAATGGCGATCTACGGCGCAGGACTTGTCTTTGCGGGAACCCAACTCACCCTGATCGGCATCGTCGGCGGGCTTGCTTCCTTGGGTGTCGTGTTCACGACGTCCATGATCTACGCGCAGATGAAAACCGTCCCCCGTTGGCGGCATTGGACAACGCCTGCAATGTATCTGACGCTTTCTATCGGTGGTGGCGCGCTGATGTCGGGCCAAGTTGGGATTGCATCCGTGCTTTTCATTATCGGCGGTGCATTGCAGATCTTCGCTTGGGTCTCAGGTGACGGTCGTTTCAGCGCCTCGGGCACCACGATGGAATCCGCAACAGGACTTGGCCACATCGGCAAAGTTCGCGCTTTTGAGCCTCCACATACTGGCACCAACTACCTGATGCGCGAGTTTATTCATCAGGTTGGCCGCAAACACGCCCAGCAATTGCGGATCATCACGATCGGTCTAGCATTCGTGCTTCCCGTGATTTTTATGCTCTTGCCAGCAGGCGGGCATATCTTTCCGGCGTTGGCAGTGCTCAGCCATGTCGCGGGCGTACTGACGCTGCGCTGGCTTTTCTTTGCGCAAGCTGAACATGTCGTTGGCCTTTACTACGGCAAACGCTAACCACACCGACCCCAAAGAAACAAAAAGGCCCGCGCTAATCGCGGGCCTTTTTGCATTCTAGATATCGCACACCTTAGCTGCGGATGCGCATTTCTGTCTCGGCATCGAACAGCAAGATGCGGCTTGTTTCGATATTGATGCCGACTGTCACACCTGCGGCTGTCCGTTCGTCGCCGCGCTCTTCCACAACAATCCGCTCGCCTGTTGGACCCGACAGATACGCAAACGAAACGCCGCCAAGGCTTTCTGTCATCTCAACGGTGTGCGTGTCGCCTGCGGGGTCCAGTGTGATATGTTCTGGCCGCGCACCAACGCTGACCGCT
>Ga0208544_10002650_pt1 | contig 11509 bp, 17 predicted proteins | sample DEB08_DNA_9_FD_184526 | JGI IMG/M metagenome (GOLD analysis project Ga0208544, IMG submission 184526) | Aqueous microbial communities from the Delaware River and Bay under freshwater to marine salinity gradient to study organic matter... | ecosystem: Environmental > Aquatic > Marine > Coastal ...
CCCCAAAACCCCAAAACCCCGTGAGCGTAACTAAGAAATAATTTCCACTTCTCGAGTTAAAATATTTGTAGAATATATCAAACTGAACATAAATGAAAGGCAGTAATCCAAGCGCTGTAGGCCAAAACCCCAAGGATATACTAGGGGCTTCTTCTGGCGCTCGCTAAATAACGAGCTTGTAGTCGAAGCTGGTCACGCCAGTGAGACAGAGCAACGCTAATCAGACTAAGTTGCATCAGACTTCTGGAAATGCGGGTAAAGTTGACACTCCGCAGAAGAAAAAACTACCCGGCAGCAACATGGGCTCGCCAGAGAGTGCAAACGTTATGCCTCGCATCAGCTGACCCAACACTTCTCATTCAACCGGGCTAGGGGCAGGCCCTGCCAAACCTTAAACTTCAATCTATGCGGCCACAGGGAGAACAACTATAGACAAGCAGTATTCAAGCGGGGGTTTAAAGAGACCATCGCTGAGAGGTATTCAGTAGAGTGGGAGCATGGGCACGGACTAACCATTCATGAAATCGGCAGCTTTATCTTCTTAACCTTTAAGCTCAAGAAACCACCACTCAAACAACGAATCCTAGTCGCATTATTAAACTACATCCACCGGTTCCACTGGCGCAAACCAGGCAGCCTTTGGGTTGCGAAGACCCAGTGGCATGGCAACCTACCAAAGTCAAATGGCCAATGGCGACAAACTTGACTAGAAAAAGAGAGGAGTGCAGCCGGCAGCCTCAACTGGTTCTAACGTGCAGACTGCTGCTTCATAGTAGGTTCAACAGTCAAATTTGCCGAAACAGAAATAAAAAGTGAGTGAGGTGCTTCAGTTTGCGCAGACCAGCGTACAGAACGTCTTCGACTAGTTAGACTCGATTACTAGAGACCTCGCTCAGTAGCGCCGTGGAAAAGAAGGGCCGCAAAGTGCAGCGACGGGAGCTGACGGTGAAAAACCTCTCGCTTTTAATCGACGAAGAAATCCTGGAAGTCAGTTGATGAAAAATAAGAAAAGCGCGTTGTAGTCACAACAATCAGCAGATTTCATGGATCCAGGCAGTCCTGACAAGCCTCGCGAGTTGAAGAAGAGCAACTCCAAATCGTAGTTGACGATGAAACCAATTATGGAGGATTATGAGCCGGCGCGGCCGTCAGTTGACCAAAGTGAGCTGATTCCGATGACAGCGGTGCCCTTACCGACTTAAGAGCCGCCTCAGGAGCAACCAAGGATTAGCCAGCCATTTGCAACCTTCCAGAATTAATTTGACAACAGGAAGCTAAGCAAGAGCAGCTTCGATGATGACAATTTGCTCGATGGAAGCGACGATGATGTGGATTTGCTGAAGGATCTCAACGATCCCACCAGTCCCGTGCCGCAACCGGACGACTACGACCTGCTGAAAGACGTAAAGACAGATTTCATTGTGCCGGTCTGCCAAGACGACGACAAGCCCGAGGAAGGCAGGGATAGCCCGTCTGAAGAGCACTCAAAGATTGTCGTAAATCAAACTTACAGCAAGACCATTCAGATCGATCAGGTTGACGGCACTGTACACGAAGACGAAAACAAGTAAGAGCAGGTCGTTTCTGAGCCAGTGAGTCAGTAACAACCCGAACCACAGCCGCAAGAACTGGTGCAAGAGCTGGTCCAGTTTAGTCCAACTGTGAACAGAGAACCTGCTCCCCGATAAGCTTTGACAACTTAGGTTACACCAACTCGACCCCAGCAGTTGGAACTCTCGCCGCATAGTGCAAATGGTCGCACACCAAGTGGAGGAAACCCTTTCGCTACTCCGAATGTTCGACACTAAATTCAACAGATTTCGCCCGGCCTCCTCAAGACGAGCCAAACACCGAGCAGCTAGTCTAACCCACTGTAGGATTTCTCTAAAATGTCACTCCTTCAGAAGATGAGGGCCAAGAAGCAAAAGACCAAGTATGGGTAGATTGCTCAAGCTAGTCATAGGTCGGCCTAAGCTGACAGGAGTCAAGTGTCTGAGAGCGGCCGCAGTGAAGTCGACCAAAGTGCTCTTGAGGAAAAGCTCGCCGATCTACAGGAGTCCATTTCAATGATGCCAACCAAAATCCAAAGAAAGGGATCGTAGAGTTCCTTAGACATTTCTAGCGGAGTTTCGTCATTTGTTGGCAACTTCAAGACTCCGAGTTAGTCGCATGTTTTGACTCCAGGTCACAACGATCTTGCATCCTAGAAAGGAAAAGTATAGATGAACTTTTCAAAGCTGCCGGCGGCTCGTCAGCAAGCTATGAACAGAAAGGGTGACCAGGGGCCAGCGAAAGTCAACCTCGTGACTCCTTTGAACTTACAGAAGGTTCACTAAATGCAAGCGCAAAGTTAACAGGAGCCGCAGGTGATGTACCCGTCTACCGATAGGGTTTTCAAAAGACCATCGATGATTAGTGAAGCTCCAAGAGACGCCGAAGAAGAAGGAGAGTATCACTCGGACGGTGAAGTTGAGGAGACGCCCGTCCCTACCAACGTGAAGCATACCATGGCACTGAACAGTTTCAGACAAGACACTAAAGCCACGGCGCAAAGACGAGCCTCCCTACTACCTCAGAACACAGCTGCGCAGAAATCCACCGCGGCCGGCACAAAGAAGTCAACAGCTTCCGCTTCAGTGCAGTAGCCTGCACTATCTACAGGAGCTTAGTCGGCGAGAAGAAGTAAAGTTATGACTAAGGCGAGTACCTTCACATACAACCCCAACCCTTAGAAGGCACAGGTACACAAGCCAAGAAAATCTGTCTAAGCGCCATCGACAGGGCAACAGAAACATAAGTTCCAGAAGCCGCAGTTAAGGAACAACAATAGTCTTTATATTGATGAAGGCGCCACATTAGTGAACACTTCTGAGTTGTCCAGACGATCACGTGAAAAGGGTCCTTCACCTACTGTGTCTCCAAGACGCACTCCAAAGCCCACGCCTCAAGTTAAACCCTTGGTGAAAACATCGAACTTGTTATCCTCCAAAACATCTGTGGGTACAAAGCAACAATCTTCAAACTCATCCACTGCCAATGTCAGCAACGCGGGCAGCGCTAGTACTTTCAAGAAGTCTGTCACATCTTCCAAGTTTAACTACATGGGGAGAGTGACTTCTGCAAAAGGAAACACTAAGAGGGCTCCAAGTCCAAACGTGAAGCCCACTTTCAAGCCTCAGAAAACAGCTCAGGTGCCCACTTTCGCTACGGCCGAAAAGTAGACAAAGAAAATCAAAAAGATTGCTCTGTACAAGGACCGCATCCCAATTATTGGGTTGCGCAAAAGAGCTGTAGTGCGTAAACGAGTTGACAATCAACCGCAGAACGAAGAATCAAAATAGGTAACGCAGATGAACTGGCAAGTAACCGATGGAATGGAAGCCTTACATCCCGAGGAATAGCCAGAGGAGACCCTAGAGTTAGAAGAGTGCCCTAAATGTAGGAGGAACTTTGGACCCGACGCTTTCAAGCAGCACATCGGCAAAATTTGTGAAGAGGTGTTCCTGAAAAGATCCACTGAGTTTGATTGTCAAAGTCAACGAATTGTGAGTGAGGAACACGAGAAGTTCATTTAGGAAATGAGAATGGCCTTCAAGCAGAGAGTGTCCTTGAATTCGACCTGGATGCAGGAGCAGGCACTCTTCAGAAAGACTTTCCACCACCAGAAGACACAGCATGCGCAGCAGGCGGGTGCGGAGTAAATGGAGAAGTACCTGTTAATTGAAACCAAGGCGGACAATTAGGAAGCGTATGAGCAGCAAATGTTTCTGGCCTCGGCGAATGTCGTGAATGCAGTGGCCGTGTCTGGCAGCCCCCTTTTGTCAGGAAACACGATGTCTCAGACTGAACTTAAACGGGCCTTGAGACAAACAGACAATACTCTGATTGAGAAAGGTGTTGTCTCGCAGGAGGAGGGAGTTGACAACAGAGTTCCCTGCGAATTCTGTGCCCGCAAGTTCGCGTCAGATGTCGCTTTGAAGCACGTGCCAATCTGCAAGCGCAATTATGAAAAGAAGCACGGACCCATGAGTAGTCGATGATTTCTCTGCGACTACCAGCACGAGTCCAAGCTTTATCTTATGTCTTTCAGGCATGAGATGCACTATGACCATGCCGCAATGCACAAGGTGAAAATGAAATGTTTGTGAATAGAAAGTGAGTGAGAAGTAAGATTAAATAAGACGAAAACATGTATTAATTGTTTAACCACTTCTACTCTTTCTTCACAAACCTATCCGTGCACTTTCAATTCGCACACCTCGTCGCAAGCCAGGTTTTGTTGCAACCGCCTGCTTTTCAGGTTTCGGCTTATCGAATGCAGGTCGAGCAGGTATGGTAAAATGTCCCAATTTCGCCTATCTTGTATCTCTATTAAGGTTTACTTCAACCTTTCAAGAACAGAGTTCACTCCTCGGTGTAGGCCTTCTCGATCTCTTTGGCGAGACTGGCGTCCACTGGGGACAGCTTTTCGATGATCTGAGTCACCGACTTACGGTCTTGGTCTTCGGCAAACATCACAGTCATTTCAAACTTATCAGCTTTGGACAGACTCTTCAGGAAGTTGCCACTCCATTTTGTTTCCTCGTCACTAGTTAAGCCCTTCTCGTTGATGGTCTTGAGGATGCCACTGAAGAGTTCAGCAGTCACTTCGGTCTTTTTGAAGTAAGACTCCAGGGTTGGCAGAGGAATGTTTTTAATGTACGAGAACAAGGTCTCAGTGTCTTTCCTTAAAGCTAGGAAATTTTTTTCGAACCCTGCGGCCGTCTTGGGAATCTAATTCAACGATTTAGCCTTCTGCTCCTCTTGGGCCTTTGCTTGCGCCTTTGCCAGGGTCTCTCTATCGATCATAGCGGTCTTTCCCTTGGCCTTCTCCTTGAGCTTCTGCAACTCGTCAGCGTCGTCTGAGTCCTCACTGGACTCCTCTACGATTTCGACCTTCTTGAAACCTTTCTTGCTGTCCGCAGCGGTTTCCTTGACCTCTTAAATTTTGGGCTTGTTTTTCTCTTCTTCTTTCTGGGCTTTCTACTGCGCAGTGAACTTGGCCATGCAATCGTTGAGGTCGCTCTTGAATTTGTCGTCGCCAGTCTCCTTGACCAACTGCTAGAGGTCACGTACAGCCTCCTCGTACTTCTCCTGCACCTTCAGAGCGTGGGCTCTTCTGAAGAGAGCCTTTTGGTTCTTGGCGTCGATCTTGGTCAGCACGTAGTTTGCATCTGAAAAGGCGCTTGCCTGCTGGTTCAGGAAGTGGAACGCCAAGGATCTGTTCGTGTAGATTTGACTGACAACAAGCTTGATTGAGTCGGTAGAAAGAGGGGCTCCTTCGGCTTCAAAAGTCTTGATGGCTTCCGAGAACTGCTTGATAGCTTCTTTGTAGGCCTTTTTCTTGAAGTGGAGGTTGCCTTTGTCTTTGAAAGTCTTGAGCTGTTTCTCCAGGCTGGACAAGTCTACTTTGGGAGACTCGTACACTGGCTCTTCCTCTGCGGCAGGTGCTTCTTCCTTTTTGGTTTCCACAACCTCAGGTTTGCTGTCAGGGGCAGGGGTCGTAGCTTGAGGAGTAGGTTCAGGTGTTTTAGCGACGGCAGGGCGATCTGGCAAAGGAGTGTCATCCAGCTGGGGTTTGTATTCAATTCCTTCGTCTTGTTGGATGTACTTGAGACATCTCTGGATTCCGCTCTGAGCCTGCTTGTTGAAGGGCTGAAGCTCACGCACTCTGGTCAAGTCGTTGACGGCGAGCTTGAACTTCTCGAGGTTCTCGTAAGCGAGACCACGTCTGGTGTATGCCTTAATCAGCACGTTGATGTCGTCCAGGTAGAGAGCTCTGTCGATGACTTTCGTGCTGAAGTCAACTTGAGCCTTGTCGTGCTGATCCTTGCCGTAACAGAAAGCGATGTTGCTGAAAATGGCGGCTTCCAACTGTGCGATTTCCTTCTTGAAGACCACAAAGTCTTCCTAAGCGGTTTCAAGGATGTCGGCTGCCTTCTTGTAGAGACCAATAGCCTCCGCGTAGTTGCCTTGCTTGAACTTGGAGGCGGCATCTTCTTTCTTCGTCTCGACCTTCGTTTTGACCTTTTCAAACTTAGGTCTCAGTCTTTCTTTCTTTTCGTCCTGCTTCTTAATCTGTGCCTCCTGCTCGATCTCTTCAGCCGATTTATCGACGGGAGTTGATTTGACTTCTTCAATGATCGGCTGGTTGTCTTCCACGGTAGGTTGACCAGCCTCCATCTCCTTTGAAAGTTCCTCCAAGTTGACCTACCCAAAGGCGCCGTCAACTTCCTTTCCTCTGTCATCGAGGTCTTTCTTGGCGCTTTAGTAGTCTGAGTTTGCCTTTGACAGGTTAGCTTGGGCCTCGGAAACCTCAGCGGAACTGTTTTGGGCGTCCTTAAGAAGCTCTTATTTTTTAAGTTCAAGTTCTTTGATCTAGGCTTCAATCGAATCTTCCTTCTCAGCGACAGAGGTCTTGTTCAAATCAAAGGCGGCGTAGTTAGATTCCTTTTTGTTCCACCAAGAAGAGTTGGTTTTGTTGTCGGTGCTCGACACTTCTTCGATGATGGGCTCGCTTGAAGAGGCTGAAGTGTCCTTGTCAGGCGATCTCTCTGTTGTCTTTTGCGGCGAGCTCGATTGCTGCTCCTGCTCCTCTTCGTCACTCTCATCATCTTCGACGATGTTGACTCTTCTGAAGCCCGCAGAGGTTGGTTTGGTTTCTTATAAGACCTCTTCAGCGTCGTCTTCAACTTCTTGCACTTTGGGTTCGTTGTCAAAGAGTTTATTTCTGGCTGTGTGCAGGTCGGCGTTGATGTCCTTGTTTTCAGGCTCCCTCTCAAGAATATATTGGAAGTCTTTGATGGCCAGCTCATACTTATTGCAGGCGAGGTAAGCTTTACCACGTCGGTGATACCCCTTGATGTAGTCGGGGTCGATTTGGAGACACGCATTTGAATCTTCGATCACCTTGGGGTATTGCTTCATGCGCAAGTAAGCCATTGCGCGGTTCGAAAAGGTCGCGGCCTCGCTTGGGTTGATGTCAATGCTCTTGGTGTAGCTCGAGATCGCACTCTCGTACTCTTTGCTTTTCATGAATTCGTTGCCTTTGTATCGCTCATTCTCAGCCTACCGCTTCTGTTCAATTTAAGCCGCGAATGATTTAATCCCGTCCCCGCCATTTTCTTCTTTGATGGGGTTTCCAAAAATGTCGCTCTTGCTTTTTCCAGCATTGTTTCCTTCCTCTTTGAGTTTCGTGTCAACTTTCTACATGTCTCTCAGAAAATCAGAGACATCGTTGTTAGCCTCGAGAGCCTCTGCAGGCGTATATTTGTTGAAGTCTTCTTCGGTCTTGTAGTTTTTATCGACTTGTTTCAGCTTTTTGAGCGTATACTTGATCAAGTCCGGGAACCCAGCATCTTCTTTCAAAGCTTCGTAGGCAAGTTTCAGCTCCTTTTTGTTTTCGGTCTTGTCCACCCACCCATAGTCGACCCTGTAAATGTCGAATTTACTCATGGCTGAGTATGGCTTATGCGAGCTACCGGTCTGAGGCACTTCCATCTCGTCGTCGTCTTTGCCTTGGCCCATGGCTTTGGCGAGCATTTCAATTTCTTGACTCATTTGGTGGTTTGGTTGTTCTGTTTAATTTTAAATTTACAAAGTCACTAGTTGCTTGGCAGAAGTACATTGAGACAGAACATTCTAGATTTAACATACGAGGATGGATTAAAAACAACTTTGTTGACTGAGCTATAAAAATAAAATGATTAACCGCACCAAGGCTCTTCACAAAGTTGTCTTTGTCCGTCACGGACAGTCCCAATGGAATCTTGATAACAGGTTCACTGGCTGGTATGATGTTGATCTGACTGAGTTAGGACACATCGAAGCCAAGAACGCTGGTCAGCTGCTCAAGGATCACGGTTTCCAATTCGATGTGGCCTACACTTCGGTTTTGACCCGTGCCATTAAGACGTACAACAACATTGCCGGCGAGATGGATTAACTTTGGATTCCCCATCACAAGACCTGGCGCCTTAACGAGCGCCACTACGGTGCTCTCCAGGGTCTCAACAAAGCTGAAACCGCCGAGAAGCATGGCGAAGAGTTGGTTACTCAGTGGAGAAGAAGTTACGCCATTCCTCCTCCCGAACTCGACATGGATGACGAGCGTCACCCTCAGCACGACAAGAGGTACGCCGACCTTCCCCCTTCTGTCCTTCCTCGCACTGAGTCCCTCGCTCTCACTGTAGACCGTGTACTGCCCTTCTGGTACGACACTATCTGCCCTCAAGTGCTTGGTGGCAAAGACGTGATCGTCGTGGCCCACGGTAACTCTCTGAGAGCCATCGTGAAGTACCTGACTGGCATGAACGAACAGGAAATTCTTGCTTACAACATCCCTACTGCTTGCCCTCTCGTTTTTGAATTCAATGAAAAGATGGAGGCCCAAAAGAACTATTTCCTCCTCGACGAGAAAGAACTCAAGGCAAGGATGGAGGCTGTGGCCAACCAGGCTAAAGTGCAAAAGTGAAGGCTTGACTTGAGATGAAGCAAAGTGGACTTGGACGTGATGTGATGTGCTGAGACCACTGGGAAAGGATAGATTTTGAGTATTTAAGGTCAAATAATATCTATTTCAAAGTTACCGCTCGGCTATTAGCTCATTCATTGGTCGGCACGCCTTTTAATTAAATCGCTGCTGCTGTCCCTTCTTCTTTTTATTAATTTAGAGATTAGTAATTAAATTGAGAAAAAGTAATGGGGTATAAGTTGAGTTACAATGCGCACGCCGGCCGCACCCTCTTGGGTCTCGTTGCCATCTACATGGGCGTCCAGCTCTACATCGCTGGAAACGACTTCTATGGTCCTTACCTGCACGCCGCCAGGAAGGCCCTCTTGCCTGGACAGAAAAACAGGATTAACAAAGAGTGGACTTTTGAGCAGGTGAACTAGATTATTGTGCAAGTGGTGGGTGGTATGATGGCCTTGGGAGGCTTCTTAATCGTGTTAAATCGCAAAGTGATTGGACCTCTGCTGCTCATCTTGAGTGTGCTCTTCATCATCGCGACCCAGGACAACTGGCTGCTCAAGGAATACATCAAGCCCGCACCCAAAGCAAAGCACTACCGCTGGAACGACCTCTGTCGTCACGTCAGCATCATTGGCGCCGCCCTTTTGATCATGACCACTAACGAGGCACCTGAGGAAGAAGACGAAGAAGACAAAGAAAAGAAAGAGTGATCAAAGATATGGTATGCAAATCAAGATGCTTGAACTGATCAATTAGATTATTTCGTTAATAAAACTTCAATTTAAACTATTAATCTCAAGGGGCTCACAATAATGCTAAGGTGGTCAAAAGGGCTGCAGAGACTGCTGAAAGAGCATTTAGGCTCGTGATAGCTGCACTTCTCGACATGAACGGATAAAATATGTCGCTGGCTATTTCGATCGTCTCCGCTTTAAGGTAAGTTGTCTGCTGGGCCTCGGCATCACTGAGTTTGACAAATTGGAAGGACACTCCAACTTCGAACTGCTGCACATCTGTCGCCAGCTTTCTGTTGTGGACCCATTCGGATTCCGAAGAACTTTTCTCGATCTTGACGATGTACTTCTGCAGGTTGTTAGTGAAGCCCATGTCAGTGTACACAACCATGTAGTGCACGTTAGCGAACACTTTGCAGACGTTGTTTTTCCACTCTGCGGAGCCTAGGAAATCGAACGTGTCGTCCTTAGTGACCTCTTGCCAGTCCTATAAATTACAGACGAGTTAATTAAGTTAGTGGGACTTACCTTTGTGTAGTAAATGTTTGCATTTCCGAACTGGCCGAAAATCGAGAGGAAGTGCAGGTTTTCAAAGATCTCGTAGTTCAAGAGGTCTTTCTGGGAACCTTGACTGGCACACCAACTCTGGAGTTACTGCTCGGTGTAGCCGACGGAGCACCCATAGACCAAATCTTGCTCAAAGTTCAAAACGGGATCACCAAAATCTTCGTTTTCTCTATTGGTGCGTTTAGACTTGAAACACTTTCCATTTTGGTCGCTACCAGTAACTTTGAAGCCGTCTTAGGCAATCATAGCTGCTCCTGTGTTCTCAACTGCAAGAGCGCCTGAAACCGAGTGCCAAATGCCGGCGAGCACTGGCAAACCAGAAATGTAACCGGGGTTTCCTGAGCGAGCCTGGACCTCGGCCAGCTTGTCTGTGTTAAACTGAACAGCGTACTGTTACTAGACGTGAGTGATCTGCCCGCAAGCTGACTTCACAGGCGTCTCGTAGATCACAACCTCGGCTCTGACTTCTTCGATAGAGTAATACGACACCTTGGAAATTGCATCGGGTTCTTTTGCAGTCACATAGACAGTGTAAGCAACTTCCTTAAGGCTTCCAGTGCATGTGCATTCGCCAGACACGGCATCTGTGGTTAAGGCGGAGTCGACGAGTCCTGTCGTGATATCAGGAATGACTTTGTAAGTTCTCGACTGTTCGTTGTAGGAGTAGAGAGCAGTCACCTTGACTGGGTGCACTTATGAGTTGGTTGCGTTTCCCCCGAAAACCTCCAGTTTGCTCGAAAAGTATGTCGGGTTAAGAGTGCTTTCACACTAGGTCTGCAGGTCCACGACTTGCGCGCAGTCCGAGGAGCCCCCTTCCATGAATCTTCCAGCGTAAAAGTCGTTGCAAATACCGTTGACGTCGGGCCTAGGCACGGGGAAGTTGTTTAGAAACTGCGATACAGTCTGTTTGGTAGTCTAAATTGTACCGTCAGGCAGCGTGGTGGTGGTGGTATCAACAACAACTTGCGACCGCATGGTGTCTCCCATGTAGTAGCGCTGGCGTCGGTTGTCAGAGGCTGTTTGCTGCTTCTATCCAAAGATGGTGGCCCCAAAGCCCTGCTTTTGCCTGTTACTCAGCAGATCATCAATCATTTCCTCAGTCAGGTCGGTGTTCTCTAAGTAGTACGTGCCCATCTCGGGTGCATTGTTAAAGCGGACGCAGAAAAGCTGCGTGAAGGGGTCGATGTAGTTGGACAAGCCGTTTTTCTGATTGTACTCGAAGAGTTCGTCCCGCGTGACACATTCAGAGAGAGGGAGACCATTGGGTTGACTGTAATTCACGTTCCTACACTGCTTGTTTGAGACCCATTCGGCGCGGGTACCCTGAAAAATAACAGAAATTTGAATCGATTAAAGTTGCGACTTACAAATGAACATTCTTAATCACAGCAGCAGAAGGCATCGCATGACTGCGCAGTCATATCGCATGCGCAAGGTTCGTAGTTCGTATTGGCTTCGTATCCAACAGTGCTAGTGGTGCACTCCCCGTCAATCCACTCGATGTTGGACTCATTCTTTTCGAGGCCAATTGAGGCTGCGGTGCTAGCACGAGTCGAAGAAGTCAACAAAGTGCCGCAAAATGCAGAAATCAGAGGGTATTTCATTATTTGTATTTTAAATTATTATTCAAATCATTTTTATCAGACTGAGAACCACTGACGGGGTTTTGGGGTTTTGGGGTTTTGGGGTTTTGGGG
>Ga0208544_10002654_pt1 | contig 11502 bp, 15 predicted proteins | sample DEB08_DNA_9_FD_184526 | JGI IMG/M metagenome (GOLD analysis project Ga0208544, IMG submission 184526) | Aqueous microbial communities from the Delaware River and Bay under freshwater to marine salinity gradient to study organic matter... | ecosystem: Environmental > Aquatic > Marine > Coastal ...
AAGATGGGCGGCGGCGAAGTGGCGGCCGGCTTCATGGAAGGCGCCACGTACCCGGACGGAACGCCGGTCGCTGCCGTGGCCTTCTGGAACGAATACGGCGGCCCCGGGCGCCAGCCCCGACCCTTCTTCCGCCAAATGATTGCCAAGGAGTCCCCCACATGGGCGCCCAAAATGGCGAAGCTGGCAAAGGCGACGGATTATGACGGCCCCAAGGTGCTGGCCCTGATGGGTGAAGATATCAAGGGCGCCTTGCAGCAAAGCATAAACGACTTCACGACCCCAGCATTGAAGGAAAGTACGGTCGAAGCCAAGGGCTTTGCCAAGCCGCTTATTGACACTAGCCATCTTTTGAATTCAGTAGCCTATGAGGTCAACAAATCATGAGAACCAATATTTTTGCTTACACCCCGGCCGGCACCGCAAACCCGGCATACATTTCCGTCAACCGCGAAGATGACGACCGCCTTACCGTGGCCGTGCGTAGCAATGGCGCCCAAACGGCGTCGTTTATCGAAATGCCGCGGGACGAACTGGCGAACCTGGCCGCCGCTATCGGGGCGCATCTTGAAGCCGCGGCGCCGGCCGCCCCCGAAGTTGAAACCAAGGGCAAGAAGTAAGCCATGGACTTGCGCGGCCTTGCCAATGCTGTGACCAGCACGGTCAACCCGAACGAAACCGTTACCGTATTGCGGTCGACGGGCTACACCATCGGGGCCGGCGCAAAGCAAGTGCCGAGCTACGCGGCCCCGGTCGACGGCCCCGGCCAGGTGCAAGCCTTGGACGCCAACGACATAAAGCAGCTTGACGGCTTGAACATTCAAGGCACCATCCGGGCCATTTATTTGCGTGGCACGCTGGCTGGCGTCATTCGCCCGGACGGCACGGGCGGCGACCTTGTCAAGCGCAACAGCGGGGCGCAAACCTGGCTTGTGGTCAAGGTGCTGGAATCCTGGCCCGATTGGACCAAGGCCGCCATTGTCATGCAAGGTCAATAATGTACGCCGCCAGCATATCCGTCGACCAAGTAATTGACGCCCTGGCCGCGTTCCTGGCGCCTTTCGTGCCCGGCGGTCAAATCGTGCGGGCACAGGTCAACCGCGTGGCGCTACCGTCAAATCCGTGCTGTGTGTTGACAGAGCTTCTGCTGGTAGATTTGAGCGTACCGGCCACCGCATATCAGCCGCCGACCGATCCAATCCCAGCGGTCGGCACAGCTACCATTTACGGCCCGTCGCGCATTGACGTTCAAATTGACTTTTACGGAGCGCAAGCGGGCGAATTTTGCAAAACAGCAAAGACCGCCTTTCGTTCGCATTGGGGCTTCGCGCACTTCCCAGCGAACATAAAGCCGCTGTACACGTCCGACGGCGTTCAAACTCCCCTGCTTACCGGGGAACAGCAATATGAAAGTCGATGGACGTTGACCGCATCAATACAATACAATCCAACCGTTACGGTTCCGCAGGAATTCGCTGAAATTTTGTCGGTTCATCAGACGTCAGCAGCGGATTTATTGCCCCCGTGACCGCGTCCATTTACTTTATGAGGTGAAAAAATGACCATTCCTGCATCGGACATTGTCGTCGTTAACCCCGGCGTTGTCGGAACTGGCGGCAATCCGCTAGCTCTGAACGGCGTCATGCTTTCCCAATCGGCATACCTTCCGACCAACGCTGTGCAATCCTTCGCCAGCGCGGACGCCGTAAGCGCCTTTTTCGGCCCCGCTTCCGCGGAGTACGCACTAGCGCAAACCTACTTCCTGGGCTTCGATAATTCGACCGTCAAGCCCGGCACTCTGCTTTTCGCTCCCTTCGTGGCCGCTGCCCGTGCCGCTTGGTTGCAATCCGGATCCTTGGCTGGCATGACCTTGGCACAACTGCAAGCCCTTTCCGGCATCCTTACTGTGACCATGAACGGCACCGTAAAGACGTCGACCAGTATCAACCTGGCAACGGCTACCAGTTTCAGCGACGCGGCCACGAAGATTGCCGCCGGCTTCACTGGCGGCCCGACCGTTACCTGGGATGCTATCAAGTCCGTTTTCATCCTGACGTCCACCACCACGGGCGGCGCTTCCACCATGACCGAAGCGACCGGCACCCTGTCCGCCGGCCTCAAGCTGACCAGCGCGACCGGCATGCTCCTTTCCCAAGGCGACGACGTTGATACGCCGGCAACCTGCATGGATATGGTCAAGAGCAAAACCCAAAATTGGGTCGACTTCATGACCATTTGGGAGCCCGTGACCGCGGACAAAACTAACTTTGCCGTTTGGACGAACGCGCAAAATCAACGTTACGCCTATATCGTTTGGGACACGGACGCGCAAGCCATCATTGGCGGTTCGACTACGAACTTCGGCTACCTGGCGAAAACCGCGGCATACGACGGCGTCGTCCCGGTCTACAACACCAAGGAGCTTGCGGCCTTCGTGCTGGGCTCCGTGGCGTCTATCGACTTTAGCCGCACCAATGGGCGTATTACGGCCGCCTTCAAGTCCCAACCGGGCTTTACGGCCACTGTGACCGACCAGCAAATTGCCGCCAACCTTCTGGCGAACGGATACAGCTTCTATGGTGCCTATTCGACCGCCAATGACAATTTCAACTTCCTATATAACGGGCAGATGACAGGCAAATGGAAATGGCTTGACACCTTCGTGGACCAAGTCTATTTGAATTCGCAATTCCAATTGGCCTTGCTGTCCTTGCTGACCAGCGTCAAGTCGATTCCGTACAACGAACAAGGGTATTCCCTGATTCGTGCGGCGATGATCGACCCGATTGCGGCCGGCATCAACTTTGGCAGCATTCGCACCGGCATTGCCCTGTCCAAAAGCCAGAAAGCGCAAGTGAATCAGGCCGCCGGCCGGGACGTGTCGACCACGATTGAGCAACAGGGCTATTACCTGCAAATCCTGGACCCGGGCGCCCAAGTTCGTGGCAACCGCGGAACGCCGGTTATCAACTTCTGGTTTACAGACGGCGGCGCGGTCCAAAAGATCACCGTCGCTTCCATCGACGTAATGTAAGGGGAAATCACCATGAGCGACACCACGATCACCAGCGCGAACAGCGTTTTTACCATCGTCATTCCGGGCCTGTTCCCGGCACCTGTACAGCTTCAAGGCTACGCCAGCGACAAGGCTTTCACTTCGGAAGCCATTGACCTGGCCGAAGTGCAAATGGGCGTCGACGGGCGTATGACGGCCGGCTTTACGCCGAACCCGACGAAGCAAACCGTTACGCTTCAAGCGGACAGCCCCAGCAAGGACATTTTCACGGCGCTGATTCAGGCCATGAAGACGGCCCGGGAAGTGTTCTATATTTCCGGTTCCATCGCCTTGCCGTCGACCGGCGAGTCCTTCACGCTGACCCGCGGCATTCTGACCAACACGAAGCAAATCCCGGATGCTCAGAAAGTTTTGCAACCAATGGATTTCACAGTAACATGGGAGCGTATCGACAGAAGTCTGCTGTAACCAGTTCGCCCCGGGCAAGGTCCACAAGGCCGCGTTGCCCTCTCCCAGCGCAAGCCGGGGCTCCCAATCATTTGCAAATCTTCCAATCAGTTTTGGCGTATCGATCGCCCTTTTCGGAATTTAACGTTCTGATTTGCTTCAATTGTTCATCAAACCGTTTTGCTGAAACTTTTTCCGGACGAACTGTCGACGTCGATTGACGATTTTTTGAAACGAACAACGTGATTGCAGCACGACGGTCGTTATCAAACATCGCTTCGCTAACTTTCGGGTAGTTGTGACCAACCCACACGCGAATACGCATCGCAGCAGATATTTTACCAATAGACGGGATGGTTAAAAGTGTATGGTAAATGTCATTGGCAGAAGCTCCGCTATGCCGAATGATTTCGGCCACGACATCACGCATATTCGCATCGGAGGGCCATAAGTCCAAAACCGAGTTGCGGAAAAGCCGTCGGATTTCGGCCGATTTAGCGTCAAGTTTCATTTCGCAATCCATTCCTGTAAAATGTAGACGCTTCCATCTTAGAACTTAATGACGGCTTCGTCAACAACTTTTCGCAGGAGAGCGAACAATGGCACGCACCGTATCAAATTACACCGTTACTGACGAAGGCCGCGACCAAGGCAAAGTTTTTGTACTTACCGAAATGCCCGCCAGCCGGGCCGAATCCTGGGCAATGCGGGCGCTTCTGGCCCTCATGGCAAGCGGCGTCGAAGTCCCGGAAGGGTTTGACCGCATGGGCATGGCCGCAATGGCTGAAATCGGCATTCGCGCCCTGTCCGGGCTCAAGTGGGAAGTCGCGGAACCGCTCTTGCTGGAAATGTGGGATTGCGTGCAAATCATGCCCGACCCCAGCAAGCCGCACGTCGTCCGCCGCCTGATTGAAGAAGACATTGAAGAGATTGCGACCCGTGTCAAACTCCGCGCCGAAGTGTGGAAATTGCACACGGGTTTTTTGAAGGCCGTCGCCCCCTCAATCTCCGGCGGCTCCCCGGCGGCGGCCAGCAAGCGGGGTTCGCGGAATACCTGAATTTGCCGGCGGTAATCGGCACAATTCTTTCCAAACGCATGGCGACCTTGCATGAACTGGATACCGTGTATGGAGTGCGCGACGTCTATGATATGTTGGAGGTCATAACGATAGACGATTACAATAGAAACTTGGCGAACCGGGAATAATCCACATGGCAACAATCATCGACAGCTTGCTGGTAAAACTTGGTTTGGACTCTTCGGAGTTCGACGCCGGGAAGCGTAAGGTCGACAAGGGCCTCAAGGATACCGGCAACGAAGCGGACAAGACCGGCGCCAAGTTCAAGAAATCGGGCAAGGACGGCGCGGACGGCTTCGGTAATGTGGCCGCCAGCGCCGCCAAGTTCCTGGCCCTTATCGGCGGCACAATGGCCGTAAAGCGGTTCATTGAACAAACCGTCGAATCAAGCGCCGCACTCGACCGGCTTTCCAAGAATTTGCAAGAAGGCGTGTCGACCGTTTCCGCCTGGTCTAACTCCGCGGAACTGGCCGGCGGGTCCGCCGAAGGCTTGCAAGGCACTTTGGACATGCTCAGTAAGTCGCAAACTGAATTGCAGCTTACGGGCCAATCCCAGCTTATCCCCTATTTCTCAGCCCTTGGCGTTTCCATTGCGGACGCCAGCGGCAAGGCGCGTTCTGGCAACGACGTTTTGCTGGACCTGGCCGACCGTTTCTCCAAGATGGACCGCACCACGGCCAATAATATGGGCCGGATGATGGGCATTGACCAAGGGACAATGAATCTCTTGCTCAAGGGGCGCAAAGAAGTCGAATTGATGGTCGCCCGGCAAAAGGAATATGGCGCCGTCACGAAGCAACAGGCCGAAGAATCCAGCCGCCTAAAACTGGCGATGACCGAAAGCAAACAGAGTTTTGAAGCCTTCGGGCGCGAACTCTTGTCGGCCGCAATGCCGGCGCTGGAAGGTCTATTTTCCATGATGAAGGACTTTGGCGCCTGGATGCGCGAAAACAAGGAATTCATCAACGCCTTCCTGACCATCATTGCCGTCGGCCTGGGCGCCATCGCGGCGGCCACGGTTCCAATTAACCTGACGGTCGTCGCCGTGCTGGCGCTGGCCGCCGCAATCGCGGCACTGTGGCAGGATTACCAGACATGGAAGCGGGGCGGCGACAGCTTCATTGATTGGAGCAAGTGGGAACCCGGATTTACCGCCGCCGGCAAGGCCATCAAGTGGCTAAAAGACTTGCTGGGGGATATGGTCTATCGCGCCATCGCGGCGGCGGACGTGTTGTCGGCCGTGTTTGAACGCGATTGGAAGCGGGCCAAGTTCGCGGCCGGCGAATTTATGAGCGGCACCGGCAAGAAGTACGGCGAAGAGGAACCGAAGCCGGCGCCCGTCACACCAGCGCCAGCCGCGCAACAGAACAAACCGGGCACTGTCAATTCCAAGGCAAAGGCCGGCGGCGTTGAACAAGAGCGCCAGGCAATGGAATTCTTCCAGCGCCAAGGGTGGACCAAAGAACAAGCCGCCGGCCTGGCCGCCAACATCAAGCGGGAATCGTCCTTTGACCCGAACGCGGTCGGGGACAACGGCAAGGCTTATGGCATCGCGCAATGGCACCCTGACCGGCAAGCCGAGTTCAAAAAGCGGTTTGGCAAGGACATTCAGGGGTCGACCCTTGATGAACAAATGGCCTTCATGCACTACGAATTGACCGAAGGCAAGGAAAGCAGAGCGGGCGCCAAGTTGCGCCAAACCAAGAGCGCCGAAGAAGCCGCCGCGGCCGTATCGACGCATTATGAGCGCCCGGCGGACAAGGAAGGCGAAGCGGCCAAACGCGGCCAGCTTGCCGCAGCTATGCTTGGGACGACCTACGCCGAGCGACGCGAAGCGGCCGGCGTCCCAGCACCCCAGCCAGCCCCCGCCGCGGCTCCGAAGTCCGGTAAGCTGTATTCCGCACAGCCCGGCCCCGTTGCGGCCCTTGGCGGCATTCCTGGCGCCTCTCAGGCGGCCCAAGGTGCGGGCGCCGCACAAGTCGCCATGGCGAACGCTCCGGCGCCTTCGCAAGAGGTATCCAAGAGCGTCGAAACCCACATTGGCGAAGTGAAGGTCTACACGGCCGCCACGGATGCCAAGGGGATTGCCACGGATATGGGCAAGAGCCTGGATTACCTTTTTACTTCGCAAGCAAATTACGGGCTGACCTGATATGCCGAATATCCCATTTCCTGATGTACCAAAGTTCCCGGGCGTACCGGCGTTGCCCCGGTCCCCGAAGTTTCCGCCCTTGGTCCGTTCGGGGCTTGGGCTGGTACAGGGCATGCTTTGGCGCGTGTTCCAAGTGCAAACCCGCTGGGGCATCTTTGACAGCAAGGGCAAGCCGCTGGGCGACCCGGCCAAATTCACGGGGCTGATTGGCGACGCACTTGACGCCGCCGGCCTGGGCTCTACGCTTTCCACCAATTCCGTCGACTACTCCAAGGAAACGAAGGTAAGCGACTTCCCGATTGAGCAAGGCAGCTTTGCCAGCTACAACAAGGTCGAACAGCCGGCGTCGCCTATCGTCACGCTTTGCCTGACGGGCAGCGAAAACAACCGCCGCACCTTCTTGGAAGCCATCGACAAGGCGGTCAAATCGACGGACCTTTACAGCGTGGTAACGCCGGAAGTTACCTATATCGACTACAGCATTGAGCGTTACAACTACAGCCGCCGGAGTTCCAAAGGCGCGACCCTGCTGATCGTGGAAATAACCTTGAAGGAAATCCGCCAGGTATCGTCGCAATATACCCAATCCAACAAGGGCCAGGTTGACGCCCCGAAGGATGCCGGCGCCACGCCAACCACGGATAACGGCAAAGTGCAGGCGAAGACCCCGGACACGTCGACGCTCAAGGCCATTGCCAACAAATTGCCGGCCCTGGCCGATAAGGCAAAATCATATTTGCAAGGGGTCTTCTGATGCTGACCGTCCCATTACAGCCGGTCCCGTCCCAAGTGAGCAAGGTCGTTTTGGGCGGCCAGAATTGCCAAATCAATATTTACCAAAAGCCGCAAGGCATCTTCGTGGATATTTCGGCGGACGACGTGGAAATCATCACCGGGACGATTGCGCGGGACATTGCGCCGCTTGTTTCCCGCGGCTATACCGGCTTCATCGGAAACTTGCTTTTTATCGACACTCAGGGCAACCGCGACCCCGGCTATGACGGCTTGGGCTCCCGGTTCTCTTTGGTCTACCTGACGGCGGAAGAATATGCCCTCATTCAGTAATAAAAAGGCGTTGCGCTTCGTCATTACGCTGGGAACTGGCAAGTTCGGTTCCAGCAATAACGATCGCGTCACGCTTCAAGGCTTCCGGGCAATCGCTGAGATTGACAAGGCCGGCGGCATGATGATGGGCACGCTAAAGGCCAAAATTTACGGCGTGAAGCAAGCGGACATGAACAGCATTACGACGCTGCAATGGAAGCCGCAAACTTGGATACCGAACACGGTCGAAGTTTTCGCCATTGACGGGACCGCCGAAACGCTGATTTTCGCCGGCAACATCGTCAACGCCTGGGCTGATTATCAGGGCATGCCTGACGTGTTCCTTCACATTCAAGCGCAAGCGGCATTTTTCAACGCCTTGAAGGCCATCCCGCCGCGGAGTTTTAAGGGGCCGATTGATACCCCCAGCGTCATGGCGCAAATTGCGGCCGACCTGGGCTACACGTTTGAAAACAACGGCGTCACCACGCAACTGACCGACCTATATTTGCCCAATACCGGCTTGGAGCAAGCCAAAGACCTGGCGCGGGCCGCCGGTTGCGACCTGTACCTTGACGACAAGGTTTTGGCGATCACGCCCCCGAACGTGCCCCGCAAGGCGATGATTCCGGTTATTTCGCCGTCGTCCGGGCTTATCGGCTATCCGACCTTCGATGGTGTGGGCGTCAATTTTCAAGCCTTGTTCAATCCGGGCGTTACCTTCGGCGGCTCCGTCAAATTGGAAACGGACGTGCAACAGGCCGCGGGGGAATGGATTGTCACGTCGGTTGCGCATCGCTTGGAAAGTGAAAAGCCGGGCGGCGCCTGGTATTCAACTATTCGCGGCAACGCAAACGGCTCGGCCGTGACAAGGTGAAATAATGGCTTCTGATAAAGAGATTCCGACCGGCCAGCAAAAGCCCTCAAGCACTTGGGGCGAGTTCAACAATATTGCTTTCATGGTGCAACAGGCACTAGGGAAACTTCAAACCGCGACCCTGGTCCGCATTGAGAAATGCACTAACTCCGGCGGTCTTGGACCCGTGGGCTTTGTTGACGTCACGCCGCTGGTGAACCAGCTTGACGCCGCCGGCAACCCGACCCCGCACGTTACCATTTTTAACGTACCTTATTTCAGGCTACAAGGCGGGAAAAATGCAATTATCATTGACCCGGAACCGGGCGACATTGGCGTCGCCGTGTTCGCGTCAAGGGACATTACGAAGGTAAAGGCCACGAAGGCGCAGGCGAACCCCGGCAGCTTCCGACAATACAGCTTTGCCGACGGGCTCTACTTGGGCGGCATGCTTAATGGAACGCCGACCCAATATGTGCAGTTTAACCAAGACGGCATTACAATTTGTTCACCGAATGTTGTAAAACTCGACGCCCCGTTGGTTACTGTAATTGCCGACAAGTTCCAGATTCATGCGACGACAGCTTGGTCATGGGATGTTGCGGGGTTCGGCGAACAATGGAAGTACACCGGCGGTGTAACGTGGGAGCATAGGACTTGGCAGCAAGGGGGCTTTGTTACGAACATTTCCAATCCGATAAACCCGCCTGACGGGACGCCATAAATGACACGATACAACACTCTTTTGCTAGATCAAACCGCATGGGATTTGATTATAGACAGCGCCGGCAATATCGCCATCGCGGCGCCCCCCTACGCCTTGGCCCAAGACGTCGCTAGTGCTGTGCGCCTGTTCCTTGGCGAACTTTGGTACAACACGCCAAAGGGAATACCCTACTTTGATGACGTTTTGGGGCACCTTCCGCCGCTAACGTTACTTATTGGTTATATCGAAAAAGCGGCACTAACAGTTCCCGGCGTCGTTACGGCGCAATGTATAATTGGGGCGTTTGACTCCCGGGAGATTACGGGACAAATTCAATTTATTGACGAAACGGGGGCCGCCAATGCCGTACAGTTCTAGCGTTCCGACGATTCAGTTCACCCCAGCCGGCGTCGTCTTGCCTACGGAAATTGCCGTTTTGTCTGGCGTTCAATCGGATATCGACGCGGCCTTCGGCGGCGGCCTGAATCCGGCGCTTGAAACGCCGCAAGGGCAATTGGCTTCCAGTCAAACCGCCGTCATTGGGGACAAAAACAACGAAGTTGCCTTGATCGTGAATCAGGTCGACCCGCAATATTCCGACGGCCGCTTTCAAGACGCCATCGGCCGCATTTACTTTTTGACCCGCAAGCCGGCCACGTCGACGTCGGTCACGGCCACACTTGGCGGCGCCCCGGGCACGGTTGTTCCGGCCGGCACCCTGGCCCAAGATACCAGCGGCAACACCTACGCCAGCACGGGCGCAGCAGCCATCGGCGCGGGCGGTACGGTCGACCAGGAATTCCAGAACGTTGCGACCGGCCCTATTCCGTGCGCCGCGGGCACGCTGATTCAGGTCTACCAAGCGATATCAGGATGGGACACCATCACGAACGCGGCCGACGGTACGATGGGGCATGACGTAGAAAACCGAACCGACTTCGAGTTGCGCCGGAAGAATTCGGTCGCCTTGAATGGGCGAAGCACGCCGAACGCAATTTATGCCGCCGTGTTCGATGTGGACGACGTGCTGGATTGCTACGTCATTGACAACCCGACGAACAGCACGGTAAACACGGGGGCGACGGATTACCCGGTCGGCGCACATTCTGTCTATGTGGCCGCCGTTGGAGGTCTTGACGCGGACGTTGCGGCGGCCATTTGGGGCAAGAAAGACGTCGGCTGTGACTACAACGGGAACACGTCCGTGACGGTCACGGATGCGAGCGGGTACAGCTACCCCCAGCCATCATATACCGTCAAGTTTGAGCGACCGTCGGCTTTGGCGGTAAAATTTGCGGTACGCCTGGTCAACGACCCGCTGCTTCCGTTGAATATCGCAACACTTGTTAAAAACGCCATTATTGCGAGATTCAACGGCACCGACGGCACGGTTCGAGAGCGCATCGGGTCCGTTATTTTATCTAGTCGATACTATGGGGCGGTGGCAACCTGTGCACCAAATGTGGCGCTGCTGGATATCCTAATAGGGACCACGACGGCCACATTGACGCAAGTTCCGGTCGGGATTGACCAAAAACCAACTTTATCCGCGGCTGACATTTCGGTCACTTTGATATGATAAAAGTCGAAGAAACCATAATTAGCCAGTACGGAAACAGCGCGACCATTACTCAATTGGTCCGCAACATGAACACGTACATTGACCCCCGCGCCGACTTCGATAATTTTTATTCGTATGTATGGAATGTTGAAACGGCGCAAGGGTTCGGCCTGGATATTTGGGGGCGAATAGTTGACGTAGAGCGAGAAATAAACGTTCCGGCGGACACGCCTAACCCCGGAATGTATTCGTTCACTTCCGGGGTCTATTCCATGACGGACGATGAATACCGCCTTGTCATTCTGGTAAAGGCGTTGGCGAACATCACAAATTGCACCGCGACCGGATTAAATCAACTTTTAACAAATTTGTTTTCCACACGTGGCCGTTCGTATGTGCGCGACACGGGCGCTATGACAATGGCGTTCACTTTCGAGTTCTTCCTTAAACCGTTTGAGTATGTGATACTTACGACAACCGGGGTCGCCCCGCGCCCGGCTGGCGTGCTGGTTAATATCTTTCAAGTCGACGTGCCAAACACCTTCGGTTTTCGGGAAGCAATCCATTTGCAACCATTCGACCAGGGCACTTTTTACGTGAGCTATCCATGACAATCAGCCGACCGACAAATATTCAAAAGCCGT
>Ga0208544_10002656_pt1 | contig 11501 bp, 14 predicted proteins | sample DEB08_DNA_9_FD_184526 | JGI IMG/M metagenome (GOLD analysis project Ga0208544, IMG submission 184526) | Aqueous microbial communities from the Delaware River and Bay under freshwater to marine salinity gradient to study organic matter... | ecosystem: Environmental > Aquatic > Marine > Coastal ...
CCCCAAAACCCCAAAACCCCAAAACCCCAAAACCCCGTGGAGACGATCAGAATTTCTTTGTTCTGTTAATTATAAATCTATTAAGCCTTGTCGGGCAGCCAACAACCAAAACCAAGTGCCTCTTTTTCCATTTTAACGGCAACTATCAGGATGACTTCCAAACAACTGACTGCCGAGCTGATTACGCTCAAGACGAAGACTAACCGACTCGACAAACTCAAGAATTTGAATCTCTGGGGCAACGACCTCTCTGATATCTCAATCGTCAGCACCATGCCCGCCCTCGAGGTGCTTTCACTTTCAGTAAACAACATTTCCACACTCTAAGACATCGCGGGATGCTTTGCCTTGCGCGAACTCTACCTGCGCCGCAACAATGTCTCCAGTCTGAAGGAGATCAAGTTCTTGCAAGACTTGTAAAACTTGCGAGTACTGTGGCTTGATGAAAACCCGATCGCTTCAATTCCAGGCTACCGCATGTCCGTAATAAAGATGCTTCCTTAGCTGGAGAAACTTGACAATTAGATGATTTCGCATGAGGAAATGACCAAGGCTGCCAATTTTGTGCCAGGACAACCTTAATCTGCCCCAAATAGTCGCGTTGCGGCGCATTAGCAAGATCAACCACAGGTCGAAAACCCCAACTCGACGACTCCCTTCTACAACTTGCCAGTAGATAGCCAAGCACAAGCACGCCAACCTGCTCCCAACTCGTTCATGCCGAAGCCTAGTTTTGACAACGGGCAAAGCCAATAAATCGTAAGATTAATTAGTTGTTAGGGTTATGTCATTGCCCTTGCTCTAACAGATTACTTTTGATCATTAATTCTTTCTTTGTCGAGCAGCAACCCAGCAGCCGTGGACAGCCACCGCCAGCCGCAAAGCCTTAGACAGCCTAGCCCAAACTCAAGGTCGGCGGCGCACAAGGTTATGCCGGCGCTGCCAACTTTATTAAACGGGGAAGTGGGCTACCGAGAACACCGCCTAATGAAGAGAAAACTTTTGAGTTCGATGGCCAACGAGAAGAGTCCTCCGACGGAGCTGAAGATGATCTACAAGAATACACGTCTCCACGTGATTAACCAAAAGCTTCCGCTGCTGATGCCGCGCCCACCCAGATTTAGTGGGTGTCACAGCAGCAACGACCTGCTGGTGACCATCCGGACATTTAAAGACAGAAAAGCTAACAGGCAATGCCAGAGCACAGGCAGCCAATGTTCGGCGGCCAGCCACCTCTGCACCACGCAGTATCTGAGATTCCGCACGCGTCAGCATACGATGAAAAAAAACAACAAAAACAAGTTGTACAAGCACCTTCTTAAAATAAACAACAAGTGATCAAGACTGCATCTCCGAGCAAGCGCGGCTCACAACTACCAGGCCACGCCCAATCAAACGCATAGCAGCCCAAGCCCAGCAAGTCCGCAGCAGGAGGCCAGCAACGTCGCGGATAGGACTACCCTCACCGCCGCGACGAAAATATTCTTTGCGCTATTCTGGCACTGCTGAAAGAACTGGACAAGAATGGGCTTGAGTTCGTGAAAAACGACTGCTCGAAACGAATCACCAAAATGGATCAGTTTTAATGAAACTGTAAATGTTAGTATTACGATTAAATTATTATAACTTTGCTTCACTCGCCACTCTGTCTTTTCTTCCTCAGCTGCCTGTCCTCGAACCATCCCATCCCATCTGTCTCATTCTTCAATTTCCAGCCAGAGGCTCCGAAGCGTTCACGTTCTAGACATCTAATCATTGGTTAGACTGGCGGGAGCTGGGCCCTTCTGCATCAATCGGTGATTAAATAGCACTGCCATGCATCTAAATCACCTTCTGTCTTTTCTCTTCGTTTTACCGTTCATACTCCTCGTCCATCTCTTCGCGTCGCTTCTCGGGCTGGTAGTTTTCAACAGTCACTCGGGAGTCGAACTCCTTTCCCTTCACGCTTTCCAACTTTTGCGTCTTGACAATGTATTCAAGTCCTCCCTTGTCGCCATACTGTTTCAACTTGCTGAGCAAATGTAGCTTATGTGTCTCCAGCTCCTCGATACGTCGATTCAGTCCAGACACTGACTCAAACATCTCATCATGCTTGTTCTAGAAGTCTAGCTTTTCGATTTCAGCTTCCTTTAGTTGTTTCAAAAGTTTTTGCTTTTCTTCCCCAGCGTCGATCAGTCGGGTGTTTGCCTCGTCCAAGTGTGTTTTGATGTTAGACCTGGCAGCAATCGCTTGCATGCTCAGCCTTTGCTTTCTCTTGAGCTCGTTTTCCAAGTCAGCGTTCTTCGTGACCAGCGTGTTGTGGCTACCGACCGCGATCTATCGTTCACCTTCTGCTTCTTGCATTAATTTGAGATACTTCTCACGTTCTTTGGCCTCGATGCGGAACATCTCAGGAAGCAGCTCGGAGTCCTCCTTGATCTCGAGCAGTTCTTGCTTGATGTCCTTCTAGAATTAGATTGTTTGCTTCACTCTGGGCACGAACCAACTCTGGAGCCTCTGCTCTCTCTCCTTTGATGCGTTCAACTTCCTCTGTAGATCTTAAGTCTTTGCAATCAGGTTCTGATTGTCACGCTCCAAGTCTGCAATCTTAAGATTAGCCTGTGTATGCTTCTGTGTGATTTTCTTGAGCTCGGTGGTCTGGTCGTGCTGACGCTCTCCAAATTGATTATTCTGCATGCCGTCATTCACTGACTAGTTGTACTTCGTCTGCATTTCCAGCAACTCATTATGGTACCATTCGACTTGATCTCTCAATGTTCTCTGGATAGGATTAGTATCGTTGAACTGTTTGATTTTGTCTTCTGTGAACAGGTAGTTCTTCTTGATGAGCTACTCCATTTCGACGATGTTCTCAATCATAGCTTGCAGGCTGAGACCCGTCTCGTTCTGTGTTTAGGTGTGAGGGTCGTAGAAGCCAGGGATGTCCGCACCTTCGACTTCTTGGTACTCGAGCCGGTTCGGCAGGTACTTCCTCTGTTCTTAGTAGTCTGCAATCTTCGTGTACGTGTCGACGACCTCTGTAGCAAATCAATCAAATTGTTAGAAAAAAGAGGATGCGGGAAAAGTCATTCGTGCTTACTCTTGTGCCTGTAGACTTCATCACCTCGAATGTTCAAATCTGTCCAGATCACTGTCTTCTTGTAGAGCATGCCATCGAAGATTTGTCCCTGAAGCTGATCCTTGATGTTCAACAGCTTGGAGAGGCAGACGAATTTGTCATGGCCTTCAGATTAGCCCATCAATTTGGTCACCTACTGCTTCAGCAGGTTCGCGTGCATAGACCATATTTGAGAAATCTCTAAAGCGAGAGAAACAAAAAACAGATTAACTTTTTGACTGCGTTTTCCTTACCATCTCTTGACTGTTTATGGCTGCTACTGCCTTGGCCACTGGTCGGCAAAGACAGACAGAGGGAGCTGCAGTTAATCAGCACTTCGATTTCTTGCTTTATTTTTTCTGCAAGAACGTCAAACATGTCAATTTTGAGACCATCTTCGCCTTGAGTTCCAGTGTTTTCAGCCGGATTCAGCTTTTCAAGCATTCCGATCTAACAAAAAGAATAATGTCAGTTATCGTAAACTTGTGCAACTTGGTGCTTGTTCTTACATGGCCATTAACTTCCGTCGTCAATTAATTCAAGTTTTGATGCCACGTCTGCACTCTATTCTTGGTCTACCCATCGGCTGCTTTTGACCGAAGACTAAAGAAGAATAAACATATGGGTCAAATAACGGGGGGCGGTTCTTACTCTTTACGAACACTTCTCAGATTTCCGATAATCGTTCTTGTTCCTTGCATAACACTCGCGTCCATTTTTCTTCTTCACTTTTCCTTCACAAATCTTTATTCAATCAAATAAAACTACTTAATTAATTTTGAATAATAATTGTTTTAAATAGAGAGTAGCTATTAATTTATAAATTGTAGTAAAAATAACGGTATTCAATGTAAATTCAATAACTCTGTCTTCTGCTTGCCGGCCAACTTAATCAGCCTCTGTCTTCTAGATGACATTTGGCTCTACGACCTGGCTTAAATGTGTTTCAGATTGGGCATAAAGTTGGTCTCCCGGTACTTCCACCGGTTTTTCTTGCGGTCAACCGCATCTGCCTCTCTTACCTCCTTGCTGTTTTCGAGCAGCACGTTCTGGAAAGCCTGCGTGCTGGAGTAAAGATGGTCGTCTCTCGGAAGTTGATTTGAGAAGTTGGTGCAGTTTTTGACGCGACGGCCCTTGCTGTTGTGGCCGTCAATCCTAAACTAGTCAATGTTCTTATCCTACCTCAGATTCGCGAAGTCGATCGAAGAGATCGTACTTTGTTTGTACAGTGTAGGGCGACTCGACTGCCTCCGCATGTTGGGAGCGAGCCTGTCAAGTCGTGTCATGACGGGGTCAACATGCTTTTGCTCAACCTGCACGTAAGAATCCAGCTTGTAGCTCTCAGGAATGTACTCTTCAGCAAACAGGTCGTTTCGTCCAACTTGCTTATTAAAGTGTAATGCGCTCGAGTTCTACGTCTGGCTAGAAGATTAGCCGTGGATTGCTAACGGCAGCCTATTGGTGCTATGATAGGTGCTCCAGTTTTGTGATTAGTTCAGGGGCACACTTCGCTTGCCTTTCTAGAAGTAGGCCATGTTTTTGTTGTGGCTCTGAGATTATTTTTTAATCGGATGTCTCGCCAAATTGCGTGCTGCTTGCTTCTTCATGTTCAGGGATGCGATGTGCTTCTCACAAGGGTCGCTGCGTACAGCGAGGTTCTCAACGATGATCAACTCATCCTTCTTCTTTGACTCCTTATCAACAATATGGTACTCATCGCTCTAGAAGTAAGTCGGGTATGTAATCTTTCGCACGCCGTTCACGTCTGCTGCATTGTTCTTCTGGAATGAAAGGTGGACCAGCTCCGCCGGTTCTTTAGTCTTGAGCACCTACTTCTTAAGCATGTCTTTCGCTGCTCCCTTCACTCGCTCGACCGTCGCAGGCTGGCTGTCTTCATTTTGATTCTTCTTCTTTCTCCGCATCCTCTTGTTCGCAAATTCCTGAAGTTGCGTGACTGACAAAGCGAGAGAAGAAGCTTTAATGTCGACGATCATGCCTTCCTGGATGTCAAAGAAGGACGTCTTGTCGTAGCCTTTGCCTCTTGGGTCGTATTCTTTTACCTTCAGGTTCTTCAATTACTCAGTCTCCTTGGCGGTAAACCCAGCATTGCTAAGCACTTTCTTCCTCGACTCCATATTAATCTCCTTCTGCAACTCGACCTACTCCCTCAGCTTATCGAGCTGCCTCTCCGTTTTCTCAAAGTTGAGAGCCATTTCACGCTGCCTCCTCTCTTAGCACTTCTTGATCAACTGCTTCTACAGAAAGATCTTTATCTTTTTATCCATCTATTGGGCGCCCATTTCTTTGATAGACGATAACTCTTCCTCGATGTTCTTGATAATCTTAAGTTAGAAGCAGAGAGCGATAGTGTTCATTCGTTTGTCACGGTTTTGCTGATTCGACTGTTCCTACAACTGCTTCTCCTTCTCTTCAATCTGCTTTTCTTTATCTTTGATGATTTTAAGAGGGCTATTCTTGGCTAGGCGCGTGTAGAATTTGTCGCACAGAGTTGTGTGGGTCAGGTTGAGCTTTTCTTTTGTCTTCACCGCCTTCGCTCGGTTCGTCTCCTCGACGCCGATATTGATGTCCTTGACCGCCTTTGGTCGGGTGAGCTTGTGCTTGGGGTAGTAGGTGCCGACGACAGGTCCCCACATGCCCGCATCCAACTTCTTTTTCTCCAAACTCTTGTCTCCACGGCCCGCATTCCTAAACATCGGTTACAACTATGAGATTTCATCTGGCTCTACTTTGTTCAAAAACTCTAGATCTCCCTCAAAAGCGTTCGTTATTGGAGTCTAGCTGTTAGTTTATTTGGAGTCATTGCGGAAGGAGGCTTGCTGTCGGCTTTCTCTCCCCGACTTCTTGCTCTTCTGCTCTAAACTCTATGCCATCTTCTTCGCGTACATCTCGATCTGGTCCGGCATGTCATTCCCCGTTTTAAGCTTGCCTGACAGGTCCAGCAGCTTGTCCGGTTGAATCCATCTCATCTCAACTTCTTAGCCTTTCTTGTTTATCATCTGCACCGCTGATTGGAATTCGACGGAGTTCATGGCAACGATCTTGTCATGCCTTTCCTTCATAGTGCTCTGGTTCATGTTGGAGAACATGACGGTGGAAGACTTTCCCAAGCGCGAGAACATCTTTGCTTTGTTTGCTTCGCGGATCATGCCCGACATTTCCTTCTGCAGCTCGGAAGTCTTCTCAGGATTCTTCGGCTGTGGTGGCTTGAACATTTGTAACTTCTTCTTCTTCTTTCTCCAAATTTATTATTTATATAAAATCAATTTAATATAATAATCTAAGAAATTACATTTATCTGAGATTTAATAATCATGTCCTGGCCGTTATGACATGACATCAACTTTCTCAAACCTATTCCAAGAGGTCAAATACGAGTTGCCGCTTGTTGTTCATCAGCACTTTCTTCTTTGCAAGCTCTTTGGTGTACTCTGTGTTCAACTCCTTGTACTTCTGCCTCAATGCCTCTATTTCGCTAAGATCACCTCTGGGCGCCACAGAGTTGCCCTGAACATTCTCTTTCTAGACAAGCTTACGCTTAGCTTTCTTGTCGAGCTTGCGATCAAAGTCGCCGAACGAGTAGTCATGATGCAGACCAGGAGCATCCAGCTTTTGTTGTAAGATTCTTCTCTGTGCAAATGTCGGTTTGACTGCAATTCTCTGAGCTGCTTCACGGCCAAAGGTCTGCTACCCAGGTGCTGCTGCCCCGATAGTGTTCATGATCAGTGGCTATTAGGGTGGCAGTGTGCTGTGGCCAGGTGCTATGAACGCCGAAGTCGAGGCTTGTAAGTTTTAAGCCGGCACTTTTCTTGTCTGTCGAGTGCTTGCTGTTCTAAATCCGAGACTCGAGGACTCTAAGTTTTACGTAGAGAGTAGCTTTGCATATGAGCTCTTGTGGTCAATGTCCTTGGACACCTCTTGATTAGAGTTGTGCTCTTCAAGTAGGCGAGAGAGCAGCCTGTCGCTGTTTCGGAGTTAGCTTCCAGTTAAAGGAACTTCTGCAGCTGCTGAAATGGTGCTTCTGTGTAGTGGCTAGTGGATTCGGCTGTTTAAAGTTCGTTCCTCGTTGTCTTTATTGCCATAGTTGTTGTCCACAGTCAAACTTTGTTTTAGCTACAAGTCTCTGGCGCTTTCTGAACGAGGTGGACCGTTGATCTGGTCCTAGTTAACCTCCTGTTGCTCAGACTTGTGGTCTCTGAAGCTCATGCAGCTGGGCGTTGGCGTCTATGTCGCGGTGTTAATGTACGAGACCTTTTATTTTAAGATGAGCACTTGCTAGTGCACGGTTGGCTCCAGATCGTATTATGAGTTCTGGGAGGCGTTCCGGATGTGAATGCTTTGACAATTTCCAGTGCTCACGTAGGACTACTTTTGACCCGTGCTCACATACGATTGCCTTTGGCCTGTACTTATGTACGACTATCGCGGAGCAGTCGCGACGTAGGACTACCGCTCACCTGTTCCAAGCTCCTCGTATCCTTTGCTGATCGAAGAGTTAACGTAGGAGTTTACGTGCTAGTGAACGACGGGGTGGTAGAGTTGACCGAATTGGGGCTCCTCCAGGCGACCGACTCGTTCGTAGTGAGCCTTCATCTGGTGGAATGCTTGCCTCACTTTAATTTTCTTCTAAAGCTACTCAAACTTCCTCCTGAAGTCCCACCGCCTATCTCTTCTCACCTTGTACAGCTGTCTCCAATGGAAGTAGCAGACCGAGTAGAACTTCAACTTTTAGTACTTGACGAGTCGCAAATTCAAGAACTCTTTCTTTGTTTCGTCTCGAAGGGCTTTCTCGTACTTGGACTTTCTTTGCACGTGCTGCTTCCAGTGGCGGAACACTCTTTTTCTCAAAGTGGTGCTGCGGAAGAGATCAGCGTGGTGGAGTTTTCGCTTGGCAACCATGTATGTTTTAAGGGCGAAGAGAGCATTCGAAGTGAGTGTCAAGTCATAGTGCTGGATCGCAAGCTCCTTCAAGACCATGTGCTCTGTCCTGTTAGACAAGCTGAAGGGGGCTTTTCGGGGTGGTGAAAGGGATTGGTAAGTATTTGTTCGCGAGCTGCGACGATCAAAGTTGTTTCTTCTCTTCTGACTTCCCGCCTGCTTCCGCAACGGAGTGACATGAGTCGCATCCATAGCACACTATTCCGTTCTCTTGCTATGCACCGAATACGAATTCATGCTGGTGACCTTTTTAAGATCAAAGCCTCCAACTCTAGAATAAGAAGAAGATCTCACTGTAGCTTGTCTAAGCGTCGCTGGTCGTTCACGGGACAGCGATCTTGTTGTTGTGTCCATGAAGCATTCGGTTTTTCGGTTTCGTAAGGAAGCAGCGTCCGATTTTCGTGAGCGGGACCTGATGTTTGTAAGACTCCCACAATCAAGTGACTACTTGCTCTTCAAGTACTCAGCGTATTGCCTATCACGCTCATCATGCACAGCTCTTCTCCGACGACGTTACGGTGTCGTCGTTTCGCCAGCATTGCGTGAGTTATGATCCAGGCTCTTTTGACTGTCACGGGATTGGAGAAAGCACGATGGACAGCTCAACTCCCTCGATTTGTTCCGTTGGCCGTCTCTGGCATTGTGGTTTTGTAGTATTATAGCTGGAGAGACTATCTTGAACTCTCGCTGTTCGCCGCAACCGCTGCTCCTTCTAGATGCCTACGACTTCTGACTTTTGGCGTACTCTTTCTACTTCCTGACAGCCTAGTTCTTCAAATCTGGGAACTAGTTCACGAGTTGCGAGCTGTCGAAGTCCTCCGCATAAATCATGTTCTTTCTCTACGGCGGCTATTGCGACTTCTGTACTGGTTGCCTCAAAGCAGAGGAGCTTTGCTTGTGTCGCTGTCGCGGAGATTTCAAAATTGATTTTCTTGTCGCTGGCTTGTTCAGGTACTTGTAAGCTCTGGACAGATGCTCCATCGTCCTCGAGTCACGTCGATCAGGTGCCGACGTCAAAAACCTGTTCCCGCACTTGCCGACAGCCTTGCCTCCAACTGAGCCCTTACGTGACTCGTATAGCTTTTTGAGCTGCTCCTACTGCCTCAGAGCCACTGAATTCAAACTACACTTGGCAAGCTCGATTTCGCCAATCGACTTCTTAATACTTGGACTCCGATTGGTGACCAACTTCCTCTTCAAAATCCGTGTCAGCTTGTACCTCAAATCACCGTCGCCTCGCACGTCATCAGAGTCGATATGCTCAGTCTGCTCGCCGTCGAAGTTGTGCTACGGGTTGTAGATGTCGAAGACTTCGCCAGAAAATTCATCATAATCTTGGGACTCTTTACTAAAAAAGCTATGTCTCCGCAATAGTGAAATCGTATTGTCCATCTTTAAGAAATTAAAATCAAATTTAATCAGCTATGAAGTACGGTGAGTCTTTAAAGTTAAGTTAATTAAAATGAAAAGTGCATGCATGCATGTGTGTGCCCCCTGGAAAGTACACGAAAAATGCATTTTCAGTTGAAGAACGATTAGGAGTGTCTGGCATCCCCGACAATATCAAACTATTCCGATGACTATGTCTTCTTTTCTCCAGCACTTTCTTTGATCAGCGTCTTAAGTATCTCGTCGGCGATGTCATCCTATGTCACAACTCTGAGCTTTATCTCGATACAATTATGAGTTTTATCCCCGAGCTTCTTCCTGTAAATCTTTGTTTCTTACTCAATCCTCTCTTCTTCACTTTGAGTGACCTTTTGAGGGACCTCTGATTGCACAAATGCTCGTTTGACAATCTCGGCTACAGTGATCGCCTTGGAGATACTTTGAGACTTTCCCAGGATGATAACCTCGGTCTTGCTCGTCAGCAAGTGGGACGCTGCTTGAGAGACTAGGGAATTTATTTTAGCTTTGGTGGAACACACAACTACTGGTTCTTTCTTTGTCTCGCTTCTTTCCATTTTATGGGGCTAGTTTTTTTTAATTTTGTAAAGAAGGAAGGGAGTGAGTGAATTATAAAAATTATTTAAAATTTCTTCATAGCGTAAACGAGATCAAAGCAGAAAGGTTATAAATGTAGATGTTAGGTCCAGCAGGCGGTGGCAGTTCATCGTCTTTAAACGGCAGTGGTCCCACGCAGCACTAAAACAGTGGCTCGGGCTCCAGTTCCAGCCTTGGAATCGTCGGTGTCAACGTCGGCGGGTAGCCCCAAACCAGTCCCGACTACTTCATCAAGATCTTACTCCTCGGCGACACCGGCGTCGGCAAGAGCAGTCTTATGTACAGGTACTCCGATGGAGAATTTGTTAGCGGGCTGGTTGGAACGGCAGGAGTCGACCACAAAATGAAAAATTTAGAGCACCATGGCAAGACAATAAAGATTTAGATTTGGGATACAGCTGGCCAAGACAGATACCGGCAACTTGCCCTGTCATACTATAGGGGCGCAGCGGGCATAGTGCTTGTGTACGACGTGACGGATCCAATTTCTTTCAAAAACATTGGGTACTGGTTGAAGAAGATCAGGGAAAATGGAGACATCGACACGGAGATAATAATGCTGGGCAACAAAATCGACTTGATCAACGAGATCGAAGTGGACCAGCAGGAGGTGGCCTAGCTGGCCGAGGAAAACGACATCAGCTACTTCTAGACCAGCGCCAAAGACTCCACCAACCTGGACATGGCTTTTAAACAACTATTGACAAATATAATAAACAATAACGCACTGGCGGACAAAATCGACTTTTCAAGAATAATACGCTTAGAAAAGCCGAAGAAGTATAAACGGAAGTCAACACAACCCACCTGCTGCAAGAACATCTGAACAGGACACAATGCCCGAGAACCCAAAACCATAGCTGCCAAATGAGACTTTGATCCTTTATCTCTCTCAGCCCATGTGGACACCATCGATTCTCGCATTCAGTCTTTCCTGACAACGGAAAAGCTACTCGCCTTTCTTCTAAGAACTAATCCAACTGATCCACACGTGTTGTCTACAGAGAGAGGAGTCGATCGCTGATTTGTGAACATAGATTTAACCAACTTATCATAATAATTTTCAGCAAACGAACGGCTCATAAAACTTCAATCTTAACTTTCAATACTGCATCTCAGCATTAAAAACTGCATTTGCTCGAGATTGGACGGGGAAGGGCTCAAGGATGCAGCCTTACGCTTGAGATCGATGAAGAGAAATAGGAGGAAGTTTGCACAAGAGGGGGCCCCCTTCAAGCTTGCTTATGAGGTTTCATTGTCTGCAACTCTACTGGCAGTAATAGAAGGACGCTGAATGTGATGGAGAAGAAATCCGAGGAGGTCGCTTCCGAGAGTGAGAAGCGCGCCTTTTCTAGGTTTTACAAAATACCAATCTAATAAATTAAATATTCGGAGATGAGAGGAGCTCCAACTCACGGGGTTTTGGGGTTTTGGGGTTTTGGGG
>Ga0208544_10002657_pt1 | contig 11500 bp, 22 predicted proteins | sample DEB08_DNA_9_FD_184526 | JGI IMG/M metagenome (GOLD analysis project Ga0208544, IMG submission 184526) | Aqueous microbial communities from the Delaware River and Bay under freshwater to marine salinity gradient to study organic matter... | ecosystem: Environmental > Aquatic > Marine > Coastal ...
TCCCCATAAAGTCTGCAATCAACCCGTTGTTTTCGAATGTGTGATTCATAATAGTCCTGCGTTTATTGTTATCGTACAAGGTCTCGTGCGCACTATCTCAAGTGCGCTGTGTAAATTATAATACAAGGCGCGTGGGTTCTTGTCGTGCTCTTCTTCGCTCACGTCATCCCATATAGACCACACCAAGTCTGCGCGTCCGTCCTTGCGCCTCTTCACAGCATAGTACTCATCACCATACTGATACGGGTATACTTTTTTCGGTTTCATTGCTCTACTGATTTATTTTTATCCCACGTTTCTTTCGCTAATTTGACTCCCTTGTCTATGGCTTCGGCATACTCTCTTGTGATGACGTATCCCTCCTTGGCATAGAGTTCTATGATGGTGTCTATTTCCTTACTCATTGCTCTACTGATTTAAATGACCCTGATTCAATCATATGGGTTATGGTGTCCTGAATCTGCTCATTGATGAGTTGCATTAAGTACTCGTTGTCCTCGAACGTAGCGTTAAGAACACGCTTCATATCTTCATCCGATAATTTGTACCCCATCTCAGACGCAATCTGAGAAACGTCATCCGTAGACCAAGTCAATTCAGACCCTCTGTATTCTTTACTCATTGCTCTATTGTTTTTTGATTAGTACTCTCCGTCAAACTCTTCGACGGTGCCGTCCATATTCAATAAGCGATTCTTCGCTTGCTTCTTCTCCGCTTGCTTGATGCGCGTACTGAAGTCAGTGGTCAGCAATACGTGGTCATCTGTGTTCGCCATACCCAACGATTCTATCTGTATGGGATGCGGTAGGTTCAGTAGATACGTCACCGCTATCTCCCAAGGGGAGCTGTACTCGTGGTCGTAAGGGATGTACACTTTCTCTTCGAATCGTAGGTCTATGATTCGGATGCGTGAACCTTTGAAGTTCGTCGCGGGCATATACTTCACGCTGAACGCGCGGTATCGCTTGATGTTGTCGAAGTAGTTCTTCATAATCGTGATGTTCGTGAGTATCGTCGGTGTGGCATAGACATTCTTTCTGCTTGTCCGCAAGAGTATCCCATCCTTCGAAAGGTTGTACGTTGTAAGTTTTCTTTCTCGATTTTCGAGAGGGCAGGTTTTTGTTTATCGCTCATAGTCGTGGCAAAAAATGTTCGTCATCTCGTAGCATACCGAACACATCGTGTACGATATCCTGTGCATTGATAGGATTGTTTTCTCGCGACATCATTTGGACGCGCTCTGCCCAATCCATTACGGCAGTGAAGGTTTGCTCGGTCATTTTCATTTGGTGGGCTATTGGTACGCAGGGCACGTTGGATAGGTGCGCTGTGCGTGGTGAGGGGTTGAACAAGAACAGCAGTGGATGCTGATGGCAATCAAAGCCAAGATGGCGATTGCTTCTAAGAATGATTTTTTTGTCATATCATTTGATTTTTGTGTCGGCTCCGACACGATAACGTATCTTTTTGGGTACGGTACCGTATCTTTTTGGGTACGATAACGTATCTTTTTGGGTACGGTAACGTGCCGAAGCCGCACTGATTTGATTCACAGATTGTCTTTCACTCCATTCTCTACCAACTTAGCCACGATGTAGTCAGGCAACTCAAAGCACCCATCGTAGCCGTTCAGCCACGGCTGACCCGTCTCAGCATCCCACGTTATCTCAAGCACTCCGCCCGCGTAGTAATCACCTCCGCCCGTCTCCTCGTCATACGTCTCGTACCACCCACCATACGTATGGTCAGGGTCGATGCCTATCTGTACGCTCATCACCACGTCGGTGCTCTCTCTCAATACAGAGTCGTATGCTGTCTGCATACTGACATACGGAAGTGTCTCCTTCCAATCGATTATTAGTTGCTCTTTCATAGCTTCCAAGTTTTATGTTCGTTGTTGTCAAGTTCACAGGCTATGGTGATGTTGTCTAAGTGCGTGCGGGTTTGTACTCCGTACTCCGTAACCCCATCCAAAGACTTACCATCCATAAGGTGCGCGAGGATGGCGTCTGCATCTTGCTTAACGCATTGCATACGTCGAATCATATCTTGACGCTCTAGACCTTGTTTTTCTTCTACTAGCATACTGATGAACCAATGGCTTGCGCTCATCACCAACTGCCTAGTCAACTGCTCAGTCATTCCAAGTTCTTTGATGACAGTTTCTACTGTCTCTCCGTCTGCATCACCAAGGCAAGCGACTGCTTCCTTGATTGTGACGTGGTGTTCTACGTTACTCATATTGATTTGATTTTTGTGTCGGCTCCGACACTATTATAGATTCTGCAATTCTGTGTAGTAGTCAATGACAAACCCCCACTCTTCCTCGTTCATCTCTGCCTCCTTCATTGCTTCCGTCTTTCCGACGTTTATCACATAAGTAGGATTCAGGTAGTCGTAACGTCCTGAAAACCTTACCGCGTTATATCGGTCATACAATTCCCTTGGCGAAGAATCGCTCGTGATGAGGTCGCATACGTTCCAAGCGTAGCGGTCAAGTAACTCCTGTTCTGTCAGTGTTGAAGACATAGCGTTTTTATTTAATCGTTTAATTCTTTTTCAAAGATACATCAATATATCCTTAATTCCTAATTATTTCTGTCTTTTCTTTTGTGTCGAATCCGACACTTTGCACATCTTGGGAAGAATTCCGCCATTTTGGCGGATTGAACATAATAGGCACTCAGAACCACAGGTCGTTCTTTAGTCTGTGATAATCATCACACCCTCGTTCGTCATCACCATACTCCGACTCCGACTGCTTTCTCTCAAACCAACGCAACACCAAATCCTCAGCCACACCCACGTCTTTCGCTATCTCCAACGCAGTGTCCTCCTCCTCGTCCGCGTCCATCCACAACACCTCGCGCTCATCATAAGCCAAGCAAGGCACAACACCCTGACCCTTCGCCCATCGCTCTATCTCCGACACAGGCAACGGCAACTCCCTCTGCTCAGTCTGCCAACCCTCGCCCCTGTACAGCTTTGTGTATACTATCCACATATCAATTGGTTTTTGTGTCGAACCCGACACAGGTTTAAATTAGAAGGGTGCAAGACCTCGCGACCTTGTGACGCTCACTTGAGCCACCCTTGGGGAATCAGTCCGCCAAGAACACGTCCAACAGAGCACCCTTCTTCGAGGTCTGAACTTCGTGGTCTAATTCGCTCGCCTCGTTGTACTTATCCCAATACCACCGAGTAAATGGCTCCAACTCCTCCACGCCCCATATATTGATGGTGTGCCGCGACCCGTCCTCGGCAATGCCAATCAGATACAACACGCAGTCGATACGAGTGAGTGAGTGCCTCGACAACTGCAACCGATGCTCCAAGCGGAACGAGTTCCCGTCACGCTCCAAGAGCAAGTCCCTGTAGTCTAACCCCACCACAGCCATCTTGTCCAAACGCCCTAAGAAATCATTGATACTATCCATAACTCTACTATATTTTGTGTCGACTCCGACACTGATTAAAATTAGAAGGGGAGAGAGGATTCGAACCTCACGAAGCACCAAGCCTCCCCTTGAAGGCTTACGCCTCGACCTCGAGAGGAGCAACAACCCCGAGGGATTGCGCTACCTTCTCGAACATCGCAAGCAATGCCTGTTGGTTGCCATTGAACGACTTGACGCTGCCGTCATCGTTGAAGTGAATTGAGCCGCTCACCGCGTCAGTCGATACCACGAACTGAGCAGCTACTCCCGCCAACTCCTCGTCGCTGAACTCCTCGCCTTCGCCCTCGCCATCACCATCACCCTCAGCAACCGACTCCTCCTTCACAGGCACAGCCGCCTCAGGCTTCTCTGCGTTCATCCAAGCGTTGTACGCGTCAACGTCCAAGGCGCATCGCTCATCCAAGGCAAGCATCGCATCCCGATACACAATGAACTGCTCACCCGAGTCAGCATCCCCAATCAGGAACTTGCCCGCCTTGGCGTGGCGGTAGAAGTAAGAGCGACCCATACCGACCGCCTCCCACAGACGCTTCTTCTCGTCCTCCATCTTGCTTCCGTTAGCTTTGATGAATGCCTTGAACTCAGGAGCATTGAACGCCTCCAACCGAGCCGACAGCAATGTGCCAAGCTTCAGCGATTTGGTGAACACGTCTACCGAGCCTTTGTCGATGCTCTGCTTCAACTTGACGATTGGAGCAGTTGCCCTCAACGCCTTCAACGTAGCTTTGACCTCAGCCGATTGTGTCGGAGCCGACACAGCTTTGGCGTTTGACTTGACCTCCTTTGCAACCTTTGCGGTGGTTGCGACCTTGTTTGTTGTTTGCTTCATAGCAGTATTAGATTTATGGGTTTCCCCCTTGGTTTGAATTATGGTGCAATATACTATCAATCTTCGTTTAATCCTAACCAATCAGGAAAAACTTTCAATATTTCTGCATCGACTCCAACAGCAGGACAGCACGATTCAGGCACAGCACGCAGAGCGCACAGCAGGCGTTGCCCCCAATTCATTTGAGCGCGGAAGGGGAAGGGCAGGGTTTAAGGGAAGGCTCCCTCTCTCTCCCTTTCGTGGAGAGTGCAAGGTTGCGCCCTTGCATCCCTGCGATTTCGTGTCGGTCTCGACACTGCACCGGAGCGTGTACCCTGCCATCAATCGGTGCAGGGCAGGCGGTTCGAACCGCTCAGGCAAAACGCCAAAAAATCGGGACAACGCTAGGCAATCCCGACCCCCTCCCCCGAAAAAAAAATCGGTTTCCATTTCGAGGCGCGTCGCGTAATGTGTATATATAGCCCCCTTGTTCTGTGTATCTAGAAAAAGAATTACCTTTGGTTATGGGCTGGGAGCTTTCTATTCATAACCGCATTCACATTGGTTTTTGTCTTGGTTGGTCTTGGTACCCTAAGGACTCTGAGTTTGACCATTCCGAGTTTATCTTATTCTTTGGCTTGGTCAGCTTAAACTTAAAGATTTACTGATGTACGGATTAAAAGTAAAGGATGGTCGTTTGGTTAACGAACGTTTACCTGGCGAGACTGGGATTGCTCAGGCTGCTCGTTATTGCAAAATGAAGAAGCGTTCTGAGAAAATATCTATGATTGCCGACGCTATTAATTTAGCTGATATGCGTGAAGGCGATATGTAAATTATTGTTTTTGGTTTGATGTTGCGTTGATTAAAGGAGGTCGGGGGGCCTCCTTTTTTGTGTAGACTTTTTTTGAGTTTGGGTTATTTTTTTCCCTTTATTTTTTTTTGCGTTAAAAAACGGGTTGTAAAAAACTGTTAAAATGGTCATATAGTGTAGCTTCTCTACACAATAATGTAGAGTTTAAAGTAAAGTCTACACAAAAAAAAGTCAGTCTTTACTGGTCTTACAGAAAGAAATGTTAAGAATGTTAAGTTTACCCCCTACTATAAGAGTTCAAGAAATATAAAAGAGTAGTTATTATATATATATATATAGGGAAGCTTCAACTCTACACTCTCTACATTGGTTGTCTTTTGTAATTTGCGAGAAAAACGATGCGCTTCTTTCTGGTCTTTTGTTTTTCCCCGTTGGTTTTATTTGGTCAAGAGATGTGTGCTACGGAGTACGACTCTATCGTATATAATTTCCCTTCTTTATTTACTGAGCCTGAGTGGAAGGAGATACCTGTTGTGGTTCACATATGTTACTCGGACAGTTTGGGGGGGTGGTTTAGTGAGGAGTATGTAGAGGAAGCGATTGCTGATTTAAATGATGATATGGCTGAGGCTATGATATCGGTTACGTTGGAGCACGTCGGTTATCAGGATTTAGAGGAGTACGCTTGGTACCCTTCGTATGAGTCTGGCGGGAGTTGGTGCTTTCCTACGTATGGTACTCAGAACAGTATTTTAGCTATCGACCAGTATTTTCCTGACTGGGACCCTGACCACTATTGTAATATCTATGTGATACCAAAGATGTGCAGTAGTACTTTGGGTTGGTCTTATGTGACTGTCTCTGCTAATAATGCGCGTGACGGGATATGGTTACGGTCTGACATATTTGGTTTGGGGAGTACCCACCCTAGGAATAACGAGAATAAAGTACTGACACACGAGATGGGTCACTACTGCGGGTTGCATCACGTCTTCCAGTCGGTTGGCTACTGCGGAAATCATTTCGGCATCCCTTGCGATGTTTACGGCGATTTTGTGTGTGACACTCCTCCTACTAAGGTTCAGTTCAGTTGTGACCCTCCTATTTGCCCAGAGGACTTGTACGACTATACGGCTGACAACCATATGGACTATTACCCTGACTCGTGTCGTCATCACTTCACACCAGGTCAGATTGAGCGTATGCACAATATGTTGCCTTACAATAGGGGCGGTTTATTTGGCGGTCTCCCTGTATGCTTGGGCGACGTCAACGGCGATTATATCATTGGGTCGGCTGACTTAATGTGGTTGCTGAGTTGCTGGGGGTTGTATGGTTGTTCGGCGGGGGACTTCAATTATAGCGGTGTGGTTAACGTATACGACTTAAATATATTCTTAAGTCTTTATGGAACTGTGTGCGAGGGGCATCCATTGTGGGATTAATTCGTAGATTTGCGTTATTCAAATCCAATTAAATGTTTACACCTAAGAATATCATCTTTGACGATGCTGGTCGTTCTAAGTTGCGCGAGGGCATCACTAAAATGTCGAATGCTGTAAAGAGCACTCTCGGTCCCAGCGGACAAACCGTTATTATTGAATCGGAGCAACACACCCACGGTATTACGGTAACGAAGGACGGGGTGACGGTTGCTAAGTCTATCCACTTAATGGATGCTGTTGAGAACTTAGCGGTACGTATTATGCGCGAGGCTTCGGAGCGTACGAGTACCCAGGCGGGCGACGGCACAACTACGGCTATCGTTTTGACGGAAGCTTTAATAAAAGTAACTGAGAGCTTTATCAGTGACTATACGGACATCAACAAAACGGACTTCTTGCGATTCCTTACGGTGTTAAGTGACGATACCATTAAGCGGTTGGGTTCTTCGGCGACTACCCTTACGAGCAAGAAGATGTTGGACGTAGCGACTATCTCTGCGAATAACGACAAGAATCTGGGCAAGATAATTTCTGACGTGTACAAAGAGGTGGGGAGAGACGGTGTGGTAACCGTTGAGAACGGTCAGCTATCGGACACGTATTACGAGGTGACTAAGGGTATGCGATTTGAGCGTGGATATACATCATCTCTTTTTGTAAATAACCACGAGACGGACGAGTGCGTGATGGATGACTGCTACGTGATGGTATGTGGTAACGAGATAAATAGTCCGTTGCAGATAGAGAACGTACTAAAAGAAATCATCGGCGACAGGCATAAGTTGCTCTTGGTATCTCCTTGCTCTATGAACTTCATCAATACGATGGGTGCTAACGTGATGCAAAACGGCGTGAAGTTTTGTAACGTAAACCCTCCTCAGTTTGGATGGAAGCAAGAGGAGGTGATGAGTGACTTAGCGTTATCATTGGGCGCTAAGTATTTCTCCGAGAAGACGGGCGATGATTTGGCTTTGATGACGATGGCGGACCTTGGGTTTGCGAAGAAGGTGGTTGTGAAGCGCGACCACACTATCGTGATGCGTGATGAAGAGCGTTCTGACCAAGCCGCTATCGACCAGCGGGTAAAGGAGTTGCGGTCTGCTTTTGAGCATACAAACAAAAAAGACGAGAAGGATTTTTTCTTGGAGCGCATTGCGAGTTTAGCTGGCGGCGTCGGCGTTATCTATGTAGGTGGCAATACAGACTTGGAGCAGAAGGAGCGCTACGACAGGGTCGATGACGCGGTCTGTGCGGTGCGTTCTGCCTTAACGGACGGTATTGTCCCTGGCGGCGGCATTGCTTTACTAGAGCAATCGGAGCGCCTAAGTGTGATGAGCTTAAAAGAGGGGATGTCTAAGGAAGAGACTTTGGCGGCTAAGGTATTAGCTACGGCGCTTGAGGCTCCGTTCCATCAGATAATCACCAATGCTGGCATCAGGGTTGACGACGTACTCAACAAAGTTATCGGGCATAAAGACCGTGGTTATGGATTTAACGTAAAGACACGCACGTATGGCAATATGATGCGTCAAGGGGTGGTAGACCCCGCCAAGGTCACTAAGAGTGCTTTAAAGAACGCTGTGAGCGTCGCTACAACTATACTTTCAACCAATGCAATCATCACATCAGCCCGCACCTATGAGGACGCTAGTAAATGATTGGCTAAAGGATATAGGGGAGACATCTCTTTTCGCTGACGGATTTGACGATGCCATCATCGGCTTGTCGTATGACCCGCTTGCGGGTGCTTACCGTGTGTGCTACAGTATTGAGAAATGCCACGAGTGCTTAGTTAAGGACGGCGAGATGTCGCTTGACGAGGCTATAGAGTTTTTTGAGTATAATGTCATAGGCTCTTATATGGGCCCTGAGACACCAATTTTTGTGATATGAAGCCAATCAATAAATACCTTGTCATCGACCCTATCGATGAGCAGTTGGTCTCTTCTTCTGGGTTGATTTTGTCTACGGAAGACGCTAAATCATTTCGATACAAGAAAGCTACGGTGGTAGAGTCTGGCACTCATATAGATACGATACATAAAGGCGACGTCATCTATTACGACAAGAACGCTGGTCACTCTATGATGATAGGCGACGCTACGTACACTATCATTCTTGAGAGGGACGTTGTTGTTGTCGTATAGACTGGTTGATTTTTTTGATGTAGTTGCGGTATACTACGTCTGTATAGGGAGCGCTCTTTTTGAACATAGGGTTGGCGGATTGTGTTTCTGCGAACTCTTGCCCGTTGAGTTTATTGTATACGGCATTGAGCATAGCTCGTCCTTTGTATGATAGTTCGTACAGGGCTTTTTGATTCCCTTTGCGCTTTCTAAATACGTGTATCCATCCATCGCGAAGGAGGTCGGAGAATCGTTTTTTATTCCAGCTCATCAGCTGGTTGTATTCATCGAATGTGTCTTTTGTGAAGTACGATTCTGAATATAGGAAGAGGAGCATCTCTAGCTCTACGGTTCCGAGTCCGTAGTTTGATTTCACCCACCTACGTATTACGCGCCAGTACTTTAGGTAGTCGTTGGGCGGTTCTGTGCGGCTGTACCGCTTGCGAATGTTTTTGTGAATCTTCATTAAATTTAATTTGTAACTTTGGTCAAAGTTATAAGTTATGGCTGGACGCACTAAAAAAACTGGCAATAAGATATGCCCTTCGGGAATCGCTTGGGCGAAGCGGACTTTTGACCGTTACCCTTCGGCGTATGCGAATATGGCAGCTAGTAAATATTGTAAGGACCCTAACTACGCAAAAAAATCCAAGAAATAATGGCGCATTACGGAAAGCCCTGCACCCAAAAGGTGAAATCTGCTTCAAAAAAGAAGTCTAAAAAATCCAAGAAATAATGGCTAAGAAAAGAACAGTCACTAAGACAGCTTCGGCTGGCGGAAACAAAACCAGAACGGTTACGCGTGCTAAAAAAGACGGCACTACTAAAGTAAAGTCAAAGACTAAGTCTGGCAATACGGTTACTAGGCGCAAGGTGACCGTTGGCCCTAAGAAGACTACAAGAAAAGATGTGTTTTTTGAGCCTATTGGAGATAACCGTTACGGGTCTAAGGCACTTATGGGAGAAAAAAAAACAACAACTAAATCCGTAAAGGGTAAAGAAGTTGTCAAGAATCGTAAAGCGAAAAAGGGAGAGGTCAAAAAAACTAAGTCCAAAATTAACGGAACGCAAACCACTACAAGTAGAACGGCTATAGTTACCGGAAAAGAGTACGCAGGGCCTAGGGGAATTTACGCTCCTAAATATACAAACGTAGACGGAGGGAGGCCTGTAAAATCGGGTTTTCACCCCTACAAAAAATTTCAGCGGGAGACTACCACGACTACAACTCCCGCTAAACGCACTACGGTTAAGACCAAAATCAAAAAGAGAGGTCGTCGATAATGGGTGAGCTGAAGAAATGGCGGGACCAGAAATGGGTTCGTATTGGCACTGACGGTTCTATAAAAGGAGCTTGCGGAACCAGTAAGGACACAAAGAACCCTGACCGCTGCCTGCCATTATCTAAAGCTAATTCTATGAGTAAATCTGAGCGAGCTGCTACAGCTCGTAAGAAAAAACGACGAGGAGGAAGCAGGCGTCAGTTTGTTTCCAATACGGCGGCAGGACGAGTAACGAATAGTTGATATGGCGAATAAGAGCAAGATGAAATGCAACAGCCCTACTCGGTCGGACCGAGCGGGGAAGAAGATGATGGTCAAAGCTTGCTCTGGCGGCAAAGAGAAGCTCATTCATTTCGGCGCCAAGGGTTATGGACATAACTATTCTGCTGCTGCGCGTAAGAGCTTTAAAGCTCGTCATAAGTGTGGGACGGCTACCAATAAACTTACGGCGCGTTACTGGGCTTGCAAAAAGTTGTGGGCTGGTAAGGGCGGTTCTAAGAAGAGCTCTCCGTCCAATAGGCGTGGGAAATATTAAGTACATTTGTAAAAACAGAATATAATGCCCTCACGTTCTCGCCCTTCAAAAGGATTAGGGGATACCGTTGAAAAAATTACTAGAGCAACAGGTATCAAGCAGGTAGTGGAGAAGGTCTCCCAAGCTACAGGCACAGATTGTGGCTGCGGCCAACGCCGTGACACGTTAAACAGAATTTTCCCATACGATAAATAATTATGGCATATCAAAAATTACAAGTAGGCCTTGGCTTAGAGGTTATACCTACTGATAGCTCAGACATACCTAACCCTGCGGGTCCTTCTTTTTCAAGCGCAGGAACAACAGGTACTGGTGTTACTGGAACTTCATTGACTTTAGTTGATAGTGAAGCAGACTTTATAACTGAACGTATAGCGCCAGGTATGGTTATTTACAATACAGTCGACGGTACTGTGGCTGTAGTTACTTCTATTACAAACGCTACTACTTTAGCGGCAGCAGTAAAAAACAGTGCAACCTGGACTGAAACAAGCCCTTACACTATATATCACGAAACGACTGACGGTTGTGTACTGTATGTGGGTGGCGTTCAAGCAAGCACTTCCCCCGCTGGATTAGATTTAAGCATTATTACTTCGTCGGGTTCTGAAGTTGTTATGGAAAACCTTGCACCAGGGTCTTTCCTTCCTATACAGGTGCGTAGGGTAAAAGAAACTGGTACGGATATGGGAGATGCGCCGTATGTAAAAGTTGTAGCATTCTGGTGATATGAGCGGAACAATCATAGGTATAGCAAATGCGTTTGGTTCATCTCTAAGTCCAGGCGTTTCAGGTCAAGGTCAGAGTCCTGGCCCCACCCCTGGGGCTGACCCTATGAATTTTTACGTCACACCATATAATAGCGGTGGAACCTCAACTCCTTCGGGGCAATACAAGCTTGGCCTTTACTCTACTGGAACTTATAACTTCACGGTCAACTGGGGAGACGGAAGCGCCGATGATGTAATTACTACTTGGAATCAAGCTGAAGCCACTCACGATTACGGTGTTGTATTGCCCGCAGATAGGTT
>Ga0208544_10002661_pt1 | contig 11485 bp, 20 predicted proteins | sample DEB08_DNA_9_FD_184526 | JGI IMG/M metagenome (GOLD analysis project Ga0208544, IMG submission 184526) | Aqueous microbial communities from the Delaware River and Bay under freshwater to marine salinity gradient to study organic matter... | ecosystem: Environmental > Aquatic > Marine > Coastal ...
CCCCAAAACCCCAAAACCCCGTCTGTTAGTCCTCTTGGATCCCTTAGTGATGATAATATAGTTTTAATTAAATTTAGTCGTTGGGTGAGTAGTGTCGGTATGGTCCGTTTGATCTCTAAAAACTTCATTGAAATCCTCTCTTATTGCGACTAAGAAGAGTGTATTAAGCTGTAGCAGTTGAACCGCAACAGCTACTATCACTACATGCCGCGCATCCTCAAGTGCTTTGTTTTTGAGCGGGATTACGTCCATTTGTACCTCGCCAACAGAAAGAGGTTCTTGATAGCATATCTGGACAACATGAAAGCTGTTGAAATGCCCCGATCAATCAAAAAAGAAGAAATTACAGACTCCGAAACTTCCTCCAGCTCTTCATCTTCCTCGGGCGGCGATTCACTGGATTCAGACTACGAAGAGGATGTAGTGCTGAGCGTGGAGAAGATTGGGTTCGAAATCCCAGACAGGCTTCGCAACTTCACCTCTCTCCAGTACTACAAGAACATTTTAGTCATCGGCGGAATGCACTCCTATTATGAAGACAGTCGCAAGGACTACTAACCTAAGATGTTCGATAAAATATTTGCCGACTCCTTCCTTTTTGACATAAAACAGTAGAAGTTCTTCGGGCATGCGCATATGTAGTAGCCAAGAGCCAAGCACTTTTCCTGCTTCTACAGCGACCCAACTGACCCTGAGAATAGGCTGGCACTTGCTGCAGGAGGCATTTCTGTGAAGACGCACACTGATCTGTTCAAAAAGAAGCAGCACCAGACGTATCAGGCGTTAGACCTTGTCGAGTCTTTCGACTTCAGAACTAACCAGTGGACAGTTTTCGATGCCAAACTTTGCATTCCGAGGTACTCAGCCGCCATACAGGAACTCAAAGGCTACCTGTACGTTATCGGAGGTCATAAAATTGAGCTGCCCAATGAGTTTATCAATTCAGTTGAGAGGTGTCCGACACGGGCGCTGTAGTCCACCTTCGACCTGCTGAGTATCGATTACGGGCAAATGGATCTGAGAATATAGACATTGCTTGCTTTTCCGTTAGTGGAAGACAACGGTTTCATAATCTTGTCGCATCACAGCGTCGACCCCAATATTAATCAAGGATTCTTCCTCGACGTCAAGAAGCTGAAGATGAAGAACTCCAGATTTTACCAGCAGATTGGCCCGATTAATCACTGGTAGAACTCCTGCGCGCCGCATAAAAACCTGACGGCGTTCTTCACAGAGTAGCTCCAGGTGCTCCGCTTCGATCATCAGACGATTGACTGGTCGCTCCTCGACTTGGCGGACATCGCCTGGGTTGTCAAGCCGAAGAATGCTGTCAATAGGTAGTCCAGAGGTGAAACTCTCGGAGAAGACGAAGAGCAGAAAGAGGAAGAAGAGGTTGACATGGGCTACGTCTGAAAGAGCTGTGAGACTTTTTAATTATTTTGCATTAATTTAAGGGTGAGTTACTTGACTTTACTAGTTTTATCTATAAATTTAAAATATGATGAAAATGTTTAAAGCGATTATCCCGCTCACATTCTCGCTGATCTTCGCGGCCAGTCAACTGGCGGCGATGGCGAGTGGGCAGGACCATTTAGACGCCTTTGTCAGGATTATAGACAACAATGACCACGCTGGAGAGGTTGGAATCTACAGGTTTACCCTGGAGCTCATGGAAGGTATCACCATCCAGACATTCCTTCCTGAAAGCGTAGAGTACACCCCTTCCGAGTCCGCACCCGCCGGGCAAGTTGAAGTGTGTCGCGAGTATCTTATCTCGCACACTTAGCCACTCGAGAACTGTAGCTTTGACGCTGCGCAGAACATGATCCAGTTCACTGTCCCCGACGATGGGGTCGGTGGATTCTTCATTTATGAGCTAGGCCACCTGAAGAACCCCTCGTTTAGCCAGTCACTGTCCGGCTTTCTGATCAAGGTTTTAAATTCTAGTGGCGCCACTATCTATTAATCTAATGAGATGCTCGTGTTTGTCGCTGTCAAGCCAAACCAGTTGACCCAGCAAACACTCTAAGTCTCCTCAGAAAAGGTCGCAGACCTTTCCACGTACACCTTCGACTTCAGGGTGACCAACGAAGTGCCCAAAGATGGCTTCATTGACATCGAGTTCCCGCTGAACCACATCCGGGTGCCGGAGACCCTTCAGGGCGCCAGGATGAAAATCTACGAGGGATCGTGGGTTGATGTCACCTTCTCGCTGATGCAGAATGGAGTGTAAGTCGTGGTGCCCGCTCCCGGAATCCTCAGCGCCGAGGAAATGTCAGATCCTACCTCGAGCATCTAGGTTGAGATCATCGGCATCAAGAACCCCAGCACGATGGAACAGACTGACTCGTTCGCCATCAAGACGCGAACCGCCACTCGCAAAGTCATCGACACCGTCGGCACAGGTCTCGGCGTCCAAAACACGATTCCCGCCGAAATTCAAATTGAAGATGTGACCATCTACAAGAAAACAGTTGGCCAGGTAACCATGTCGACCATTAAAGTACTTTTGCCGACTACCTATATGTCTGGCGGGTACTTGGTGGTGACTCTGCCCTCGAGAGTCACCCTCAACAACGTTGGCGTCGAGTGCTTCCTTCACATTGGCTTTGAGTCGGACCAGGGCAGCTGCAACATGCCGGCGTTTAACCAGATCAAACTTTTTGACAACATCAAGCAGGAAGCCCTCACTTTCACCATCTCCGGAATCGTCAACCCTCCGAACACCAAGCCCACCGACAGCTTCGTGTTCAAGGCTTACGACGCGTAGAACAACCTGATCGCAGACAGCCTCGATGCGCCTTACTCCGGGTACACGCCGCTGCCTGGAACGCATTCGCAGGTCAGCGTGACTCGGCACGACGCACAAGTTGGCGCTGTGGTTTTGGTCGGAACAAATGAAGTTGAATTTAAATTCAGGACCAAAAACAAGATGATCAATAATGAAATTGTGCAGATCACTGTCCCTTTCACCGAGCTTCTTCTCGTGCCTGAAGACAACGAGGAGATCGTGTGTAAAACCAAGGGCCCTGACGAGCTCAGCGATCACATCCCCAACACCTGCACTCTCACTGTCAACGCTGACTCCTTCAGCTTCGAGTACAAGCAGAATTGCTCTTTGAAAGTGGGTTGTGTGGCCGGGTCGACCTTGTCTGTCATTTTGACGAAGGGAGTCCAGAATTTGAAGTGGATGTTGTATCCGCATAACCAGGACACGATCTAGGTTAGGACTTTTACTGAAGACAAAGCCTACCTGATCGACACAAACCTGAAAGACAACTACGTGAAGCCCATTCTCACCGAAGGCATCCTCAAAGACTTGAGTTTCGCCAAGAACCTCGGCAAAGTGGGAGAAGAGACCGAAATCGAGTTCGAGTTCACACTCCAAAACGGTATTCCCGAGTTCGGAAAAATCTAGGTGGCCTTGCAAGGAGAATCCTTCTAGCCACCGCTAGAGGGCTAAGAGATGTTCTGCCAGCTTAAAGACGGAACCGTGGTTGACTGCAGCTACACCGAGTTCTTTGACTCTTACTTGTAGAGCATCACTCTACATGACCCTTGCTTGGGCGACTGCGCTCGTGGCCAAAGTCTCTTCTTCACTGTCAAAGGCTTAAGAAACCCGAGGTCAACAAAGCCGATCCCTGCTAACTTCGATGTGCGAACGTGGACTCAAGAGGGCTACGCGATCGACCGAGGTACCATTAAGACGGCTACTGGACTTTAAGTGACGCCAGCCTCGCTAGCCACTTTCGAGCTGGTGAAGCCCGACTTCAACGTGGACCAGATCGTGACTGGTGCCGTGCAGACTTATATCTTCAGAGTAACTCCGAGCAACGAATTCGAAAGCGCGAGAGGTTTGGTTGAGATAGTGCTTCCGCCTGAAGTCTCTATCGTCCCATCTGGCCTGTGCTCCGCGTTCTCGGAGACAGATCTTGTGGTGCTCGGTTGTGTACTCGATACTGAAAAGAACTCAGTCTTGGTTTCGCACAACTAGATCACGAGGAACTTTAAATCTGAGAGCTTGATCATCAAACTTCAGCAGGCAGTGAAAAACCCACCCTCGACCAAACCGTCTGACTTCGTGCAGATCAAGCTGAGGCTGCGCGACTTTATCAGCAACGAGTACTTCGAGGTGGACCAGAACTTAGATCAGATCAAGATCACTGCCAACACGCCCAACACTCTTAATTCAGCAAGAGTTAAACGGTCGAATGTGCAGGTGAGTCTTGAGACGACCCTGACAGTTTGCTTCAGCCCCGTGAACCCAGTACCCGCCCGGGCTCTGCTGACTTTGGAAATTCCCAAAGACTAAGCCATCTTCGACAAGACAGTCGAGTAGACAGTCACTTTGTTGCCCACGAAGGACCAACTTGTTGTTTTGACTAGTTCAGGGCAAGAGCTGCTTGTCATGCTGACGCAGAGCATTTAGCCTCAGGACAATCAATGTGTTCTGATTGAGAATGGAGTTAAGAACCCAGATACGACAAAACCTCCTTCCTCGAGCTTCAGCATTTCTCTCCAAACGAGCCAAAGCTTCCAGATCGAAGAGCAAACTGATGGAATCTTCGCTGAGCCTTACCTTAGTGCAGGTCCCTTCAATAGTGCGTCCATTGAGTCAACTGAGCCCATGGTGGGAAAAGGAACTTCAATCGAGGTCACTGTGGAGATTGCAAGTGCAGTCGAAGCTGGCAGTTCCTTGAATGTCAAGCTTCCTGCATAATTGTTCTACACTTTTAGTGACCCAGCGTCCTGCACAAACAACGCCTGCTATGATTTGAAGACTGAAGCTGACGTCTTCGGAAACTACCTTTCCGAGGTTTCGTACCAACTTGACCAAGCGTACGCTCAAGGGGAGACTGTCACCTTCGTTATTCACAACGTTCGCAACAGGTTCACCTCCGAGGTTCCTTCTAAGGAAAACTTGTCGGCGCGAGTCCAGTCACTTGATTCAAGTGGCTTTACTATTAACTCAAGCGAGACTAAGGTTAGCATTCCACAGGTCGCTTTGCCAAATCTCGCTACTCACCATATCACTGCCACCAGAGACAACATGTTTGTTCAAACAGTGACAGCCATTGAACTGTCGTTGGTGACAGGCAACAGACTGATGAATGGCTCTTTCATCACAGCATACATCTCTAAGAACCTCTACGATCGTGTCAGTGCGCCTGCCTGCACAGTCGGAGGAGCTACAACGTTGTGCTAGACTGGACGAGATAATCCCGTCTACCACGCTTTGACCTTCAGTGTGAGCTGTGACCCTGACCAGCTTTGCTCCGACTTAACAACCTTCGTCGTCAAAGTAGACGGATTCAAGAATGCTCGGAGTGTTCAAGATGACGATGTGCTCTAAGTCTACTTCGAGACTTACGACACGACGAACACTTTCCAAGTCGAAGTGTCCTCAGAGGTTGCCTCCTTCCTTGACCCTCTTCTCCCGCTTTCAGCTACTGCTGACCCTGCTCGATTTAAGTTAAGTGAGACAAAGATTGGACAGCCTGTAGATATCACTTACTTCGTTGAGTTTATCGGAGAAGTCATCTTTGGGGACACCATCGGACTGACATTCATCGAAGTTGAAAACTCAGACACTCCTTCTCCTTTCCTTGTAAAGCAAGATGCCACAACAAGTTATGGTGGTGCTATCTCTATCGATAAAGTGAGCGAGGCAAGCTAGTCACTTAAATCCTTCAAGATGGAAGCTTATGAGCTGGAGGAAGGTGCCAACGGTATGGAGGTTTTCTTGAGAAACACAGTTCGCAACTTGAGGTTTGTGACTCCGCTAAACTATGATCTCAAAGTAGAGCTTAGAGATGAACAGTTTGGATTGATTGCTCAGGGCATGACTGAGTTCAGAGACTTGGATCTGTTGACTCCTGTGGAGATCGACTCTGCCACGATCACTCGTGCTTCGAGAGAGCTTTCCGGCGAAACTGTCGTCATAATCAGATTTAGAGTGTCCAACTTCGCGTTCTCGATGAGCAAGCTGTCCATTCTGATTCCCAGGCACGAGCTTTCTGGGTCCTCGTTCTCCTAAAAATGTGATGTGACGCAAGTTGGTCCGTAAGCATACAAGACGTCAGTGTGTTCTGTTGAGTACACTGAAGACGGGCAGAGTATCAAGTTTGAGACTGACACGATGATTTGCCCCTTCGATGAGTGTCGTACCGGCGATATAATCACTCTCAAGGTCAGGAACGGGTTCAAGAATCCTCCCGAATACTACATCTCCACAGACTCAGCCTACTTCCAGGTGACCAGCGGAGAGCACGCAGTTGCGCACTCAGCACCTGACTTGCAAGTGTTTGTCGAGCCACCACTCGAGATTCAAGCGTTGCCGTTCCATAAGATCGAGCAAGCGAGCGATAAGCTTGACACGGGGTCAGAGACGACGCTTAAGCTATCCTTTGCTGTCGACAGTCATTTGCCCAGCGATACAAGCTTGGTCCTCAGACTACCTCCTCAGACGGTTCTGTATCATGAAGATCAGCTGCCGAGATGTGTCGCGTACGCTTAAGTCGAACTTGAATCAACGATTTAAGTTAAGACTGACACGTTCACATGTACCTACACGGCATCTTCAAGTCGCACGCCTGGCCATGCCCTCTACGCAAGTCAAATCACCGTGAAAGGGTTGGGCCACAGCGACAAATTCAAAGCCTTTAGTGGAGAAAACTCTGTCGTAGTCGTCGAGATCAGCGGAATTGCTAACGTTGAGTACGAGAGACAAAGAGAACACGACTTTGTGTTCAACACGCTATTGGTTAGCCCGTAAACTTTGCAAGTGCTCGCAACGGCGACCTTCAGTGACTTCGAGTTGCCCGATTTCAAAGCGCGTCGAATTGGGCCAGTGACTGTGAGTAGGGAGAGCGCGAAGATTGGCAAGGAGAGAGTTGACTACACTTTCAGCTTCCAAACTCCTAATTACATCAGTGAGGGTTCCACCTTCAGGTTGTTCGTTCCTGTAGAGCTTGCTATTCTTGAAAAGCGAGATCTATCGTGTGAGGATGGGCACACCCGCAAGCGCATGACCTGCACAGTGCACGACAGCTCTGACAATGACACCCAAGTGGTCGAAGTGAAGGAGAAGTGCAATCATTATAATGGAGACAATGGTTGCACTCGAGGCAGTGAAATCTCCATCAAAGTGAAGCTCACCAACCCGAGCGATCTGAGCGCAGTTCTGAACTCCGTACACAACATCAATCTTCAGGCTTACACGAAGAATGGAGAATTTATTCAGTACGGGGAGAGCGAGGATCCGATCTCTCCGCCTTTGGAAGGTCTTGAGCTGGAGAACTTGATCGTGGAGCGAAAAAGTAACATGCTTGGAGCTTAGGACTAACTAAAGCTGTTCATTCCCTCGATGGATGCAACCTTCACCTCGAACGTCGACCTCTACGTGTACTTGCCTCGCAAATTCGCGTACATGGTCAACGATGGCAGTGACGGCGAAGACCCGAGATCTTTCTGTGGACGTATCGTCTCAGCGGAACGCCACCAACTCATCAACATTGATTGCGAAGTCTTTCCTCGAAGTGAAGTGGACAGTGTGTTCTACAACAGGAGAGAGATCTCGCACTTCAAGCTGACCTAGGTGTGCAACCAGTTCGACATTTGCCGAGCTGGGGAGCACCTTACCCTCCAAATTCAAGCCTACAATCCTCCTCTGAACACGAAGATGACAGATGAAACTGAACTTCGATACGTTCTGAATCAGAATGGACGCGACTTAGGAATGGCTTTCTTTGACACGTCCAAGATGCCAAAGATCGGGCCTAATCGCATCTCGATCAAGATCACCAACTTTGACGAAGAGCAGGTGAAGAGCTGTCTGATGACTGGGCTGGAGTGCCCCGTCACTATCGAGGCTGTCACTTCTAACCCGATTCAACGTGCAAACGGCATTGTGAAGGTGACTATCCCGGAAGATCTCCAGCTTATGAGCCAGCGCTGCATCGCTGAAGTAAAAACCATCGTTGACAAGGAGACAGTGTTCCATTAAATTCATTGTCTGATCACTGACTCCAGGGAAGTTTCCCTCTCCATTCCACTCGAACTTTACGAACACTTGCCAACTGCGCAATTCGTCGTCCGAGTGACACTGTAGGATGTACTGCAGCCGGAGTCAACGAGGCCAACTGGTGAGATTGTCGTCGAGACTTACGAACAGCTCAACAATGGAAGGGTGAGCATCGTGGACTCGAACCGGAAGTACGCTTACGGTTATTAAGTTCCCCGAGGAAGTCCTTTCAAGAAACTTGAAGTCAAGAGGACAGGCAGCACGATGGCGTCTTCCTACTCTACACTGGACTTCAACCTGCAGACTCGTCTCTTCCGCATCCTTGACGACATTGAGCAGTACAGGTTGATCATTAGCATTCCGGAATCGGTTGGTTCATTCCAGGATGCTTCAACATGCTTGATTGGCTCGTCGCAAATGCGATCGCTTTGTGATCGCAGCGGCAACAACATCATGATCGTGAACCACTTTGAGTAGTTCTGTCCAGATCCTGCCACCGGATGCCACCTCAAACTCTTCAACGTTTAGAACGCGGCGTACGTCACCCTAAGCAACGACGAACTCCTAGACAGCGTCAGCGTGACCCTCGTCTACGTTCCTGTTAGCGAGCAAGGGGCTCTTAACCAAGGAATGTAGTGGGCGATCCATCAAACGTCGCAAGGCGTGTTTGTGACACCTGAGCTCTCATTGCGCAAGATCAAGGTCAACAAAACCTTCATCATCAAGCGAGTTGACAACTGGCAGAATAACATTAAGGAGTTGGCTGAGTCAGAAGAGACGTTGACGGCGGAGGAAGTGACGATGGTGTTTGACATTAACTTAAATCAGTATGGGGGATATAGAACTGCTCAAGCGATCTAGGTCAACTTTGGCACAGGCTAGACCCTCACGTACTAACCTCTGTTTAGCATGATCTCGGAAGCGAAGGTCAGAGTAAATGGATCTTTAGTTGGGAGAATCCTCTCAATGCAAGTGATAGACACAAGACGAATGATAGGCACGCCTGTTTTGGAGATTGTCTTCCAACTTCCTGAGCTAGTCCCCACCGATAGAGACATTACTTTCGAGATCATGGGCATTCAGAATCCTCACTTTGCTAGCCCCTACAACTCCAACTGTGAAGCTTAGATTCAAGTTATGTGGCAGTAGAACAAGCGGTGGCATGCGAGAGCAGCGGCAACGGTGGAATTTGAGACCAAGCTTCAGCCGAACAAATTCACTTCAGTTGACCTTTACTCTGCACAGCCTTGGCCTAATAGTAACACGAACTTAAAACTTGCATTTACGATGCTGCCGCGTTACTATTACGCTGAAGACCCAGTCATCTCTCTTGAGTTCGAAAACTTGAGCGGCTACGGGCTCACGAATAAAAAGTTGAGATGCGACCGCCTCTTCACAACAAAAACCAACTATTAGTGCAGTGGAAGCGATGAAGACAAGGTTTCCGTGTCCTTGACCCACCTTTTGGATGACAGCCCATCTGAGATACAGTTCACGGGCGTTGGATTCAAGTTTGGACCTATCACTAATCCTGGCATTGTCGGCAACTCGACTATCACCATAATCGTTGAAGACAGATTCGCTGGAATCAGTAAAGTGTATGCGAAGGACACGACGACGATTACTGTTGCTCAAAGGGAAGTCGATCAGTGCCCTGAGGACTGTAACTCATGCACGGTTGAAGGGAAATGCACCAGCTGTAAGCAGCCTTCTGAACGGCCAATCCTCAACTCTGAAGGCCGTTGCGAATCCTCATGCCCAGCAGGCTTCTTTTTGGAAGGAAATGAGTGCTTCAAGTGCGCGGGTGAGTGTTAGACGTGTTAGAAGATCGACTAGTGCTCTAGCTGTGACTTCAAGAATGCCTAACTGAAAGCCTCCGACGGCAGGTGTCTCCCAGATTGTCCAGTTGGAACAGCCTACGACGAGGAAGTAGAATTCTGTAACAAGAACTATGACCCTGCTGCTCCAAAGGAAGAAGCCAGTGATGGCAAACAAACCTCATCGCCTTCGTGGTGCGAAGATAACTGCTCAAGTTGTGGCATTAGCAGCGCCTACTGCCATGTTTGCGCAAACGGGAGCAAGCAGTTGGACGGCAAGTGCCAGGAAGATTGCCCGACAGGCTACTTCAGCTTAGAGGGTAACTCCAAGTGTTTCAGGTGCAACTCGGTTTGTGAGACGTGCCAGAATAACGCTAACTAGTGCAGTAGTTGTTTCACCGTAGACCAGATTGAGAATGGTGAGACCTTCTTTACGCAGACTATCTTTGTCAATGACTACAATACATGTGTCACAGAGTGCCCGCCGGGCACCTACTTCGACGAAGAAAACAACGTTTGCAAACCTTGTGGTCACATGTGCAACACGTGCGAAGGTCAGTGGAACTATTGCACCTCTTGCTTCCGTGACAAGTCGGACAGGGATCACACGAATCTGTTTTTCGTTGAGAAATCCAATACTTGTGTCGAGTGGTGTCCGTTCTGGTTCGCTAAGGACTGGGAAACTCATGCTTGTCTCGTGCCAGGCTCGCTAGCTTTCCGTGTCCTCTCGTGGCCAACTTACCTTCTCATCGTTGCGCTGGTGACGACAGCCTCGTTAACCTTGTACAGTCGTATAAAGTCTGACCGCAAAGACAGGCCGAAGCACGTGGCCCTCGCCGTGCTCCAGCTGTTCGAATTCATCAACAAGTTCTGTTTCCTCCTCTACTTGTGGCCAACGACAAAGCTAGGCAGCTTCTGTGCCACCGGAGTTTCCATCGTCTGCAACAGTCTGCTCGCTCTCTACTTCTCTGTTGTTGTGGTGACGCCTGTGCACTACGCGATAGTTATCTAGAAACCGGAGATCGGTCGCGAATTGCGTGATTCGAAGGCGGCCGAAACGTTCAGAGTTGCCAGTTACTTCACGGTGGTGGCGGGACCCGGGGTCAGCCTCATCTGGACCTCCAACTTCTGCAACAAACCCTAGTGGAAGAGCGACTTGGACGAGCACTCCCCTAGCTACTACCTCTTCATCCAGAACAAAGTGATGGGCTGGGTGTGCATCATCTCTGGGCTGCAAATAACGACCGGCATTGTCTGTTTGTTCGACTTTGGACTTAGCTAGACCGCTATGGGCCTTGGTTTCAACTGCATAGTCTTGGGGCTCATTGCGTTGAAGCTGTAGTACCATGTGTTAGTTGAGGGAGACCAGACTTGTTAGAAGTTCAAGCGCATTGACTTTGCCAGCTTGGAGCGACAGGAGCGTGAAGATGAAGCCAACGCGAGAGTTGTTGAGGAGCAGCGTGCTGCTTTCGAGGACATCGCTGCCGATAACCAGCAGGAGGACGCGGCGAATCGAAATAGTGCTGGTCGCCGGCGTAGACGACGAAGGTGAAGTCAATTTAACGACATAACCTTTATTATTACTATAAATGAAAACTTAATTCAACAGATAGCACTCTTGGCATGGGGTTTTGGGGTTTTGGGG
>Ga0208544_10002664_pt1 | contig 11482 bp, 10 predicted proteins | sample DEB08_DNA_9_FD_184526 | JGI IMG/M metagenome (GOLD analysis project Ga0208544, IMG submission 184526) | Aqueous microbial communities from the Delaware River and Bay under freshwater to marine salinity gradient to study organic matter... | ecosystem: Environmental > Aquatic > Marine > Coastal ...
ATGGAGAGAATGTCAGCTCCCTCGAGCATGCCCACCAATTACTGCATCCCGAGAAATCGCCGGATTTCTTTGTGATTAAATGTGAAGGCGTAGAAAGACCTATTGTTATTCCGGGAGATAAAGCTGAAGCCGCCAGTCAGCGAACCCAAAGCAGCTATGGCATTACTACTCCTGCCAATCTCAGCAACTAAACCTCATTCCCTGAACTGACCTCATGAAACTAAAAGATAGCTTCTCCCCTTTCCTCCTCGCCCTGCCGCTTGCCCTATCTAGCTGCTGTGAAAAACACTCATGCCAAGCTGAAAAAGGTTCAGACGGCACCGCCCAAACAACTGCCAAAACAACTGTACTGGCTGCAGATAGCTCAGACGCACTGACGATCAGGCAATCACTGGTTCGCATCAACTCAACCATCCAGGTCTGGAGTGCTTCCCAGCCATGGGATAAATCAGCCCCAAAGAAACGCAGAGCACTTGGCGCCTTGCTCTCCGGTAACCGTGTCCTTACCACTGCCGAGATGGCCGCAGACGCCACCTATATCGAACTAGAGAATGCAGATAATACCCGCATCATACCCGCTAGAGTGACCGCCATCGACTATGAGGCCAATCTCGCACTACTCGAACCAGACAACGGCGATATCGATTCATTCTTTGAAGACTTAGTGCCGCTTTCTCTTGGATCTTCAGCTAAGATTGGCGACAGGGTCGATGTCTGGCAACTTGAAGACAACGGCATGCCCATTGTAACCGATGCCGTCATTCAAAGTGTTGATATTGTTTCCAGCTTCGCCAATGGTCATTTCTTTCTCACCTATGAAGCCAAAGGATCCATGCAGAGTGCCTCCAACAGCTTTACGGTGCCCGTCGTCCGCAATGGCGAGTTACTGGGTTTATTAAGCAGCTATGATGCAAAGGATCAAATCATAGACATCATCGCTCCTGAGATAATCCATGCCTTCATCTCTGATACCGCTGATGGTGAATACATAGGCTTCCCCTCCCTCGGCATTGCAATCACCAGCACCGTTGACCCCAACTTTCGCGATTGGCTTAAGCTCTCCGACGATGTTGGCGGCCTTTATGTGACAAAAATCCGCAAAGATAGCACTGCCCAAAAAGCCGGCCTTGAAAAAGGTGATGTCATCATCGAAATTAACGGCAGGGCTATTGGTCGCCGTGGCTACTATAGCGATGAGCAATATGGTCGTCTCTATTGGAGCCATCTCATCAGAGGATCTCTCAAGCAGGGTGACAAGGCAGAGCTGACCATCTTGCGTAGTGGTGAAGAAAGGAAGCTCACCGCCACCCTAGATCGCCCTGAGGAGCCTCTTGTCGCCAGAGATACTTACGATCAGCCGCCACTATACCTCATTAAGGGCGGCCTCATTTTCCAGGAACTGACGGCCTATTATCTCAAGGCCTTTGGCAAAGACTGGCAAAGTAAAGCGCCGCTCAACTTATTAGATATCATGATGAACCCTGAGGACTATGAGGAGGGTCGCAATAAAATCGTTTTCCTTAGTGCTGTGATACCCACTCCCGCTACCACAGGCTACGAACGATTACGCAACTTCATCATCAACAAAGTCAACGGTCAGACCATCGCAGACATTTCTTCTCTCATCAAAGCTTTCGAACAAGCAGGTCCTGATGGTCTGCACACCATTGAGTTTGCCGAGGGCCCACCGAGAACGATTTACCTCGACGCTAAAATATCTGACGTAGTCGACACCGAACTCCTCAAACGTGGCATTCCAGCCTTGTCGAGACAGTGAGCATGCATAGAGTGTGAGGGAAATATTTTCCTCATGCTCGCACGAAACGCATCTACAAGAATCCAAGTAGGTCAGTCTAGGACTGGCTCTGGCATCATCGCAGCATGCTTGGCAGGCATACTCATTTTTGGTGTTTCGACACCCACAGATGCCGATGAGTTCAAACTAGAAGCCAACCTAGACTCGCTTATTATTCTTCCCGATGCCTACCAAAAAACTCCTGAAGATCTGGAGAAGGAATTCCAAAAAGGCAACTTTGAGAGCAATCCTTATTTCCAATGGCTCACCAAAGATAAAGACCGAGCTATTTTCAAACGGCGACCGGCGTCAAACGTCGAAGTTAATCTTACTATTCTTGACGGAGCGGCTCCCGTTGAAGAGCTCATCATCGATTTTCAGGATGGCAAATTCCTAGGTGTAACCATTTCTATTTTCAATAGGGGCGATGGCGGGCAGATCAGCAATGAAGAATTCTCTAGGCGTTTTGCAGCTATTGGCAAACATATCGGCAAACAGCTAGACGCGCGTCCGCGCAAGCGAGAAGGCAACATACGAAAGGGAGTCATGACACATGGCTATACTTGGTCCTCCCCTCGCGGAAAGGCCGTCCTGCTCTGTAATCCTGACATCGAAGACCCCATGAACCCGAAAATAAAAGAGTTTATTCGAATGAGACTAGCAACAAAAGCAGCGCAGGGAATCTATGAGGCAGCTCTTAAGGAACGATCGCAAGCTACTGTTCGAAAATCAAAGTTAGTTGCTAACGTTCGGAAAAATAAAGGCTACGTCTTCATCAAAGGCATTCCCATGGTTGATCAGGGAAACAAAGGCTACTGTGTAGTGGCTTCTGCCCAACGCTTATTTGAGTATTACGGAATTGCATGTGACATGCATCAACTTGCCCAACTTGCCAAATCTGATCCAAACAAGGGAACCAACAGCCTCTATATTAATGAGCAGCTAGGCCGCATCGATTATTTGTTCAAAACGCGCTTCGTTTGCCTTGCGGTATCTCACGAAGGTTCCTTGGCAGAACTCAAAGACGATAAATATGTTGGCAAAGAAATACCCCGTCGATCTTATGACAAATTCATCACCAAGAACATCGAAGATGGAATCCCTCTACTCTGGGCCATGGAGCTGGGCATAAAACCCGAAGAGCCCGAAACCAATCTGCAAGCCAGTGGCGGTCACATGAGAATGATCCATGGTTACAACAAGAAAAAAAATCAGATCATCTTCACCGACTCATGGGGAGCTGGTCACGAGTTCAAGACAATGGATGCCGATGATGCTTTCGAAGTGACCCGAGGCCTCTACATTATGACCCCGACGGTGAATTAGGCAAACTAGCTACTCACTCGCATTTTGCACCCTGCTCAAGCTTGCGAGCCCACAGCCAGAGGATATCAGACAAACGGTTTAGATACTGGCAAGCAACGAGCGGACGGCCATCACCCAACGCCCATGCCGATAGCTCTGCGCGACGACAAATAGTACGCGCCATATCCATCCAGGCGGCTCCCACATGTCCACTAGCGCCTGGCCGTGCCCAACCGCTAAATTCCGTGGGCATCTCGACGGCGATGGATTCTAGCCAGTCAATCTCCTCCTGAGTGACCGACGGGTAGCCATCAGCAAGATACTTATCACGATTTTCTGATGGAACGGAAAGTAAGCCCATCAACGCCACCAAATGCCCCTGTATCTTATCAACTTGTTGAGAAATATCATCAGGAATGCCAGAGACACGCAGCAAACCGAGAGAGGAAGTCAACTCATCCACCGCCCCACAGGCGACCACTTCGGGCGCATTCTTAGAAGTCCTGCCACCATACATCAGGTCTGTATGACCGTCATCTCCCCTACGAGTTATAATGCTCATGCCCATTGCATAGCACAAGCAAGCACCCAAGGGCTATCAAATTACTTGCTCCTCATAGGAATAGATCTAGCATCTCAGACAGCCATCATAGGGACGAAAGCAACCCCTAGGCTTCCCCCATAACTCTGCCCACTGCAACCAATCCCCATGGCTACAACCACCATCAAACTAGCCCGCCTTAACGGTGAGCCTGAGATATTCCACAGTATCCAAGGTGAAGGTGTCAGCATGGGTATTCCATCCGTATTTGTGCGGGCATCACTTTGCAATCTTCACTGTATATGGTGCGATACCGATTACACATGGAATTGGGAGAACACACCATGGAAGCACGAAAAAGATACTGATCCACAATACAGAAAATTCAAAAAAGAGGATTATCTCATTGAGATGAATACCGATCAGGTGGCAGAAAAAATAGCCGCCATACCATGCCCCCGAGTCATCATTACCGGTGGCGAACCGCTGCTCCAAGATGAAGCCTGGCAATCCCTAATTGAGCACCTTTCACTCAAGAGCTCTGATTACTACTTTGAAGTAGAAACCAATGGCACAATCACGCCAAGCCATGAACTTGATCAGAAGGTCCACCAATACAATGTATCTCCAAAGCTTACAAATTCAGGCAACTCCCCCACTCTACGCATCAACGCCAAGGCCTTGGCGTTTTTCTCAAAATCACCAAAAGTCTGGTTCAAATTCGTCGTCGCTAGTGAGTCCGATCTAGCCGAGATCAATGAACTCATCACAGAGCACTGCCTGCCCCGCCAACGTATTCTGCTCATGCCTGAAGGACGAGACAACGCAACGCTCGAAAAACGGCGCCTCTGGCTCGCAGAAATATGCCGTGAACAGGGCTTCCGCTACAGTGACAGGCTCCACATACAGCTTTGGGGTAGTAAACGAGGCGTGTAATTTTCTTTAAAAAATGCGCAACTATTGATTAATCGAATGGTTTAAACCAAGCAATGAGTCCCATACCACCAAACCGCAATGAGCAGCAAACTCCCATCAAGGAGCAAGATGATCCTGTATGGCATTTACTGGAAAAGGCTTCCAAGAAAGAAGCCAGCGCGTTTTTCGCACGTAATATCATGCGAGAAACTCGCCTTCATGCTAAGCACTCACCTTCTCTGTTCTTCCGTCTCCAATCTCTGCTGACAAGTAAAAGGATAGCCTCCCTTGCCTGTGTTTGTATTTTGGCCATAGCGGCTTTTGAGTTCTGGCCTTCTGACAAGTCTGTGGAAACCGTTGATTCTATAAATCAAGAGAATCAAATAACCAGCGCATCACCATTGAGCGAGTTACTCATCGAGGAAAGTCTTAATGTAGCTGCCGAGGATCCTTCCATCTATACCCGTGATGAAATCGTGGCTATGATCGGATTCTAGTTGCACCCTATGAAAACCGTGGTCAATGGCGCCTTGATCAACAGAAAAAAGGCCCCCGCCCAGATGGACAGAGGCCTGATTGATAAAATGTTGATCGCTGACTAGCAGCCGTAGACGGCTTCTTCACAGAGAGTTTCCTCAATGCGAAGCAACTGGTTATACTTTGCGATCCGGTCCGAGCGGCTCATAGAACCTGTCTTGATCTGACCTGCGTTAGTCGCTACTGCAATATGGGCAATTGTGCTGTCTTCGGTCTCACCAGAGCGGTGGGAAATCACAGAATTATAACCGTTGACCTTACCAAGCTCGATAGCGTCGAGTGTCTCGGTGAGCGTGCCGATTTGATTCACTTTGATGAGAATCGAGTTCGCTACGCCAAGATCAATTCCCTTTTGCAAGAAATCGACATTGGTAACAAAAAGGTCGTCACCCACAAGCTGGACTTTATCGCCAACTTTGTCGGTAAGAACTTTCCATCCCTCCCAGTCGTTTTCATCACAACCATCCTCAATGGAATCGATTGGATATTTTTCGCACAACTCGGCAAGGTAGGCAGCTTGTTCTTCGGAGTTGCGCTTGGCACCCCCTTCGCCCTCAAACTTGGTATAATCATAAACACCATTCTCGAAAAACTCAGAAGAGGCACAATCGAGAGCAAAGGTAATATCTTCGCCTACTTTGTAACCTGCTTTCTCAACCGCCAGGCTGACAGTATCAAGAGCATCCTCGGTGCCCTCGAAAGTGGGAGCAAACCCACCCTCATCACCTACCGCTGTACTCAGACCACGGTCATGGAGGACTTTCTTGAGGTTATGAAACACCTCTGCGCCCATCCGAATAGCTTCCTTGAAGCTCGGGGCACCAACAGGCCGAATCATAAATTCCTGAAATGCGATCGGTGCGTCTGAGTGTGAACCACCATTAATGATGTTCATCATGGGCACAGGCAAGACCTTGGCGTTTGGACCGCCTAGATACCTATATAAAGGCAGCCCGGACGCAGCTGCCGCAGCCCTAGCCGTAGCAAGAGACACTCCTAAAATAGCGTTAGCGCCAAGGTTTCTCTTGTTGGGTGTGCCGTCGAGCTGAATCATCGTTTTGTCGATGAATGTCTGATCGATAGCATCTTGACCAAGAAGGGCTGGAGCTATCTGCTCGTTGACGTTGGCAACAGCCTTGAGAACACCCTTACCGAGATAACGGCTGGAGTCTTCGTCACGGAGTTCACATGCTTCATGCTCACCGGTGGAAGCACCGGAGGGAACAGCTGCACGGCCAAAAGCACCCCCTGCAAGGTGAACATCTACCTCTACGGTAGGATTTCCACGAGAGTCGATAATCTCGCGGCCAATAATGTTGGTAATTGTCGTATCTGACATATTCAATATTTAATATTTAATAAAAAATGGGTGTAAAACTTAACGGTAAGCCTCAATGCTCTTGATGGTAAGGAAACGGTTTTTCTCGGTATCCATGTCACGCACCTCCAATCGGTCCCCTTCTTTGGCGCCAACCAGAGTCATTCCAATATCGGAGAGGTAAGATACAATATTTTCTTCGGGAATAGAGTCCCATGCACCGAGGATCGTGTAGGAAACGGCCTTGCCTCCGTCATCCTCTAGGTGAACAACAGTGCCTATATTTACTTCTAATGTTTCCGCATTGCTGAAATCAGTGGCCTGAACATGAACCAGTTCTTTCTCTAGTTGAGACTTACGGCGCATCAGCACTGCCTGCATTTGCTTAGCCGCTTTAAATTCGAAGTTCTCTCTGAGGTCACCATAAGACCGAGCAACGGCAATTTCCTTGGTATTTTCAGGGATTTTAACCTTGATGATTGTTTCAAGATCTTTTTTGCGCTTCTCAATACTTTGATGAGAAGAAATAACTCCTTCTATCTTCTTCTCGAACTCACCAGTTACAAGGTCCTGAGTTGCGGGGCATGCTTTAATGACACGAGCCATGAGAGACTTGCGATCAAGGTCGGTAAACACAGGGCTGTTGTAAAGTTTGCGTCCAAACTGCCTGGCCTCTGCCTCTTCTGCTTCTGTAAGCAAATCAGCAATGAGCGTTTTATCGTTCATTAATAATGTTCGAAGCCTTGCACTCTTGCTTGGACCATCGGCCACATGATCACGGTCCAAAAGGTTAAGAATGGAATTGCCAGTCTCGAAAGAAAAAACGACAGCGGCTGATTTTTCACGCTCACGACAAATCCAAATGAGAGCATCAGGACCCAGGCTCCGGTTAGCAATCGCTTTGCGCAAGTGATCTTCGAATTGATCATCCGCTCCATTTTCTTGCAGATACTTAGCAATTTCAGTAACCCCTCGCGAGCCAACCGCATCAAACACAGCCAGCAACTTTTCAGCCCAAGCATCGCCAAATGCATCAGGGAAGCTCTCGAATATACTGCGTTGTGTAGCAGCGGAACGTCCCTTTAAATTTTCAACTAAGCGTTCCTCCTCGGTGGTAAGCACATCAGCTAAGCGCAAATCGCTATCAGCAAGATCGATGCCATCAAACTGGCTGATGATCTCATCACGTGCGACAAGAAATTCAAGAACAAGACTCAAGTAAAGTTTACGGCCTTTCGAACAGAATGCATTAATGTCTTCGATTAATTTAATAAGAGGCGAATGATCGTCTTTGAAAACAGAAAGATTTTTGCGGATATTTTCCAGGGCCTTGACTTTCGCCTTGGGATCACGCGTACCAGTAAAATCAGCGATCAGCATTTCAGCAGGGCTTGAAGATTCCTCCCGCAAAACTAGTGGATCGGTACGCTTGCTAGGAACTGAGAATACGTGGCTCTCACGCATTGCCTTTTTCGCTTTGTCCCACCATTTTTTGTAGCCCTCCTCTGGCACGACACTACCGCTCAATTCGCGGTCCAATTGATCTAACATCATGCTACCACCATGGCTAGTCAGAGTGCGTTTGACCAATTCAGCTGGGTCATTTTTAACAAGGTCTCTCAATTCCTCGATATTTTCCAATTTGCGTGCACTAAAGTGGCCTGCGTCAAGCGGCTCAGTTTTCTGAATAGCAAACTGGAGTCCCATTTCCTGATCAGACTTCTTCTCGAAATCGATAACAACCTTAGCCCGAGACAAATCCCAGCTTTTTACTTTACCGGCCCCCCAATTCTTATGTGTGCAGAAACTTCCGGGTGAAATTTCTGATAATCTTTCGCCGACGGGTTGCGGGATACGTCCCGCTTCAACAAGCTTCGCTACATCTGGGTGCATGTCCCCAGCATTGAAAATGCATGAACAAATAGCAACCTTATTCTTCCATCAGGAATAATCAAGTTTCCATTCTCGGTATATGGTTCAAGTCATACTCACTCATTGATTATCACTGTCAACAAAACCATTTTTAGTCTTGGGTACGTAACGCATTCTGTATTGCTGACGAACCTCCGATGATTCTTCAATAGAGCGCTGGAGGATACTGATGCGATTGCGCCACTCAGAGGGGACTTTTGCAATGTGCTCATCATCAACAATATGACCATTATATGTTTCGATCCCTTTTGCCGATTCGATACGAAGCCATCGCTTGCCGTTTCTATACATCAGGGTAGCAGTGCCTCCACTATCACTTATGGAAGCTGATGAATTGATATCTTTAGACCCTGTCAGCATTGCACTTCCGTCCTTGATCTCCATAGCCGTGATATTCTTTTCCCCTGACCTAAAATAAGTCACTGACACTTGATCACCACACTGGCGCATCGCTAAAAGGGCAAGGAATTGCTTCTCATTAATGATCAGCTGGTCATCGACTTTGTATATGACATCCATCGCCTGTAATCCAGCCCCTGCAGCAGCTCCATCCTTTGATACTGCCTTCAGCAACAGGCCGCTGCCATATGGAAGTTGTGGCAATTCTGCATACAGATCAGCTCTGGGCCTCTCAGTAGCTATGCCATGATCCATAAAGTCGGAGCTGTGCAACGAATCTAATGCCAACTGAAGATGATATTCTTCTGGTATAAAGCTATCCAATCCCGCCTCATCAACATCCTCATTAGCATTGCTTGAGCTAACTACAGCTTTCACGACCTTCAGATCTTCGGGCTGCTTGATGACCTCAAGCTTAGATGGTATTTTGGATGGTATTACTGAAGTCGACTTCAGAGAAACTTCCAACAAACCTACCTTCATCGCCAGGCTAAACGAACACACCGCTAATACTACAAAAACTGCAGCTATTCGCCACTGACTACTGTGATACCAGCGTAAATTTGAACCGGTGGAGTCCTCGAGCTGAGTGACTCCAAGACTATCACCACTGGCTAAGCTTTCTTGAGCTAAGCGTTCGATCGTCTCATCTATTCTATCCAACCCTTGTTGGCTTACTGATGAGGGAATGAGCTCTGAGAGCTTATTTTCTATTGATTCTATATTAGACATATTACCCGAGGCGTTCCTGTTTAAGCGTTTCTAACTTTCGTTCTAATTGTTCTAGTGCGTAACGGTATCTTGATGCCGCTGTATTTGGAGAGATCGTCATCGCTTCAGCGATCTGACCAAATGTAAGACCTCCCCAAATTTTCAATGTCACCACTTCGCGCAGTTTTTCACCAAGCTTTTCGACAGCCTGTCTGAGCATTACCGCTTCTTCACCATCTTCCGCATTGGTATCAAGCCAGTAGTCCTCTTGGTCATGGAGAAAAATAACGGCGTCCTCCTTTCGTTTTTTGCGACCTTGTTTTTTGATGTGATCCATAGCCACAAATCGGAGTACTGAGTAAGCCAATGGCAGATCGGGAGGAACATTGTCTCGCTCTTCTTGGTATCCCCACAAACGAATCAGGGCGTCTTGAATAATATCCTCCGCATCTTCACGACTTTGGCTTCGCTGGCGTGCGTAGACATAGAGACGCGAGCTATGCTCTCTGAGCCAGCCCTTCCAAGCTCTAGCCTGATGATTTGCCGCATTAACCATTCACTGTTATAATGCCAGCTTGGCAATTTATTGTCTGTAAATATTTCAAGCCTCTCGCTGACCACCAGAAACAAGCTCACAGATGGCTTTGTTAACCTCGTCCACAGAAGATATTCTTACTGTGTCTGCAATGAATACAGGCTGCTCAGACTCGGGAACCTTGTCTCTGCCGTGAGACCCTTTCACAAGGCTTGCATCCAAAGGGATCACATCAAGCAAAGCACGAAACCCCAACTTTTTTCTCAGTAAAAACCATGCTATTTTCAGCTTAGGAAAAGTGATATTTGGATCGATAAATAGCTCAACTGGATCGTATCCCGGCTTGCGGTGAATATCAACACAGCGGGCAAAGTCAGGGGCCTTATTGTCATCCTGCCAATAATAGTAGGTAAACCAGGCATCGCTGGCTGCTACGGCAATCAAGTCCCCCGCTCTATCCGTGGCAACTCCACGCCCCCACATTTCACTGGGAACACGGACTTCTTCAACTCCGTCAATACTGTCCAAAAGCTCGATGACCTGATCACGTATCGAAGCGTCATTGATATAGATATGGGCCAACTGATGATCCGCCACAGCAAATGCACGACAGCCGCCACAATCTAGCGTCTCGCGGCCGAGCTCGTCCTTCACCTGAATCCAACCTCGCTTGCGGAACTCACGATTCAAATGGACCGCTCGATTAACCTCGGATATTCCATACTCAGATAATAAGACCACCTCGACCCCACGATCCCGAAAAAAAGTGAGCAAGTCTCCCACAAGCTCATCAATGGCAGCCAGCTCAGGTATGATCTCTGGCGCATTGGGTCCATACTTCTGCAAGCAATAATCAAGGTGCGGCAGGTAAACGAGATTAAGGGCCGGCTTTTTAGATGTTTCAATCCACTTGGCTGATTCTGCAATCCATTGAGATGATTGAATGCCTGCCGCAGGCCCCCAGAAAGAAGGAAAAGGAAAATCCCCCAGATCAGCTTTAAGCCGTTCCCGTAAATTCATCGGCTGGGTGTGGATATCGAATACCTTCCTACCATCGGCAGGATACATCGGACGTGGAGTTGCTGTCCAATCGGCTTGCGAGTACATATTATACCACCAGAACATATTGGCACATTCAGCATCTGGATTACCCTGCTTGAGCTGATCCCATATTTTTTCTCCCTGAACTAGATGATTACTCTGCTTCCAAAATCTGACTTCCCCAGACTCTCGGTCATACCAACCATTGCCCACAACGCCGTGCCCTTCAACTCGCTGACCCGTCAAATAAGAAGACTGAGCAGAGCATGTAACTGCTGGAAATTCTGGAGCAAAAGAGCTGAGTTGACCTGCCTCGGCGAATGCTCTGATGTTTGGTGTTTGATCACCAATTAAGCCTCGAGTGAGACCAACAACATTAATGACAACTACACGGTTCATGCTCTGTTAAAGGGATCTATAACTCTGATAAGCCAGCTGAAATGATTATCTGGC
>Ga0208544_10002666_pt1 | contig 11473 bp, 14 predicted proteins | sample DEB08_DNA_9_FD_184526 | JGI IMG/M metagenome (GOLD analysis project Ga0208544, IMG submission 184526) | Aqueous microbial communities from the Delaware River and Bay under freshwater to marine salinity gradient to study organic matter... | ecosystem: Environmental > Aquatic > Marine > Coastal ...
CTACTTTATGAGGAACGTTCCCCAAGTCAAAAAAAAATTGGAAAATACAGCATTTAACCCAAATTAATTTTTTCTTAATTTTAATTGACAAAATGATATAATTTGTATTATATAGTCCTCTGAATAACTTAGAGGACTATATAATAGTTACAAAAACAAATATACCCAAGGGGGAATAAAATGACAGAACAAAAAAATCCTGACCAAAAATACATCGAATTAGCAACTACATATGCTAAGTCGATATTTGCTGAAAATGCCGATATTAACGCATCTGAGCTAGGGGAACAAGTCACAGCTATGATGTGTGATAAAATTAAAAGCAATTGCTGTAAGATTGATATTTCTATAAGAGAAATCTCGCAACCTAAGTGCGGTCAAGCTGCAGCAATAGCAGGCGATTTTCATTATAATTCATCCTTAGCAACAAGCGTGTCAAAGCGTGAATTAGGTGTACCTACACTATCTAAACCTGATAGCTTACGTCACCTAACTATCGATGAAATACTTAACTTAGAAGGTAAAAACTCTCTATAATAAAAACAAAATAATTTTTACAAGGAGGACGTAATGTCTAAGGATAAAGCAGCAAGAACAAAACTGGCCAATACGATTGTATCCAGAAACCCAAACTGGAGTAGTCAAAGAGTACTCCAAGAAGTTGAACGAACTTTAGCGAGTCGACAACCGGCGCTAACTTCAGCTCGTAGAAAAGTAACAAAAGGCGATTATACAATTTCTTAAAAAGTTCTATAATTCTCCGTTAATGAAAAAAAGAGAACCCTGTAACGGGGTTCTTTTAACTATTTATTTAATTTATATATTTGATCTAACTCTTCATTATCTGATTGGAGAAAGTCATTTTTTTCTTCATCTGAAATATCCACAAACATACCATCTTTATATATTCCTGTAATCTCGAAGCCATTTTTCATGTATAACGATATTTTACTTCTTTTTTTAGAATACTCTATATCGTGATCCTCATCAGGAAAATTATCACAAAATAGATCATAGAGCTTTTGCCCATACCCTTTTCTACGATAGTCAGGATTTACTTCTAAATATAGATGAGGACGGTATTTTTTTCAAGAAATAAGAAAAGTATCATCTCTTATTTCTCAGATAAGTTTATTTTCTGTAGTATCATAGAGTTCAATTCATGGCCCCTCGTCATCTATATACATTTCTATATCTTTTGAACTTATTTCTTTTGAATTTATAGGTAAAGTATCATTGAGTATATGGTCTATTCTTAGATTTTCCTCAGGATCTACACTAAAATCAAAAAAATCATCATCTTCTGGGAAAAGATAACTATCAGCATTAAAATCTATATCTAAATCTGCTCTATCAAATGACATAATCTAACTTTCAAAAATATTTTTCACTAGATTCTTATTATCAAATGTGAACTTGTAGTTTTCGAGGTAGCGTATAAGAGTGGCAAAAATAGACCATTCGTCTGCGTTGTGGTAGAGGTAGGCATTTCCTTCGTTTTTCATTGGGTCAAACTGAGAAAGCACTGGGTTGCCTGTGATAGTAATAGGAGTGATGGCTTTTTCGAGACAGCCTGAGATGCAATCCATAGCATCGTCAGATATAACAAAATCTGCACCAGCATCTAAAAAACTTGTATCACTTACAAACGAGATATTGTTTGCATCAGTATCAAATCTTTCTGTGGTAACCACAATAAAATTAGTCTTGAGTTCAGAGAGGCCTTTCAGCAGCTTTTTGAGTACCTTTTTATCAGAAATTTTAACAATCCCGAGAGCTTTATGAGTTTTAACCAGGCTATGCGAAGTCAATAGTTGAGCTGCGTTTACCCGTTTTTCTTTTACTAGATTTGAGAAAGTCATATTTTATATTTGTTTTTGTTTATAATAACACTATCACTATTGTATCATACAAACAGCGATACAAACAAAAAAACCAAACAAAAATAGTTTGACTTTTAAAGAAAACAGAATAAAAATTAACAAAAATATAACCATAACGCATGAACAAAAACTTTTGGAAAGATCAGGTAGCAAAAGGAGAAAAACTCTGCTTTTTAGCACCAATGGATGGTTACGGAGATAGTGCCTATCGGCAAACTATGAAACGAACCGCGCCTCATATATATCTTATATCTGAGTTTTATAGCGCGGATGGTTTAGTGCATTCAAAATTTTTACCCGACGCAGTCCTACCTCATCAAACTACCGAAGATCCTCTCATTATTCAAATATTTGGAAAAGATCCTGAAAATTTTGCCAAGGCAGCTAAAATCATACAAGATCCTAAATATAATATTGCTGGAATAGATGTAAACATGGGTTGTCCTGCTAAAAAAGTGGTTCGAAGTGGGCATGGTTCATGATTATTGGTACATCAAGATACGGCCTTTCGAATTATCGAAACTCTTTCAAAGGCAACGCACCTTCCTATCTCCGTAAAGACTCGACTAAGCTTTGATGGAAATCAAGATTTGGTTGAATTTGCAAAAGGACTCGAAAACGCTGGAGCCAGTTTATTAACTATACATGGTCGAACTGCAAAACAAGCCTATACTGGTAATGCTGACTGGACTAATATCTACGATCTTCAGAAACATCTAACCATACCGGTGATCTGAAATGGAGACGTCATGAACTTTGATCAATGAATGGCTCAGGTAAAAAATCTCGCTTGATTTATGATCGGCCGATGAAGCTTTGGGAATCCTTGGTGCTTTACTCCTGGTGGATACAACCCAACGCTGAGTGAAATTCTTGAAACCATGGAATTTCATGCTACCAAACTAGTAGAAGTAAAATGAGAGCGAAAATGATCCCTCGAGATTAGAAAACATCTCGTTCAATATCTCACACACTTCCCTGGTGTAAAAGTATATAGAAAACGACTCGTAACCACAGAATCTATAGCAGAATCTATGGCGGTGATAGCAGATATTAAAACTGAGTTTAGAGATTTTTTAGAAAAACGACCCGCAGCATGAGAAATAACAAAAGAGACGCTCGGTCTTGAGTAGTATTGATTTTTTCTTCACAATGAGTATATTAAGAGTAATAGTTTATTATTCTTTTTTATGGAACTCACGACAAAAATAATAATCCTCACTATATACTTAATATCTATGGTTATTTTTTATGTATTCATGTGTAAAAGGTTAAGTTTTTTAAATAAAAAACACATCAAACATACTAAAGTAAAAGGTTTAAGTGTAAACAATAAAATACTTATAAGGTATATTACTATTATATGGGTGATCGCTATGTTGATTTCCAGTATATTAATAACAAAAATCTAAATGTGATATTTTAAAACATACTGAGAATATATTATTGTAAAAAGGCATTTTTTTCTATTACTTTTCAGTATAGTAAAGTTTATAGGATTATTTATTATTGCATCTATATTATGCTATATAGCAAGTAAAATTCACACTGATCAAAATAACTTTTCTAACATATTATATATAATATGAATACTTTTGCTCAACTATGGTTTTTTAAGAGTCGTTCTTGGCCTAATTAGGTATTATAATAATCTTATAATAATATGTCCTAAGCAAATCATTATAATAGAATCTAGCTTATTATTTAAAGATAAAATAGAATCACTCGACACTTCTAAAATTATGAAGCTAGATTCTATTTGTGATGGGCTTATATCAAACATATCATGATATGGTAAGTTAGTTATTGAGCAACAAAATGATGAGCTCATTACCTTTAATTTTGTACCAAAACCAACTGAGATTATTTATCTTATCACTCAAAAAAAACATAAAAATAAATCTATATAATGAGCAAACTTTCTACATCTTGGCAATCAGTTATATGAACTGAACTATCTAAGCAGTATTTCAAAGATATCAAATATTTTTTAGCTTGAGAGGCAAAAACTTGAAAAACTATATATCCAGATACTAAAAATATTTTTAACGCATTGAACACGACTGACTTTGATAAGATAAAAGTAGTTATTTTAGGGCAAGACCCTTATCACTGAAAATGACAGGCCCATGGATTGAGTTTTTCGGTACCAGAGTGAGTAAAAATTCCTCCGAGTCTCAGGAATATATACAAAGAAATATGAGTAGAGCGAGATTCATGAAATTTAACTGCTTGGGCACAGCAATGAGTATTATTGCTCAATGCTATACTCACTGTTGAAGCAGGTCAGCCAGCGAGTCATTCTAAAATCGGATGGTGAAAATTCACAGATAAGATTATTAAACAGATATCAGATCAACGAGAATGAGTTGTATTTCTACTCTGGTGAGCATTTGCACAGCAAAAAAAAGAGCTTATCGATTCCGATAAACATCTTATACTCACCGCACCACACCCATCGCCCTTCTCAGCCTACAAATGATTTTTTTGATGCTGACATTTTACACAAGTAAATACGTATTTGAAAGATAGATGAGAGAGTGAAATTGAGTGGTAGTTTAGTCTATCCCCAATTTCTTCAACATATACTCAGGGTTATTTAGAAAGGTTTTATAGAGATCAAAATGATCTGTGTCTTTGTACCCTACCTCTTCAAATCAATTTTTTGATATCTGGATTATTTTTGCATTTGGATAGGCAAGTAGTATGGGAGAATGTGTAGCGATAACAAACTGGCTTTTCTGCTTTACAAGTTCATTCACACGAACCAATAAAGCCAGTTGTCTTTGTGGAGAAAGCGCAGCCTCAGGCTCATCGAGAATATAGAGTCCATTTCACACGAGTCTATGCATAAACAGTGACAAAAATGACTCTCAGTGGGATTGTTCATGGAGCGACTTTCAGCCATAATTTGCCTGTATTCCAGGCTGCTCCGATTCAAGTTGATCTATATTTGATGCAACATTATAAAAAGACTCTGCGCGTAGGAAATAGCCATCTCGTGGCATAACGACTCATTTTGCTATTCGTAGGTGTTCTGAAAGCTCTGAGTGAGTGGCTTGCGTAGAAAAATTAATATTTTTTGAGCCTCATTCTGGATTAAATCTTAATCATACAGCCAGAGCTTCTATAAGAGTAGATTTACCAGAACCATTTTCTCAGACTAAAAAAGTAACATTTTCATGAAATTCTAGTTCATCTAGATTTTTAACGGCATCGAGAGTAAAAGGATAGATGCTATCGTCTTTAATGTTTTCTCGAAGTAGTTCGCAGGACACGAGGTATTGTGATTTCATAATTTATTTAGTTTTATAATTGGCTCGCACATGTTTGATTCATCGCTCTATAATTTTTTCTAGCACACCTATATCAACATCTGAGAGTTTTTTTATATATAAACAGGACTTCCCTACCTTGTGTTTTCCAAGTTTTGACATGAGATCATCATCAAAATTGTAGCCAGGCATAATGTAGAGTGTCAGGGCTGTTTTTCTTGGTGAAAATCAAGTTAGCATAGATTCTCAACTATGACCAGACTCATAGCTATATTTATAACTCCCAAAACCTATGATCGATGTTCACCACATCTTTGGCTCAAGTCATGAAATTTTTCACATTATATCAAGTATTCTATACGCATCTTCCCGTTTTTGTAGATCTTCCACAGTACTTAGAAAACTCTCTATACTTGCATCGTTAATCTTTGTCTTTAATTCGTATACCATAATAAAAATATATTATATTATAAAACTTTAAGAAATACTTGTTCTATTTCTAATTGGAAATCTCAGAGGTCTGACCCAATTATTTTTCAGGTTTTCATTTTTTTGTCGAGTCCTATGAGCTCAGAGTAGAGTCGTTGAGATTGTGTATGTGATATTTTGTATGATCGGTTGGCGAGAAAGGCTCTATTTCATAGCTTGAGAGCGTTTCAGACGTCCCGGATTCATACTTGCTTGGCTTTGGATATAAATATTTGTGTTCGTAGGTTAGCGAGCAGATTATTATAGAATCCATAAATATTAGTCTGATCTAGAATAATATTCATCTTGGCTATAGCTGCTGGCACATTGAGACTCAATATATCATCGATAAGCTGAAATATATTTTCTTCTAACTCTGGCATAATATGATCTGTAATATCTTGTCTACTAATTTTATCTCGTGTGATAAGCAGTTTTTCTATTTCTGAAATTATTTTTGAGATATTGTTTGCCTTATACTGACATAATAATTGCAGAGCTGAGCTATCTATTTTATTTGGAAACTTTCGTATAATCACTCGTGATATATCTCAAACATCATTGCTGTTAAACTCTTGCAAGTCAGCATTTTTAGTCAAGTATTTATAGAGTTTTGATCGCTTATCTGGAGTGGTGCTCGAAAACACAAGAATAGTGTCACTCGATAGGTTGGGGAGCAATTTAAGTACAAAATCTGCTGCTGCGGTAAGCTTTACATTTTTAGCCGTTGCTGAGAGTGGGAGGTTATCTATGATAACCAGTTTTTTATCCGTGAAAAATCATGCCGCTGTGAGTGTTTCAGCTATTTGGTTGGTATCAAAATCGAGAATATTGTTAATATGAGTTAAGTTAAACTCACCGTGCTTAGCAATAAAGGCTTTTTTCCAAGCCAGTGTTTTTTCTCGAACAAGATAATCGCTGTTTCAATGAAATAAATAGAGCATAAAAAATAGAGATCAATATTAATGATCTCTATTATAGGGTTTCAATGTTGGTATGCAAGAATTATTCAATAATATCAAATATCGGAGTTACTTCTCTCTCAGGTTGTTCTAAAATGATCTGGTAAGGATTAGTAGATAATCTGCTATAGTTATTAGATCAATATGAACTTGTTTCTATAAATTTATTAGTAACACGACCTTCACAATGAATAACCGGTCGAGTACAACCAAGATTATTGGTCGTGTATTTGTAATAACACTGTGGAACAAGAGCTCTCTGAGTATATACTGGGCAGCCTTTCAGGTTTGGATTAAATGTTGATCCATAGTATTTTTTTGGTTCCCAGCTACCGCTTCCTAGATTTGAATAGTATCCGATATCTCTTTTATGATTATCGTTTCGTGAACTCGTACAGCTGCTTGAATATGCAAATATATAGTTTCTTTGGTTTCGTAGAGAATAGACGCTATTAAACGTTTTAAAGCTGTGACCGTTAAATCAACATACTCTATTATAGCTACTATGACTATATCATCCGTAACTATATTCTCTATACGAGTTTGAATTATAGTTATTATAACTGTTGTAGTGATACGCTCCAACTCAAAGAGTAAGAGAGAAAGATAGTATTGCAGAGAGTAGTAGAATTATTTTTTTCATAGATTATCTAAAGATTAGTAATTGTAGTGGTTTGATCTTGAGTGCGAATTGTAATTGATTCTATCATTATATGAATAATTTACACTATCATATTGGCTCTTGTTATTACTGTAACTATTGTTGTTATCGTAGTGGTTTAATCCGTACGAGTTGTATGAATAGTTATCGTAGTTTGATCATCATCTATATGAACTATCATGTCATCCTGAACGTTGGTAATTACTGTGGTAATAGTCAGATCGGTGATAGTCGTTATGGTAGTGATTTTGAGAATACCTGTTGTAGTGATTAACCGCAGGATGTCTGTTATAGCTCAGATCAATAGATCGTCTATTGTAACTCGTATCTATGTTTCTTCTATTATAGCTGAGATCTATTGGGTTTCGAGTGTAATCATCTCTAAAAGTAGGACGTTCATAAGATGGTGGTGTTACAGTAGGTCGTGATGAACACTGTCAAACACTATCATAGCTATACCCTGCTTCTTGAAGTTCACATATACTATTAAATGTTTTTCTTAGTCATGACCGTTTTCCACATACCAGTTGTTTTCTTGCGTTATCACAGACTGCTCACTTTTTTCCAACTCTTACAGACTTTGTTTGTGAGTTATTATGCTCATTGGTTTCACGTATATGGTTTCATTTATCTGCGATAGAGCTAAATGAAAAGTATTCACCATTTGGTGCAATAGATTTAAAATAATCAAAACGACAGGTTTTTACTATAGTTTCACTCCCACTTTTACGAGTATCTTTGGTCGTAAAAGGCAATGATCCAGCACAATTTTCAAGTGTTGCACCAATTTTGTTTTTTAATAGAGAATCAAGCTTAATAGAGTCTCCAGCATTAAATCATGAAACACGTAGACTTGTTTCAATAAAAATACTTTGTCATTTTTTTGTATGAGCCGCGTTTTCAACGCTAATAGAAGTCACAGCGATATCAGGTGTTTGGTACTCACCAGGCTTTGACGCAAGTCAAATCTCGAGTGATGTAAATACAAGCAAAGCTATAACTCAAAACATCAAAAATAATTTTCTCATAGAATCTATATTAACAAGTAATATATTCATTATGGTGAGATAATATTATTTGTCAAATATTTAATATGTTTTTTAATAGAATTATATCTGCAGGAGTTTCTGTAGCTTTTTATTTCCTGATTCTGAAATAATTTTCACTATTTGCATAATAGATTGTAGAGACCGCTTTAGGTTAAGTAAATCTCTTGGAAGCGCTCGTCATAGCGCGAGTCTATTTAGAATAGCATCAATATCTGATATATTTTTAAGCTCTCAGCGTAGTTTTGATAACAGTATAGTATCTGAAACTAACTCAGAGATAAAGTCTTGTCGCTGTTGTATTTTTGATATATCGGTAAGTGGGGCAATAATTTGTTCTCGCATAAAACGGTTCCCCATCGGAGTCTTAGTATCGTTGATAACGCCCAGCAGTGTTCATTTTAGTGTTGAGCCAGTAGAAAAGTTATAAATAATATCTAGGCTTCGCATACTCGACTCATCTATCTCTAGATGGTCACTATGACTATCAAAAGCCAGTGTGTTGAGAAAACTAAAGTCTCATTTTTGGTGTGCAATAATATATTCTAGGAGTTGCGCTGAAGCATATTGAGCTCAGAGCTGGTCCTCTATTCCAAATCAAGCGAGATTTTTTACGCCAAAGTGACTACATAAGTATTTTTGAGGATTATTCTGCAACTCAAAATAATACATATTGAGTGAGTATTTTTTTGAAAGCGTCTCTGTAATTTCGCTGTTATTAAACAAGTTTTTTGATAGAATAACTTCTTTGGGAGATATTTTATATATTTGTTCTAGCATCTTGGCTAATTCATTAAACTGAGAAGTCTTCCAACTATTGTCAGCTATATTGAGTTGTGAGAGCCCATATATACCATTATCTAAACTCAGTGAGAGTAACACCTGTGATTCATCACTGTTTGGATAGTCTTCTGATTCAAGTGAAAGCGTTGATGGAGTAACAACTCGAACGACTTCTCGTTTTACTATTCATTTTAGTTTTGGATCAGACACTTGCTCTGCTATGGCTACTTTGTATCCTGCATGTATAAACAATGGAAGGTATTTTTGCTTAGCATGATATGGAATTCCAGCCAGAGCTATAGGATCTTCAGAGTTTTTATTTCGAGATGTTATCGCTATTCATAGTACTCTATGAGCAATATGAGCATCATCAGAAAACATTTCATAAAAATCACCCATCCGAAAAAACAAAATACAATCACTGTATTGTTTTTTCAGGTCATAATATTGCTGCATAGCTGGTGTAACATTCATGTTATCTAAATTTAAGCATTACTTTTCTTCGTGACTGACGCTGTATTTGTTTTCCATCACTATAATGACGAGAAATATTTAGCAAGATTCATAGTCCTAAAGCTAATGAGAGTAAACTTGATCCTCCGTAGCTGACAAAAGGAAGCGTGATACCGGTAAGGGGAACGATATTAAGATTTACTCATATATTAATAAAGGCTTGTATGAGTATCCAGGTACTGATTCATATAGCCGTGTACTGAGCAAAAGGATCGGTGACATGCGATGAAATCTTGTATCAGCGGTATCAAATATACAAATACATACACAACAACAACAAAGCTCATATGAATCATAGCTCCTCAGCGACTACCGAAAAGATAAAATCTCATTGCACTTCTGGCAGGTATCAAAACTTTTGAATAGAGCTTCAAAAACCAAGTCCAAAAAATCCACCACTTCATATAGCAATAAGCGCTTGTTCGGTTTGATAGTTGATCGTTTTATTTTTTATAGCCTCTTGGTTATTCGCCAAAAAGTTATCAATTCTTTGCGTAATATATCAGAGAGTATTCAAGTTTTTTCCAGTAGCTTTATCATAGTCTCCAGCTGAATATATCAATAGAGAAAAAATAGCCCCAATAACAGCCAGCATAGATAAATACTTTACATTAGCTCCTGCTGCAAAAAACATAATCACACACACTGGTACCACGACCATGATAGTACCAAAGTCTGGCTGGAGTGCTACCAGTCATAGAGCTGAACCTATGATCAGCATAAAGGGAACGAAACCATTTTGAAAGGTGTGTAGGAAGTGTTTATTTTTCTTAAAAAAGTAAGCTAGGAATATAATAATAGTAAATTTTAGAAACTCGGTGGGCTGAATGGTAAATGGAATACCAGGTATACTAATCCATCACCTGGCTCATTTTAAACTCAGTCAGGAAACGAGTACAAATATGAGTAGGAATATAGTAGCTCAAAAGAAATATTTTGAGTTTTTTTCAAAAAAAGTATAGGGAATCTTTGTCGTTATTGCGAGTACAATCATAGCAATAACCACATGGGCTATATTTCGAAGCACATAAAAATAATTATAGGCTTCTTCTATAATTCATTTTTTTGCCATTATGTCCGTAACTCGAAATGATGAATATACTGATACCGACGATATCATAATCATCCCAAATATCACCAATCATAAGACTGCGAATAATAATTTATAATCTATATTTTTCATAGGCTCTATTAACGAGTTAGTCACTCAATCATAGTACTTACAGCAGGGTTATTTGTCACAATGACTGTTTTCAAAAAAACAATAGTGATCAGTACAATAATTGCTGAGAGTTCAAAAGGTCCTACGGTAGTAGGAATCTTTGATTTAATAAATCCATAGATCGGATCAAGTACCTGAGAGATAAAGGCTGGTCTCCATTTTAATCACAGCAATTGCAACCAAGAAAGCACGACGTCTATAATAATGATCCAATAGAGTAGATCTAAAAATATAAATAGTGTAAATAGTAGTATGGTCATAATAGTTTAGTTAAATGTTTTATATCAGTCTTTTGCCGCTTCTTCTTGGGCTTTCTTTTTACTACTCCCGGCTCATTTTCAGATTTGTTTTTCATCGAGAAACACTCATACTAAAAAGTTTTTATCATGATCAGGACCAGACTCTTCGAGTACATTGTAGGTCGGTGTTATGTCATGTTCAGCCTGAGCATATTCTTGAATGAGTGTTTTAAAGTCTTTGGTAAGATTGTTATCTAGAATAGTTTCTAGAGTAGTATAGATATATAGATTAATAAAATTTTCAGCTTCTCTAAATCACCTATCTAGATAGAGAGCTCCAATAAAAGCCTCAACTACATTAGCGAGTAAATAATCATTATCTCTTCCTCCTGATTTTTCTTCTCATTTTCACAAAAATAAG
>Ga0208544_10002676_pt1 | contig 11452 bp, 12 predicted proteins | sample DEB08_DNA_9_FD_184526 | JGI IMG/M metagenome (GOLD analysis project Ga0208544, IMG submission 184526) | Aqueous microbial communities from the Delaware River and Bay under freshwater to marine salinity gradient to study organic matter... | ecosystem: Environmental > Aquatic > Marine > Coastal ...
GGGTGATGGTCATATCAATGGGGTCGCCCAGATCCATCGAATAATCCATAAAGCGCATACTGTCGACGGATACGCTGTCGCCGCGCGCTTCTTCGAAACCGACGGCGGATTTCACCAGTTCGGTCAGACGCGCCAGTTCCTCTGGTGTGCGTTCGGCATAGGCCACATCAGAGCCTTCGACGTTGTAGATTCCGTTGACCAACACCGCGACCGTCATGCGGCGGACCTCGCCGGCCTCGCGCACGATCTCGCGGCGGGTGTTGCCGATCTCGTATTGAACGACTTCGTCAGCCTCTGACCGGTTGGAGGTGGTGCCGCCCTGCCCATCGCCATCGGCAAGCGCCTCTGGGATGTTGTTGTCCACGCCGACATTGCCGTCGTTTTCTGTGCCGCTTTGGTTTTCGGTTCTGTTCTCGGTGGAGCGTACAACCTGCTGATCGGGATCAAAGCTTTGTTCGACAATGACTTCGCGCTGTGTGGTCAGATCGACGTTGACACGGACACGGGCGTTTCCGGCACCGACGCGGGCGGTCAGGATGTTCTGGATTTCAAGGGCAAGACGGTCTTCGATGCCGGTCTTTGCGCTTTGCAGGCTGCTTTGGCTGTCGCCGTCGCCGCCTTCGGCCAGAATCGTCTCGCCGCTGGCGGACAGGACGGTGACGCGGGCCAATTCCAGTTCTGCCACGGCAGAGGCAACCAGAGTGCGGACCGCGATGGCCTGCTGGCGGGTAACTGTGCGGCCGGGTTCAGGGCGTACAATGATGGACCCGCGCGGCGCTGGCGCCTCTCTTGAGAAAGGCTCCCGGTCGGGAAGGACAAGGTGAACCCGCGCCGATGAAATGCCGTCCAGCGTCTGGATGGAGCGGGCCAGCTCCCCTTCCATGGCGCGGACGCGGTTGATTTTCTGCAGGAAGGAGTTCATCGCCAACCCGCTGTTTTCGTCAAACAATTCCCAGCCGGGATCGCCGTCAATCGGAACGCCGGTTTCTGCCAGCACCATCCGTGCACGGGCACCGTCAGAACGCGGCACCAAAACGCTGGAGCCGTCTTCGGACAGCTGCACCTTGAAGCCGGCATTGGCCAGCGTTGCCTCTATGGAATTGGCGGAAGTTACGGAAAGATTGGAATACAGGGGTGCATAGTCTGGCCGTGCGACAACGCCGAGGCCCAGCAACAGCACCAAAAGAACAGCGCCACCGGTTGCGGCCATGATCGCCAGTTTGCGCTGACCCAAAGCAGCCAGATTTTCCAATAATCCTTGCACGAACAGCCCCACTAACAGTTGACGTGAGTATACATCATTAATAAAAAGTTAAAGCAAGTTTAAACTCAAAAGTAAACTTGTAATCCAAGCAGAAAAAGCCGATTATTCTTGTATAAGGAGACCTCTTTCAGACATGGCGCTCAAACCCAAAGCGAAAACCTCCAAAGAGGATGCGCCTGCCGTCGAGGGGGCTGAGGAAAAGCCGCGCGGCTCTCGCAAGATGCTGCTGGCGGCGGCTTTGTTGTGCGTCCTCTCCTTGGGCGGCGGATTTTTTCTGGCGCGAATGGCGTATCTGCAAGACGCCGAAACCTATGAGCCCGAGTACAAGGACGCCGAAGCCGAAGCTGAGGATGGCAATGGGGAAGAAGGTGCTCACGGAGAGACGGAAGAAAAGAAGGAAGACGGTGATGCAGAAGCCAAGGACGGCGAGCATGTTGAGGTTGTCGACACCGGCATGTTGGAATTCGGCGACATCCTGACGAACATCCAGGGCTTTGACGCGCAGGGCACGCCGACGCGGGCCTTTCTCAAGATCAACCTGGTTGTCGCCTACCGCACAGACGAGGGAGCTGGCGATCTGATGAAAGAGCGCGAGGCCTTTATGCGGGATTTGTTCAACAGCTACCTGCGGGGCATTTCCGAAAGCGATGTGCGCGGCATGGCCGGGGTGCTTTATGTCAAGGCAGAGCTGCTAAAGCGGGCGCGGGCCGCGACCGGCAATGATCTGCCCCAGGAAATTCTGATCCGCGATTTGATCGTTCAATAGGGAACCGGCACGTGAACAAGGTACTGTCAAAAGACGACATCGAAGCCGAGGGCGTCAATCTCATTGATGAGATCATTCGCCTGTCGGACTTTACCTTTGACCGGTTGCCGATGCTGGACATCATCGGCGCACGGCTGGTTGAAAACCTGAATGCGGCCTTTCCCGATCTGACGCGTGTGGCCTGCGAGGCGTCATTGTTGTCGCTGGACTACATTCCCATGGGTCAGGTGATCGAAGGGCTGCCGCAGCCCGCGCTCTTGGCTGTGGGGATCGGCAAGCCGTTTGAGGGTGAAATCCTGCTGTCGATGGATACCACGCTGTTGCTGACCTCAATCGAGCTGATGCTGGGCGGCAGCGCCAAAGAGGTCAATTTTGACGGTATCGAAGATTTCACCGCGATCGAGCTGGGGTTTGGTGAACGGCTGGCGTCGGCGGTTTTTGCGGAACTGCAGCGGTCTATGTCGGTGGTGTGTGCCGCGGCCCTTGAACTGGACCGGGTTGATACCGACCCCGATGCGGTGATGGTGGCCAAGCACAACAGCCTATGCGCGCGGATGAAATTCTCTGTCACGATGGCGGGGCAAAACGGTGTGCTGGATGTTGTCATCCCTTATGACGCGCTTGAGCCGATCCGCCCTGATCTGGGCAAGATCTATTTCGGCGACCGTGGCGAAGGCCAAAGCACCTGGCATGACCTGATTGGTGGCCAGATCGAACGCGCCAATATGGATATCGAGGTCGTCCTGGCCCAAGAGCGGCTGCCGCTGCAAAAGATTATGTCATGGAAACCCGGTGACACGATCGAATTTGGTATCGAAGACGGACAGGACGCGACCATGGTCGGTTCCGATACGCCGATGTTCAAAGTGTCCATCGGCCACCGCAACAACGGCTTTATCGCCGTACAAATAACTGAACAACTTTCATTCACAGAGGAGCCCGAAGAAGATGGCAATGATAATTGACGGCGTGATCATCATGCTTCTGATTGGCAGCATCACCTATGGCTACATGGTATCGCGCAAGGTGCGGTTGCTGATGGCAACGCTCAAGGAGCTTGAGCCTCTGGTGGAGGAATTTTCATCTGCGGTAGATAAATCGACCCATTCCGTGCACCAGATGCGCGAGAATATCGTGGCCGCAGAGCAGCCCCGCATTCCTGAACCAGTGATCGCACCCCAGCCGCCAGAGCAGACGGCATTTGCCAGCCGCCGCACGGCACCGGTGGAAATGCCGGGTCTGCGGGTTGTGCGCGACAAAAAGGAACTGGTGCGGGCGTTTTTTGAAACGTCAAATCCGGCGAAGGTGTAGACCATGCGCAACCTGTTGAGCGGTAAACTGATTATTGGCGGATTGGCGATCACGTTGTTTGCCAAGGCGGCGATGTCCTTTCCCGAATTGCCGATGTTCAGCGATACAGGTGTTCTGGATGATCCGCTGATCGTTCAGGTCGCCGCCGAAAAGGAATCGACCGGGCCGGAAGCCGCCACGGACGCGCCGCCGCTGGTCGATGACCTGCCGATGCGCACCAGCGAAAACGACGCCCCCGAGGAAATCCTGCGGTCGCTGACCAGAGAACGGGAATTGGTCGAGCTGCAAAAGCAGGAGATCGAAAAACGCAAGGCAGAGCTGGCGCTGGCAGAGGAACGGCTTGCGGTGGAAAAGGCGTCCCTGACCGAATTGAAAGGCTCTATCGAAGAGCTGTTGGCGCGGGTTGAGGCCTCTCAGACGGATGACCTGAACCGGTTGATCGAGTTCTACAAGAACATGAAACCCGCAGATGCCGCACGGATCATGGACGACATGGATATCGAGACGACGATCATGATCATGGGCACCATGAACCCGCGTACCGCCGCACCCATCCTTGCGAAAGTATCGCCTGTACGGGCCCGCGCGATTTCCAAGATCATTCTGGAACGGTCGCAGCTGCCGGGTGATCAGGATCTAGTTGGCATCAAGCTGAACTAAAACATTTGTCGGAATACCTGATACCGGGTTTTCCGAGGAATGGTGCAAATGCGTGGGCCCCCTGTGCGGGGCCTGCGGTCAGTTCAGCCGGGTGCGCAGAACGGACCCTTCGGGCGCCTTGCGCGGCTTGTTGTTCTTGAGGTCAAAGACAAAGCTGATGATCTCGGCCACGATTTCCCAATGTTCGACCGGCACGACCTGATCAATTTCGACCGTGTCATACAGCAGTCGGGCCAGTGGTTTGTTTTCAATGATCGGGATGTCATGTTCAAAGCCGATTTCGCGGATGCGCAGGGCAACCAGATCGGCACCTTTTGCGATACAGACCGGTGCCATGTCAGAGGCGGGATCATATTTCAGAGCAACCGAATAATGGGTCGGGTTGGTCAGGATCACATCGGCAATCGGCACTACGGCAATGGTGCGCTGCTGTGACAATTCACGCCGCCGCCGGGCGCGTTTGCTTCTGATCTCGGGAGAGCCTTCGCTTTCCTTGATCTCGTCTTGCAGATCTTTCTGGCTCATCCGCTGTTTCTTGCGCCAATCAAAACGACGCCACATGATGTCTGCTATTGCGATGGGCACCAGCAGGATCGCGGCGGCCATCAGCAGCTTTTGCGATGCTTCAACCAGATAGGCAGGCAGGAATTCGGGCAAGAACCCAGAGGTCATCCAGATCTTGCGCACAGCCTGATCGGTGAACCAGATCGCCAACCCGCCGATGGCAAAGACCTTGATGATGCTCTTGACGAATTCCACCAAAGAATTGGCCGAAAACAGGCGTTTTAAACCTTCGGCCGGTGATATCTTGGACAGCTTTGGTTCAATCCGTTCAAAGGCGATGACGGTTTCGCCCTGAATGGCGGCGCCAATCGCCCCGCCCAGCAGCAAGACACCAAAAATCGGGGCAACGGTCAGGGCCAGGTTCAGGGCGAATTCGCTGATGATCTGACCCAGACGCGCCACGCCGGGTGCTCCGGTGGCGACGGTCAGGCTGGCGGATTGGTCGATCAAACTGGTCAGGGCATCGACCACCTTGGGCGTCTGCAGCGGCAGGACAAAGGCGATGATCCCCAGCAAGGCCATGACCACGACCATATTGCCGGTTTCCTTGGAGGTCGGAACGTCACCTTTCTTGCGGGCGTCCTGTAGCCGCTTTTCGGTCGGTTCTAACGTCTTTTCGGTACTGTCGTTGCCCTCGGCCATATCTAGAACCTAAATCCGACCAGCCATTCGCTGAATTTTTCAATAAAGAAGTCAAGAATCGCTGGCATGGAGACGGCCAGGATAAGCAATCCTGCCCCGATCAGCAGGGATGCTGCAACAAAGAATACCGGCAGCTGTGGCATCATCCGGTTGGCCAGGCCCATGCCAAGGTTCAAAACGACACCCATCACAAAGAAGGGCGCGGCAATTGCGGTGCCGATATACAGGCTTTGGCCGGCGGCCCTGAGGAGCTGATCGGTCAAATCCGCCAGCATCACCTCGCCGGGGGGGAAGATCACATAGCTGGACAGCAGGGCGCGCAGGATGATGTGGTGGGTGTCGGTGACAAAGATCATCGCAACGGCGCTGATCAGCATCAATGTGGCAACCATCGTGGCGCCTTCAAAAGATCCAAAGGAGGGGCCAAAGGCATTGGCAAGGCCAGACACTTGCCCCACCTGATACCCGGCGAATTGCAGCGCAGACAAAAGAATACGCGCGGTCAACCCCAGCCAAAGACCGATGGTCACCTCTGCCCCCAGCATCAGACCGACGGCCACCGGATCAGCCGGCATTGCCGCCTGCACGGGCGTGACCGGCAGCAATGCAGCACAGAGCACCAGCGCAAAAGACAGCCGCGCGCGTACGGGGATCTGCACCTCACCAAAGCCAGGCATGAACATCAAGGCAGAGCCGAGGCGGGCAAAGACCATCAGATAGGAAAAGAAGAACGAGCTGACATATGCCTCAAGCGACATCGGTCACTGCCTGACCGTGCCAACCGTACGCAAAGATGCCTTGCGGTGCACTTCGTTATGCGAAATCACCTGCGTCATCGGGCTGACACGTTCCAGGATGGAACGAACATAGGGCCGGGCCTGCGGGGTGACCAGAATAGCCGGCCATTCATCCGCAGCCGAAAATTTCTGGATTTCCTTGCGCATCGCCAGCACGAATTCCTGCACCCGCGAGGGCGACATCAAAAACGTCTCTTCGCCGTTGTTGGTCGAGATGGCGGAGAGCAGCTCGCTTTCCCATTCCCCGCCCAGATTGATCACGGGGATATAGCCCTGTGCATCGGTCAGGGACTGGCAGATCTGTTTCGCCAGCTTGCCGCGTGCGTGTTCGATAACGGTGCGGATGTTCTTGGTGTTGGCGCTGGCCTCGGCGACGGCTTCGATGATCTTGGGCAGGTTGCGGACGGAAACACGTTCTGCCAGCAGGGCCTGAAGCACATGCTGCAACATTACCGCGGGGCTGTTGTTGGAACTGTCCGACAGCAGTTTCTGGTAGTCTTTATGCTGCCCGTCGATCAACTCTTGGGTGGCCGAATAGGTCAGGATCTCGGGCATATGTTCCTTGATCACCTCGGTCAGATGGGTGGTGATCACGCTTTCGGGATCGACGACTGTCATGCCTGCCAGTTCTGCCTCTGATGCGCGGGCCTCATCGACCCAGATGGCATCCAGACCGAATGTGGGTTCGCGCGTCCGTTTGCCGGGCAGGTCGATGTCACCGCCTGATGGGTTGATTACCATCATCATCATCGGCTCCACTTCGCCGCGCGCGGCTTCTACCCCTTGTAGTGAGATCGAATAGCCCATGGCGGGCAGATTGACGTCATCCTTGATCCGTACGGGCGGCAGGATGAAACCAAAGTCCTGAATGAACAAGGAACGTAGGCTTTTGACCTTGCCGGGCAGGGCTGCGTTGGTTGACGTGATCATCGGGACCAGCGCCGTGCCCAGGTCAAGGCGTACATCATCGACGCGCAGCATATCTGCGATCGGATCTTCGGACGGGGCGTTCAGAGCGTCCAGATCATCCGTCGCCTTGAGTGCTGCGGCATCGCGGTCCCCGGCCTGACGTTGCATGACATAGCCAAAGACGCCCATGCCGATGGACAGCGGCAGGAAGATGCTCAGCGGAAAGCCCGGCAGCCAGCCAATGCCAAAGGTCAGCGCCGACGCCATATAAAGCGCCTTGGGAAAATTGCTAAGCTGGCCCAGAACCGCCTCGTTGGTGGCACCATGGGTACCGCCCTTGGTGACCAGCAGACCAGCGGCCAGCGATACGATCAGTGCGGGGATCTGCGTGACCAGACCATCGCCGATGGTCAGCACGGTGTAGTTGCTCATCGCTTCGCCAACGCTCAGACCGTGGCTCATCATGCCGATCAGGATGCCGCCAAAGACGTTGACCAGTGTGATGATGATACCGGCCACCGCATCGCCGCGCACAAATTTGGACGCACCGTCCATCGCACCAAAGAAAGAGCTTTCTTCCTCAACCGTCTTGCGGCGTTCCTTGGCTTCCTGATCACTGATCACACCGGCGGCAAGATCGGCATCAATGGCCATCTGTTTGCCCGGCATCGCATCCAAGGAGAACCGCGCCGCGACTTCGGCGATACGGGTCGAACCTTTGGTGATGACGATAAAGTTGATGATCACCAGGATGGCAAAGACGATGATACCAATGACAAAATCACCGCCCACGATGAAGTTGGCAAAGCCTTCGATCACATTGCCCGCCGCCCCCGGCCCCTCGTGCCCCTCGCTCAGGATCAGCCGGGTCGAGGAGACGTTGAGCGCCAGACGCAACATCGTCACAACCAGCAGCAAGGTCGGGAAAGAGTTGAACTCAAGCGGTGTGCCGATCCACAGCGCCACCATCAGGATCAGAACAGACAGCGACAGCGAAATCGCCAGGCCCAGATCCAGGAAGAAGGCGGGCAGGGGGATGAACAACATCCCAAGAATAAGGACAACACCAATGGCAAAGCCGATGTCGCGGTTGCTGTGCCCCAGCTTTGCAAAACTGATGATCTGGCCGCGCGCGATGTTGGTATCTGGCGTGCTCATGTTAATTCGCCTCAGCGTAATTGGGCAGCAAGGCCTGCAATGGCGAAGCCGAATAGATGGACAGGACCGTCCCGGCCACCACTGCATCGCCGGTCATGTTAGAGCTCCAGTTGATGGTGGGCTGGGGCAATGCGGGTCTCAGGCTGGTTTGCACCGCATAAGTTGTCCGTGCGGCGGCGGCGAAGGTGGCAAGATTGGCATTGGCCAGCCGCTGGTTCTGGGCCAGCTTTTGCAGATACAGCTCTTTGTAGCTGTCGGTTGAGGAATGATAGCGCCCGGCTGCCTGCCACCAGTCACGGGTCTGGGCATAAAGGCCGCGCAGGAAACGCGCGGCATAGTCCACGTTTCGGGCGGGGTCCGTCGCGTCTTCGAGAGAGGTAAACTGCTTGGCGTGCCATTTCTGGTTCACCTGCATACAGCCGACGTCGATTGATTGTGTGCCATTGGCCTGCGTCTGGCGCACCCAGGCTTCAAGGGCTTGCTTGCTGCCGAAAAACTTGCCTTTGCCAAGCGAGTTGGCCGTCCAGGGCCAGACGGTCAAGGCACCGTTCACATTGCGCCCGGCCTCTTGGATGCCAATGGCCAGCAGCAGATTGTCGGGGATGCCGTAGCGGGTTTGCGCATCAAGGATCGCCTTGAGGCAGACTGTTTCGGCTGTTGATGCAAGCGGTTCGGGGACCACGGGGGTTTCAACGACGCTTGGCCGGTAAAAACCGGACCAGATATCTGCTGCGGCGGCAAAGGGCAGGCTGCTGCCCAGCACCAATGCCGCAAAGGCAATACCGCGCCATCCCATGCTAAACCCCGCCATTGGCAATAAGGTCAAAAACCCGGTCCGACAGACGGGTCAGGGTGGAAAAGATAAAAGGCAAGGATAGTGCGACTGTTACAAAGATAGCTGCAATCTTGGGCACGAATGTCAGCGTCATTTCCTGGATCTGTGTCAGAGCCTGGAAGAACGCAATCACCAGGCCCACGCCAAGCGCCACCACCAGCACAGGTGCAGAGGCCAGCAATGTGGCAATGAGCGTCTGCTGAATGATTTCGTAGGCGGAGACAGGATCCACGATAAGCCTCTTGTTACTGGCCGCAATACCGACCGTCAGATTGGCATGCGCATGATGTCTTGATAGGCTTCAACCAACTTGTCACGTAACGCGACAGAGACCTGAACGGTGCTTTCCATGGCCATTGTCGCCTCAACCACCTGCTGCAAGCCCGCCTGACCGGTCAGCCCGGCAATCGCCATGCTGTCACCTGTGCGCACCGTCTCAACCGCTTGCGATGCGGCGTTTGCCACCATCGAAGAGAAGTCGGCGTTCGCCGGTGCGACCTCAGCCGTCTTCGGCTTGTTCTCGGACGCCTTGGAATAGGCGGCCTGAACATAAGAGGACCGGATGGATGCAAAATCAGACACTGCGGCTCCCTTACTTCAGCATATCGACAAGTTGCTGGCGCATTTCGCGGGCGTTTTCCATCATCGACAGATTGGCCTCGTAGCTGCGCGAGGCTTCGCGCATATTACTCATTTCAATCAATGGGTTCACGTTTGGCAGCTTGATATACCCGTTTTCATCCGCAGCAGGGTGCGACGGGTCATACCGCAGCTCAAACGGGCGCAGGTCACGGTCGATATCGCCTGCGCGGACAATGGCGGCACCGGTGGCGTCGTCCATCGCAGATTCGAAAGAGATCGTCTTGCGCTGGTAGGGGTCCTGACCCGGCGTTTTGGCGGTTGTGCTGGCGTTTGCCACGTTCTCTGACACGACGCGCAGCCGCTCGCCCTGGGCGCGCATTCCGCTGGCAGCGGTGGTCGAAATACTTCTCAGTGGATCCATTTTGACTGCTCCCTAAACTTAGCGGCGGCCGGCCACCGCATAGAGCATCTCGTGCGCTTTGCGGTAGAGGTTGGCTGCGATCTTGAATTGTCCTGCGTTGCTGTTGGCTTCCATCATCTGCTCTTCGAGCACGACATTGTTGCCAGAAAGGTCCTCGCCCCAGGTTTCGCGCACCTTTGACACATCCGCATCAGGCAGTCCGCCACTGCCCTGCGCCCGGTCGAGATAGTTTGCAAAACTCTCGGTTTCCTTGGCCCGATAACCGTTGGTATCCGCGTTCGCAATGTTTTCGGAAACCACCTTTTGACGGGTCGCAAGCCACTGCAGACGCTTCGGTGCCAGGTCAAAGATTGAGGTCGGTTCGGTATTCATCATAGACTCGCTGTTTGTTCTTGTCATATACCAAGGATAGGAAGATTAAGAAAGGTTTAAATTCCCTTGTCAACCTTCTCCAAAATGCAAAAAGCGATCTATTCATCGTCCAGCACGCGCATCATTGGTGCGACCAAAGCCATCGTTGGTTTGACCCTCACCGTGCGCGGATTGGAGGCAGTCGCAGGCATCGGCAGCCGTTGTCGTGTGTTCGGCCGCACCGGGGTGGTGGACGGCGAGGTTGTGGGTGCCGACGGGTCCGACCTGTGTGTTCTGCCTTTTGGCACCTGGGAGGGGATCGCGGTAGGCGACCCTGTCGAGCTGATCGAGATGGACGATATGATCTATCCGGATGACAGCTGGATTGGCAGTGTGGTCGATGCCTTGGGCCGGCCCTTGTCCAAATATGCCCGCGCGCGCCGGCCGCGGCGCAAATCTTCGTTCAAGGTCCAACCGCCCGGCGCGTTTGAGCGCAAGAAAGTCGGCGAAAAGCTGGAAACGCAGATCAAATGCATTGATGTCTTTACCCCTATTTGTCGTGGGCAGCGCATGGGTGTCTTTGCCGGATCGGGGGTCGGCAAATCCACGATGATGGCGATGCTGGCGCGCAACACGGATGCGGATGTAATCGTGATCGGCCTGATTGGGGAACGGGGCCGCGAAGTTCAGCAGTTCATTCACGAAGACCTTGGCCCCGAGGGCATGGCGCGGGCCGTTGTCGTGGTTTCAACCGGGGACGAGGCACCGTTGCTGCGTAAACAGGCGGCGTTGACGACCACTGCCATTGCTGAATACTTCAAATCGACCGGCAAACAGGTGCTGCTGCTGCTCGACAGCGTCACCCGTTTTGCCATGGCGCAGCGTGAAATCGGTTTGGCGCGGGGCGAACCGCCGACCTTGCGTGGCTATCCGCCATCAGTCTTTAGCGAAATGCCGCATCTGCTGGAACGTGCCGGCCCCGGCCGGGAAGGCGAGGGTGACATCACGGCCCTCTATACGGTGCTGGTCGATGGGGATGATATGAACGAACCCATTGCAGATGCGGTGCGCGGCATCGTCGATGGCCATCTGGTGCTGGACCGCAGGATCGCGGAGCAGGGCCGGTTTCCTGCTGTTGATCTGCAAAAATCGCTGTCACGGATGCTGCCCGGTTGCCATTCGCCAGAGGAAT
>Ga0208544_10002678_pt1 | contig 11444 bp, 9 predicted proteins | sample DEB08_DNA_9_FD_184526 | JGI IMG/M metagenome (GOLD analysis project Ga0208544, IMG submission 184526) | Aqueous microbial communities from the Delaware River and Bay under freshwater to marine salinity gradient to study organic matter... | ecosystem: Environmental > Aquatic > Marine > Coastal ...
AAGTGGCACTCCCGTCATCAGGTTATGCACCCTGGGTGTGGTCATTAGCTTTTTTCTCACCTATGCAGCTATGCGCTATGTGCTGGGGTTTGACTGGCGAGTAGCCTCTTTGCTGGGCGCTATCCTGGTGGTCACAGGGCCCACGGTGATTGCCCCCCTTCTCAGGCACATTAAACCGTCACGTAAAATTGGCAATGTCGTCAAATGGGAAGGCATTGTCGTAGATCCCATTGGGGCCATTCTTGCAGTCCTTGTTTATCAGGTCGCCATTGCCGGCAATGTGGATGCCGCACGCGAAGAAATACTCCGGGCCCTGGGTCTGACGCTATTGGTGGGTGTCGTGCTGGCACTCGTGCTGGCAAAGATCATCGAGCTGCTCCTCAAGCACCATCTGATTCCGGACTATCTGCACTCGGTATTTTTACTTGCCGTCACGGCTACCGCCTTTGCGGCGTCCAATGCCATTCAGCCAGAATCCGGCCTCCTGACCTGTACTGTCCTGGGTATCGCGCTGGCCAACCAGAAGTCGGTATCGGTTAAACATATCCTGGAATTCAAGGAAAACCTCCGTGTGCTGATCATCTCCGTACTCTTTATTGTATTGTCTGGCCGGGTGGGCCTCAGTCAGCTCAATGATGCATTACTTCCCGGGCTCGTACTGCTGGTCATCCTGATCCTGATCGTACGTCCGCTGACTGTTTTTGGAGCCAATTTGTTTTCCAAGCAAGTTACCTTCAAAGAACAGGTGTTCCTTTCGAGCATGGCGCCGCGCGGTATTGTAGCCGCCGCTGTTACCGCCATTTTTTCCCTGGAATTCGACCACGCTGTCCAAGAAGGCAGACTGGGCCCGGAAATTGGGCAGGTCACCCACCAGATGGTGCCCATCGTATTCATCGTCATCATCGGCACGGTCGCCTTTTATGGCATTCTCGCCGCACCGATCGCACGCCGACTCGGCCTTGCTTCTGACAACCCACGGGGTGTCCTCTTTGCAGGTGCCGGGCAATGGGTCAGACTTGCCGCCAAAGCCCTCAAGGACGATGGCCACGATGTGCTCCTCCTTGATACCAACTACGATAATATCGCACGCGCCAAACTCGAGGGACTCACCGCAGTGCGTGCCAATATTCTATCTGAATACGTTGAAGACGAATTAGAGCTCAGCGGTCTTGGGCAGCTCATCGCCACCACACCCAATGACGAGGTCAACTCACTTGCTGCCCATCACTTCCTCCATATCTTCGGCCGGGAGAACGTCTGGCAGGCGGCACCCATGGATGATGACAGCCATCACCAGACTGCCGTTGCAGCACACATGCGCGGACGCATTTGCTTCCCCTCACGGCCTCAGTTCAAGCGGCTGGAACGCTTCGCTGCCGAGGGTGCTGTGATCAAAAAAACCACCATCACCGAGCAGTTCACGCTGGCGGATTTCCTGGAAATGTATGGCGAGGACCATATTCTCTTATTCCGGGTCACGGAGGATAAAGGACTCCAGGTGGCTTATGATGAGATGAAAACACCAACACCCGGAACTACCATCTATGCCATGGTCCGAGCTCAGGATGCGTAAGCATGCTTGCGCTCTAGTAAGCATGCTTGCGCTCTATAAACGTGTATGCGCTCTACCGGCACACTGACAACCCAAGCTCCGAGATATGCCTCGACCACCCATCTATAACGAACTGGAAGCCAGATTACATGACCTGTTTTGGGCCGCTGAAGGGGAAAGTGCCGAGCTACCATTACTCGAAAATTTTCTCCGGCAATACCCAGGCACCTCACTCGAACTTGGCTGTGGTTCCGGCCGCCTGTTATTGCCCCTCATGGCAGAGGGCTACCTCATCGAAGGGCTCGATAACTCTGAAGAGATGTTGCAGCTGTGCCGCGAGCAGGCCGGTGAATTGGATCCAGCACTGGATCCGGTCCTGCATCAAGCCAGTATTGAGGACTTTCAGGCGGGGGCCGTCTATGGCTCGATCATCATTCCTGCATTCACCCTGCAGCTCGTCTCCCCCGAAAAGATTTCTGCCTCCCTTTTGAATATCCATCAGCACCTACATCCAGGCGGGGGCCTCTACCTGACCCTTTTCATTCCTTGGGCCGAAATCACCGGCGATCTTGAAGAAAGCAGTTGGTTCCTCGATCAGGAAACGGCTATGCGCGATGGAAATCTGGCACGCTGTCATACCCGTTTTGAGATCAAACGCCTCTCCCAGCAGCTAACGCGCGACCATCGTTATGAAATCGTGTCGCAGGAAAAGGGGATCATCGAGACAAGTACAAGCACCCAGCAGCTGAATTGGTATTGGCGAAGGGAAATAGAGATGCTTCTCCATCATGCCGGCTTTAGCATCCAGGAAATCATCGGTGATTTCATCGCTGGTGCGCCCTGTGATGACAACAGCCAGATCATGACCGTTATCGCCAGCCGTGATCCTGATGAGATGGCCCCCGACTAAGTCATTATCGAGAACGAGTCTCAGCGGTTTTTCTATTTCTATTGAGCGAGGAGGGCGCTAAGTTAGAATTACAACCATGACTGATCATCACGACCAAAATGCCTGGCCTCTGCTACTGAGCAGTGCCATTCTCTGTGGACTTGCCACCGTCGCAGGAATCATCGTCCAGCGCTTTCCGGACATGGAAAACATCGCTCTAGGCATCTACTTGATCGCCTACATGACGGGCGGCTGGGACGCCGCACTGGACACCTTGCAAAAGCTCCGCAAACTGCGCCTCGACATTCATTTCCTGATGGTTGCCGTCGCTCTCGGCGCAGCATTTATCGGAGCCTGGTGGGAGGGGGCTGCGCTGCTGTTCCTGTTTTCGCTCAGCGGAGCACTCGAAGCGATGGCCATGGCAAGAACCGAACGTGAAATTCGCTCGCTGTTCCACGATGCTCCCAAAAAAGCCCTGCTGATTCAGGCCGATGACACCACCAAGGAAGTATCCGTAAACAACCTTCGTGTCGGCGAAAAAATCCGCATTCTCCCCGGCGAACAATTCCCCACGGATAGCCGAGTCATCGCCGGTGAAAGTTCAGCCGATGAATCATCCCTAACAGGAGAATCCAACCCTGTCAAAAAATGCCTCGGCGATGCAGTTTTCGGCGGCACCATCAACACCTGGGGAAAACTGGATGCTGAGGTGGAAAAAGTGGCGGGAGATAGTGCTCATGCACGCATTATCACCCTGATCAAGGAAGCGCAACAATCGAAAGCCCCCTCGCAACGCTTCACCGACCGCTTCGGCACGGCCTATACCATCGGCATCCTATTGCTCTCGTTTGCCATGTTCCTCGTCTGGCATTATGGCATGAATCTGCCTGCTTTTATTGCCGAAGAAGGTCAAAAATCCGCGTTCTACCGAGCCATGACACTCCTTGTGGTATGCTCTCCATGTGCACTGGTGATTTCCATTCCGAGTGCGATTCTCGCCGGCATTGCCAGCGGTGCCCGCCGCGGTATCCTGTTCCGTGGCGGTATCGCCGTAGAAGGCCTCGCAAAAATCACCCGCCTTGCCATGGATAAAACCGGCACGCTAACCAAAGGCGAACTCGAGCTCGTCAACATCGAGACCGACTTGCCTGAATCGAGTGAGCGACTGCTCGATCTGGCAGCATGCTTGTCGCTGAATTCCACTCATCCCCTTTCGCGAGCCATTCAAATGGAACATGAAAAACGCGGTGGTAAACGGCTCAAGGTCTCCGACTTTGTATCTATTGCCGGCAAGGGTTTGCAGGGAATGATCGATGGCAAAAAAGTCACGCTCGGCCGGCGCGAACTCATCAGCGAAAATACTCCATCCAACCCGTGGCTCAACGACCTGGCACTTCCTGATGCAGGGCTAACCGAAGTCATCGTGCACAGCGAGGCTATCTCTGGCCGGCTGCTGCTACGTGACACTCCACGACCCGAAGCCAGCGCGCTCATTCACCAACTCAACTCTCATGGGGTAAAGACATCCATGCTCACCGGGGACCGGGCCGCATCCGCACAAATCATCGCTAATGAAGTAGGGCTTACAGACTACCAACACAGCCTTCACCCGGAGGATAAAGTGGCGATCATCCAAGAATGGCGCAAACAGGGTGACATCGTGGCCATGGCTGGAGATGGCGTTAATGATGCCCCCAGCCTCGCCGCGGCAGATGTGTCCATTGGCATGGGTCTGCGCGGCAGCGATGCCGTATTAGAACAAGCCGACGTGGTCCTGACCTACGACAAACTCGAAAGCCTGATCGATGCCTACCACCTAAGCCGCCGCTGCCACTCGATCATCCGCCAGAACCTCGCCATTTCCCTTGGTGTGGTAATCCTGCTCGGCCTCGCGGCGATGGGCAGCTGGATTCCTCTTACCATGGGGGTTCTGGGTCATGAAGGATCTACTATTGTGGTGGTGTTGAACAGCATGCGCATTCTGTTTTTAGGCAGCCGGATCACTAGCTAAAGGGCCTACTACCCGAGTCGAGCAACTAAGTCCGACCGCCCCACGCCGTGAAAATGGCATTACTCGACCAATCTCGCCAGCGCCTGTTCCGGTGATTGGCCACTCTCACGCAGGGCGCGTATCGTGTGTAGCCTGTCACGCTTGGCAAGGCGTTTGCCGTGCTCATCCATGATCAGCCTGTGATGATGGTAAACGGGGGCCGGCAAACCTATAAGGTTCTGCAAAATACGATGGACATGAGTGGCTTCGAGCAGGTCTTCGCCACGGGTAACGTGGGTGATTTGCTGAAAGGCGTCATCCATAACAACCGCGAGGTGATAGGAGGTAGCGATGTCCTTGCGCGCCAGGATAACATCTCCTAACAAGTGCGCATCCACGATTACCGTCCCTTTGCGTCGATCCTCAAAGACGAGTGGGCCGGTCTGGCTTGCTGCTTGCCTGGCATCGAGCCGCCAACAGTGGGCCTCCCCTGCCTCCATTCGCGCCTCTCTTTGAGATAGCGTGAGCTCACGGCAGGTGCCTGGATAGAGTGCTCCATCCGGGCCATGGGGCGCATGGCCCATGTCTGAGATTTCCTTGGCGATCTCTCGTCGTGTACAAAAACAGGGATAAACGACCCCCAGTGCCTTGAGGTTTTCCAAGGCCTCCATGTAGTCAGGTAAGCGGTCAGACTGCCGTAGCGGGGTGCCGTCCCACACAATACCCAACCAAGAGAGATCCTGCTCAATAGCGAGGTAGAATTCATCGCGGACCCGAGTGATATCAATATCCTCAAACCGGAGATAGAACCGGCCACCGTTTTCCTGCGCTAAGTCATAGGCATAGATCGCCGCATAGGCATGACCGAGGTGCAGCAGGCCTGTGGGTGATGGGGCAAAACGAGTGATCACACCACTTTTTTAAACTGCAAATGCCAAAGGCCAAATACCAAATGTCGTCCCGTTCCACCTTTTCTGTTGTCTGATCACGATTCACTCCCCATTGGCTGTATCCACTTCAGAAGTTTTGGCGTGCTTGACGGCACTGTGCTTTTTTTGAGAGACTTGAGCTGGAAGGGTTCATCCGCAGGCCCAAAAAGCGAAATTTCAAGCCCCTCACCGTTCAACGCGCACCCCCTGATGCCATGACCATTTACAACCATCATCGCACTACATCCGTCAGCTCCACAGTCCGGGAAGTTGTTTTCGGCATGCAAGATGGAATGGTCTCTACCTTGGGTGCCATCACCGGCATCGCCATTGGAAGTCATGATCACTTTACCGTTATTCTATCTGGCATGGTTATCGTCTCAGTTGAGTCTATTTCCATGGGCATCGGTTCCTACCTTTCCAACAGTTCTGAATATGACGTCAATCAAAGGAGAATAGAGGAAGAAAAAGAGGAAATCACGGAGTTTCCGGAGCAGGAAAAAAAGGAATTGCTGCAGATGTTCATCCGCGATGGCTGGCCCGAAGATCTCGCTCAGGAAATGGCTCACGCTGCCGCAAAGGATACCACACTCATGCTTAAGGAAATGACCTATCGTGAACTACTCATCACGCATAAGCCATCGCTTGCTTTTCAAAACAGTCTTTTCATGTTTTTTTCTTACATTCTCGGAGGCCTTTTGCCGCTTTTGGCGTATTTTATCTTACCTTTGCAAAGTGCCATGATCGTATCGGTTATCGTTACCCTGATAGGATTGTTTGGGATTGGCGCCTACACGACCAAATATTCGAAGGCGCCCTGGCTTAAAGCTGGTGGACGTGTTTTAGCCCTCGGTATGGTTGCCATGGGGGTAGGGTTTCTCATAGGTGAGCTATCTCATTTTATCCGCTAATCAAATGGGGTCGGCCCGCCGCAGGACAAGAAAATGAATTTTCGCGCGCGCTAACGCAAAACACTTGCATTAGCGAAAGTTTTGCGTTAATAAACAGTCAGTCATGAAAAGATTGTTTCCGTTTCTCGCTATTTCGCTTTTCTTTACTTTGTCCGTGGGCACCACGAAGGCAGAACTCAAAGTAGCCAGCCTACACCCGCTGATTACGGATGTGGCCAGGCAGGTTGCGGGCCAGCATGCCCATGTGGTTCAGCTCATTGATCCTCATGCTGACCCCCATCACTTTCAGCCAACCCCAAAATCATTGCTCAAGGCAAAAGGAGCGCGCCTTTATCTGGCGAGTGGTAAAAACCTGGAAACTTACCTGGACAAACTCAGCAACACATTGGGCAATAACGCCAAGGTCATAGAGGTGGGCAGAACCGTCCCGTCTCAAAAAATCAGTGGCCGGGACAGCCATTATGTTTGTTGCCCGGTTCATGCCCAGGGAGCCATTGATCCTCACTGGTGGCATCGTGTCAGCAACATGCAGAAAGCTGCACGAATCATTGCCAAGGAATTTGCCATGGCCGATCCCCCCAATACCAAGACTTACAAAGCGAATGCCGCAGCCTACTCAAAGCGCCTGGAAACGCTCAACACATGGATCAAACGTGAAGTAAGCCGGATTCCAAGAAAGAGCCGGATTCTCAGCACAGCCCACGCTGCATTCGGATATTTCTGCAAAGAATACGGCTTTCAAGCCCTGCCATTGAAGGGACTTACCGCGCACCAAAAAACGAGTGCCTCTTATCAGGCCCAAGCCATTCAGGAAGTTCGTAAACACGGTGTTAAAGCCATATTTCCCGAACTACGCGCCAACCCAAAATCACTGCAAATTATTGCCAAGGAGACCGGGGTAGAAATAGCTGGCACACTGGTGGCCGACGGTGCTCCGAGCTATGAAAAAATGATGCGTGATAATGTGACTAACATTGTCACCGCCTTGGCACCCTGAGCAGCTCCTCACTGAACCAAACTTCACACCCTTGCACTTTTCATGAGAGGTCTTCCCCCCTTCCAGGCATTATTGTTACTCTTTACCCTGGCTGTCCTCGGTTTTGCAGGAAGCCATTACATAGGTATGGGTATGGGTAGCGAGAGAGGCAATGGCATGGGTAGTAGCAATAATCGAAAGCCTCCTCCTGTTACACCAACCTGCGGGGATAGGGTCGGAGCCGAAATCGAACTCGTTTTCTCCTCACCTCCCTTGTCATACACACTCACTGAGCCATCGGCCACCGGAGGAGAAGACAAAGTAGTAATCAAGTCAAGCGGCCCCACTGAAAACCCAAGCTATGGCACAGTGGAACTCGTATCACACGAGCTCACGACCTATTGGCTTGACGTCATTTGGCCAGAGGATGCGGAAAAAGGAGCATACCATTTTGTAAAAATCCATATCTCACCCAACCACGGAGAAAGTCAGAATTTTTGCTTCTTTAGCAGCATCAAGGACATGAATGAGACCTTCGAATACAATACCGGAGATCATCACCATGAGTAGTTGTAGCCACAGTCACGATCATGGACAAACCCATGAGCTCATTATCAAGGATCTGGAAGTTGCCTACCGTCATAACACGGTTTTGGAAGACATCAACTTGCGCGCACACTGCGGCAGTAGCCTCGCACTGGTAGGCCCTAATGGCGCAGGAAAGAGCACCCTACTCAAAGCCATTGCCGGATTGGTCAAACAAAGAAAAGGACACATCACTTGGTCAGGGGAAGACAACGTCCAGACACGTGGAGGCGAGTTCGCTTACCTTCCCCAACATGAGGAAGTGAATTGGGATTTTCCGATCACCGTGCGAGGGGTGGTAGAGATGGGTCGTTATTCGCAGCTTGGGCCATGGAAAAAATTCAGCCAAAAAGACAACCTCGCGGTTGAGCGGGCACTGGCGCTGATGGAAATGGATGGCGAGCTGGCCAACCGCCAGATCAGTGAGCTTTCAGGCGGGCAAAAACAACGTGCGTTCATCGCGCGTGCGGTGGCACAAGAGGCTCACGTCTTGTTGTTAGATGAGCCCTTCACCGGGCTTGACCGGGACCACACTGCCAACCTCACCCGCCTGCTGCGCAAGTTGGCTAAGGAAAACCGGCTCGTCATTGCATCTCATCACGATGTTAACACTCTTGCTGATATCTTTGATCACGTCCTGCTTTTAAACCGCCGGGTCATCGCATGTGGTGAATGTCATTCCACCCTCAGCGAAGACAATCTCAACCTCACCTTTGAAAATATGGCCAATGTCTGAACTCCTTGAAATGCTCGATATGCCTTTCTTTCGCCGAGCGTTGGTAACAGCGGCACTGATTGGTTTCACCAACGGATTTGTCAGCGGATTTGTCCTGCTAAGACGCAGCTCGCTTACGCTGAGTGCTCTAAGCCATACCATGCTACCTGGCATTGTCATTGTGGTTCTCATTACGGGCGCACTCACCCAAGCAGGTGCGTTTTTAGGCGCTTTGTTGGCATCTTTGTTAGTCGGCCTTGGATCAATCGCGATCACTCGCAATACAAGGCTTCCGCAGAGCACTGCACTAGCTATTTTTTTCACCACCGCTTTCGCCCTAGGGGTCATCCTGTTGCAGTATGTTCACACTTCCCAGGATCTGGAGGAGTGGCTCTTTGGCAGCATCCTCTCGGTCAGTGATGCCGATCTGAAAATATTTTTTGCCATTGCATGTTTCACCCTCCTGAGTGCCACACTGTTTATGCGCCCACTGCTGTTGACCTTGTTTGAGCCCAACGTAGCTGCCGTGCAAGGCGTCGGCGTTCGCTGGATGAATTACCTGCTCTACGCACTGATGATCTTTGCCCTGATGGCCAGCTTTCAGGCTGTTGGCCCCATCTTATCCATCGGCCTACTCGTTGTACCCGGTGCTATTGTATCACTCTTCACCAACCATACCCGGTGGCTTTTCTGGGGCGGCGGTGTCGTAGGCTGTCTGGGTGCGGTGCTCGCCGTCATCATCTCAATTCCCTTCAATATCCCCACAGGCCCGGCCATTGTGCTGGTACTTGGCGCTCTCTTTATTGTGGCCTATTTCGCCAGCCCTAACTACAGCCCTTTCAAAAGGTCCTCACCGAGCACAAACTAGCAAACAATACACTATCTATGAACAACAAATACACAACCTGTCTGCTTATTTTCTCGGTTATTGCTACACTGCATCTCCCCGTCAGTTCAATAGCAGAGGAAATGGCGAACTCAGCAGATCATGGCGTTGCCCCGGTAGAGCAAGATCCTGCAATACGCCTTGATCCGACACTTCACCTACGTCTGGCACATGGCAACACATCCCTGCCTGCAGATGAGGTGGCCTTCGGTGGGCACGATCCTTCTGAGGATAACTTCAACTTCCAAGGTTTTGAAATTGGCACCAATATTCACCTTGGGGAATACGTCTCCGGGTTTGCCACCGTCAATATTTTCAAAAACGATGGTGAGGACTTTGATTCCGAATTCGAAGAAGGTTTCCTTAAGCTACAAAACCTACCTGGAGGATTTGAATTCCGGGGCGGACGCATGCTGGCACGCTTTGGCGATCAGAACGCGCGCCATCTGCACGCATGGGATTTTGCCGATGCCAACATGACGAATGTCAGGTTCCTTGGTGAAGACGGCTTTGCCTACGATGGTGGCGAATTAACATGGCTGGTGCCCACACCATGGAGTGATGCCTTGAGCATTGGATTGGGTTCCGCCGTTGCTCATGACCACGGTCACGGAGAAGATGACCACGGCGATGACCATGATGATGATCACGGTGATGACCATGACGAAGTGGATGAACACGGCCACAGTGAGGAAGCTGAGATGGCACGTCCTGAAAAGAACATCATCGTTATTCGCTACCAAACACAGTTCGGGCCTAATGACTTCCATCGTTTCCAAGCTGGCGGTAGTTTTCTGACCGGGGATAATGGCTTTGGCAAAACCACGGATGTCTACGGGGCAGACTTCACTTACACTTGGCGTGAAAATGGTCTTGAACCAAGTGGGCGCCAGTTCCGCTGGCGCTCTGAGTGGTTGATGCGTGATGTAGCAAACGATGAAGGTGGCTTTGAAGATAGTGGATTCAACACGGCTTTGCTTTGGGAATTCAGCGAAAACTGGGAGGCTGGTCTGCGTTATGGGTATCTGGAAGGCGTTTCCGATCCTGAGCTTGCCGAGCGCCACCGTATTTCTCCGTCTCTTAGCAAGAGATTTGATTTCGGGAATGATCTCACAGGCCTGGTGCGGCTTCAGTACAACCATGATGACATCAAGGGTCATGGTAAAGAAGATAGCATTTGGCTTCAATTTGGATTCGATTGGGGCCCGGGTGAAGTACGTTAACCCCTCCTCAGAACTCAGCGCTATTTAGAATTGGCTCGCATCATCTTAGCTAGTTAATATTACAGGGCGGAGCCGCAAACTTCGCCCTGTTTTTATGTCCAAGCATCTACTCCCGCTTCACCCTCATTGGCTCCTCGGAGTCACCGCGTGTATTTGCTTTTTTCAAGCTTCCCCGGTCTTTGCCAATGAGAAAAACGAGGACCCTATGAAACAGGTTCCATTTGGTGGCGAAGACTGCGAGAATGACTATGGCCCCTCGCTGCTGATCGAACCACGTGTCCACCTACGTGCCGTGGTAGGTGATACTGACTTGGAGGACGCGGGTCTTGCCCGTGGCGGCCATGACCCTATCTACTCGGGCATAAGCGTTCCCGCCTTATCACTGGGGGCTGATATTCTATACGGCGAACACTTCGCAGGCTTCACGGAAGGCATTGTTTCATGGAATGATCAAGACGGATGGGATGCGGAGCTGGAGGAACTCTACGTCAAGATCATGCACCTGCCTGGAGGATTTGAAATAAAGGCCGGCCAGCTCTTGGCTACAGTGGGCACCCAGAACAAAATCCACAATCATGGCTGGAAGTTTGTGGATGCGGACATGGGTAGCGTGCGCTTCCTCGGTGAAGATGGACTTATCATCGAGGGTGCTGAAATCGCATGGTTGGCTCCCACCCGTTGGGATGACCTGCTGACCATCTCTTTTGGTAAGGCCATTGAGCACACGCACGAAGAAGAACACGGGGATAAACATCATGGGGAGCACGAGGATGAACATGAAGAACATG
>Ga0208544_10002683_pt1 | contig 11422 bp, 20 predicted proteins | sample DEB08_DNA_9_FD_184526 | JGI IMG/M metagenome (GOLD analysis project Ga0208544, IMG submission 184526) | Aqueous microbial communities from the Delaware River and Bay under freshwater to marine salinity gradient to study organic matter... | ecosystem: Environmental > Aquatic > Marine > Coastal ...
CCCCAAAACCCCAAAACCCCGTGAGAAAAGCTGAATTTATGCCTTTTTTTAAATAAATTAAAATGAGTTACGCGTTGAAGTTACTGGCCGCAGGAGCCATCTCTGGACAGCTCTCACTCGCTTCCAAACAAGGACAAGAGATCGACTTAACGGAAGACTATGACGCAGGAGAAAAACTCTGGAAATCAGAATAGACAATAACTGAGTTCACAGCCTTAAAAAAGCAGGTGAAAGACCAAGAGAACGGGATCAAAGCGGGGTACTGGCTGTAGGGGCAGTACAGGACAAAGACAGTTGAAGATGGCAATCATTTCCTTGAGCTCACGACACAACTTATGACACCTGAGCTGGAAGAAGGCTGGCTGTACATGACTTACAACTAACTTGAAGTACCTGAAGAGCCTGGCACCTACGAAGACTACACCTGCTCGATTCAGTACCGCTCGCGAGACTTCGGCGTGTCCCGATTCGTCAACACATGGAGAGGCCTTTACTGTGGCAGCAAACTTCTCAAAGACTACAATAGTGGACACCACTCGACCATTGTTGACGAGGAGAGTCCAAAGTGTTAGGCTTGGTTCTTCGACTGGGACGAGTCGCTCACTGACGTCGAAGAACGAGATAACGAATTTGTGCAGTGCACCATCACTCGAGATTGGGAAGAGGAGAATTCAAACATAACGATAAAGAACGGGGATACTCTAACATGGCTCTTCGGCTTCAACGTCTGGCAGAGTGAAGAAAGTAAAACTATTTACACCCAAGGATGCTCAGAGCCTATGGAACTCGTAATGTTTGATCAAGCGAACATCCAGAGTGTTCTGTTGACAACCCTGGCAATCTGGGGCGTTACTCTCTGGTGACATATTAGTTCTATTCTCTTCTGTATTTAACAATAACAGTAGTTTGCCAAGTAATTTGATTGATTGGGAATTGTATTTTGATATTTTTAAACTTTTTAAGCACGGAATAGAGTGGATAGAGATTTCTAAATATAACATATAGGCTTTTGCTTCACTTTCCGAAGTTGTTATACTGGGAGTTGGCCTTGGGGTGGTGGTTGGCAAGGATGGCAGCGTGCTCGGCCAACAAACGCTGCTTCTCTTATTCGATAATGTTGCGCTCAGCCCGTTCCTAAGCCTCCACGGCTGCACGCTCCTAGAGCTCGATCTCACGCTGGGCCTTGTACACCGCGAGTCTCTCCTGCCACAGACGTTCGATTTCTCTTTTGTGCTCCAGCTCGCGCATTCTCCGTCTCTGGGCGTTCATCTGCTCCAAACGTTCATCCTCAGCGAACTTCTCCATAAGTTTCTGCTTAAATTCGTCTTCCATACGCTTCTCCTCGGCGGCTCTCTCGGCCTTAAGACGGAGTTGGAAGTCCTTGGCTTCCTGCAACTCACGCTTCACACGCTCGCGCTTTTCAGCTTCGGCACGCTCCTTGGCCAGAGCAGCCTCTTCGGACTCTTGCATGTACAGTTCGTTTCTAAGGTGCTCCTGGAATTCCTTCTCGGCACGACGTTGTTCTTCCTCGGCCTTCAGCTTAAGGAAAATCTCTTCACGGGCAAGTTCGGCCTGATCTTTGAGAGCCTGAATCTCACCCTGTCTCTGAGTTTGTTGCTGGGCGTACCTGCGGACCATCTCGTCCTCGTACTCTTCCATCTCCTTCTGTCTACGCTCAAGGGCTCTCTTCTCGTTAACACTGAGGATCATGTCCGCCTGGGCCTAGTCCTTCTTTTGCAAGTTAATGCGAGCAAGCTCGTTGTCTTCAGCGATCATTTTCTGCACAACGGCATCAACCTGGTCCTTCTCTTTAGTGTACTCTTGGAAAGCCTCCTGTTTGAGCTTTTCGTTTTCTTGAATTTGGCCCTGAATTCTGTTTTTGTTGTCGAGGAGTTAGCCGTGCTTCTAGGCGTTAGCTGCTCTCTGCTGCTAGTCTTGGAGTTCCTTGTTGCGAAGCATGATCATGTCAACGTGGGCGTCTTGCTCCTATACACAGTGACAGTTATGTTAAGCAAAGCGTTACAAAATAAAAGGTGTTATTCCTCCGAGGTGGCAAGGAAAACTGAATGAGTATGGTTTTTATACTTACAATATCGACTTGTGTTCTGAATTGGGTCTCGCTGACCTGGGCCGCACGCTCCTTGTTGAGGTAAGCGGCCTTGATCTTGTCCTGTAACTCCTTCAATTCATCGGATTTGTGGCAAATCTTCTCGACCTCGCGCATTCTCTTCTCGTCGTTGATCTTCATTTTGGCCATCTCGCGAGCGAGGTTTTCCTCCATACTTGCCATGTTGATCGCTTGTTGCTGGACACTGACACCTGCGTTGGCGCCAGGGGCTACTCCGCCATATTGCTAGCTTACGCTGGGGTCGAAAGTTGTTTGTCTAAATGAAGCCATTCTAGTTTTTCTTTTCTTTATAATTTTAAATTTATTAACCGCATTACTTTCAATTAATCTCAGATTATCTAACAGTATCATTTTCTCAATCAAATTCTTCATATTGTTATCCAGACATTTCAAGAGTCTAAAGAATCAATCGAAAAGAAATCGTGGGCTTTTTTACTTTTTCCCAAGTCGAGGACGGGCAAGTCAGCACTAGACTTCGCTGCAGGCAAATTTGGCGTCATCACTCGATCGTATTTCATGCGGCGTGCCTGCTTCGAGGATGTAGCAACATTGAGAGGCGAGCCCTTCTAAAGAGACATCAGCAGATTGGATGGCCTGTTCACATATTTGGACTACTAGTCGTTAGTCTTCGTGTCTCTCAGGTTGTACGAGAACAGGCTGTTTTACACCGAAGCCGCATTCTTCTTGTGCAGTGTCTATGGGGTACCTGAAGGTGGGGGAGTCGGGCGCAAGGCGTTGAGGGAGCCTGAGACTGAGATGATGTGCGGTTGGCTAGACTTGCCCGATTTTATGTACTAGGCGACCTTTGAGTGAACTTCAAGTTTACGTGTCTTCAACTTGCTGAACTACGCGTTGAGAGAGGGCAGAGTGGGCAGGAAACCTTGCGACTACTACTTAATCATCTTCTTCTCTTGAATGAAGCTGAGCGGGGTGTGGGCACGTTGGAGACCTTTGCCTGCCTCCGTGGCGTCGTCTACCGAAGCTGTCTAATCGCAGCCAGACATCGTGTCAAGTTTCAAGATTTACTGCGTCCCCTCATTTTACTCGAGTTCGTCCTGGAATCTGCCTGTTTCAAGCTTGTGCTCCAGGTCTATCTATTACTGAAAGTCTTGATAATCCATGTTCTTCATGTTGCGAGCAAATATCTTCTTGAGGTTGAGCTCAGGGATTGTCTGGCTTGCGGGAACTGGAGTTTCTATCTGGGGAGTCTTGTCCCAGTTGCTCGAAATATCGTATGGCAACTCTTGGCATTCATCCATCAAGTAGTTCAGCTTTACCTGCTTGCTCTGCTTGGCAACAGTGAGCGAGAAAGTCTTGGGGTCGATCGTATACCTCATGTTTGGCTTTTCTTTACCTTCGCTGTCAATGACCTTCGATTTCCGTGAGAGCATTTTGATTTTACTCTGATATTCGTACTTCAGCACCGGTTCTGGGAATTGTTGCTCGGTCGACATGGGGCTGAGGAGGTCTGTGCCTCTTCCCTTCGTGTACGTTCTTGCTGATGTCTTGTAAAGTTCAGGCTCCTCCTCTAGAACTACCTTCTCTGGATTACGATTGAATCTAGATTCGCAATGATGCTCCTAGTGTTAGTCTGGGTGGTCGTGCAAAGTGTGATGAGCATGGTTTTCATGGTGGTGATGTTCTTCGAAGTGTGGGCCATTAGTCTCCTTGGTCGTGTACTAGCTAAAGAGCTCTTGGTCCCGGTCGTGGTGTGGACCGTCTTTCAGATCTTTGCGAGGCGTCCTTGGTTTCTTAAACTGACTAAGTCGATCACTTCTTCGCATTTCAGCGAGATCATTATCCGTCATCATGCTGTCCGTCGTCGGCATTCTGTTCGCGCTTCTATGATGCATAGTCATAGCTTTCGATGTGTTCAAGTGCTTCAGAGTTTTGTGAGACGTGTACGCTCGGGTCATCGATTTTCGCGGAGATGCTAGGCTTTTGAGACCAGCATGGCTTCTGTGAGTTGAAAGAGCTACTTCTTCAATGACTCCTGCTGCGTTGGTCGTTGAGAACGGAATTGAAGTGAACTTCTTCTGACTACCCGGCACTTTGCAGAGTAGATTTCTATTGTCGAGCTAGTTTTCAAGCTTTCGAAGTATTTTGGCTGACTTGTTTTTCTCAATGGGGACCCCGAGAGTAGTGTATGCGTAATCTTGGGGCTTCAATGTCTTCTTATGCTCCAGATGATTGTACTGCTTGATGATTTCTCGTTCTTCCTCCTACTTCTCCTTCTCCATCTGCGCAAACTTTAGCTACACTTTCTTCAGCATGGCCTCGCGCAGCCTGTTCTAATTATAAATCCTGCGAGAGGCTTCGTCAAGGTCCATTCTTTCAGTTTGTCTCTTGCTCAGAGGAGGTTTAGAAAGAGCTATCTGTTGTTGCTTAGGCTCTTTTGGTTGTACCTTCATCGAAATCCTGCTTTTTCTTCCAGGGTTAGTAGTTTATGAACTGTCAGGTTTGGTGCCTCCTCTTACCGATAACCCAGAAGATGGTCTCGTATAATATGGTTTATCCGTGTGTCTTCTGCTTGAGAGTGATTGATTTTGAAGCAAGTCGGAGTTGTCGTTCTTACCCTTCTTGAATTTGGGTTTCACTTTAATTTTGGGCCAAAGCCCTGGGTTTACGTCGTTAAACATCTTAATCCTCGGCCTCTCCTCCGGCTTAGTCGCATGGAGGTCCAAGCCGCACGGCACCGGTTCCCGTTCAGTGGCGTCAAGCACATCTTCATCGACCGCGAGAATCTTCTCTTAGATTCCAGTGTCTTGTTGCTCTCCCCGACCCTGTAGCGCAATAACAAACGAGGTGAGAAACTGTGAGAGTACTTACCCTAAGTAATTTTATTTTCCAAGCGCACGAAATCGCCATTTCAATCGAGTCATTGATGACGAATTCTTCTCTCGCTTTAATGATCGCCTCAGCTTTCTCAACTAGCTCCTCTTAAATGAGTTGTCCCACGTTGCAGATGGCCATCGTAAACGGAGCCTGTTTTTCATAATCAAGTATGATTGGCGCGAGCTCATCAGGCAGCAAGTGTGGTCGATTGCGATCTGTTCGTTGTAGACCTGGAAGATGAGCATCTGCCTTCGCTTATGTCATTGATATTCGGTTCATTTCCTTTCCTTTAATTTAATTATAATTAAAACTGAAATAAATTAAAAAGAGGAATAATGGTTGAAGACCCCGCTATTAGCGCAATGAGCATGGCTGACCCCGCAATTGCGGCAGCTGACAAACAGTCCAAATCAAACCCCGAAATCGTTTTAAACAGTGAAGATGGGTAAGTATATAATTCGTTGTCTCACACTTGGCGTCTTACTTTTGCTTGTGCAGGATTCTGGATCGAACTTACACCTATTATGCGATTAACAAGAAGGACGGGTGGAGTGAGGACGCGATCAAGCCGATGGCTAAGTTCTAATCCATCGACCAATTCTGGTCCATGTACCAGCACATCAAGAGACCCAACGCCATGCCTATCGGAACCACGATCAACTTGTTCGACAGCGAGATCAAACCCGTGTGGGAGACGCCGGAGCACTCGACTGGAGGCGCTTGGAAATTTGCGATAACCAAGGGGTACTCTAACCAAATATGGGAAGACTTAGTGCTTGGCTTTATTGGCGAGTAGTTTGAAGTGAGAGACGAAGTCACTGGAATTGTCATCTCCATTGGAGCAACCAGCGACAAGATTTCACTCTGGATGAGACATGGAAACAACCCCGAGACAGTGCGTTCGATCAAGAAAGACATGTTGCGGGTTATGGAGCTTCCCGACGATACCAGAATGGAATTCTCGCTTTTCTTCAAAAACAATGCTTCCCATCACTCTCGCAAAGAAGCTGCTCCGTCTCAGCAGGCAGCAGACAAGTCGAATGACAGGAAAGACGAGAGTGGTAAAGAAACGAGTGGAAAGTATCAGGATAGAGAAAGAGAGTTGAAACCGTACCGGGCTGTCGCTGCCAAAGCTGCGCCCAAGAAGGATTCCTGAAACATGGTTTGCTGAGCAGCCCCGATAAAATCTAATCAGTTTTGAACATGCTCACTTTGTTTGAAAGTTTAATTTGACTGTGGTGATGATTATGAAAATTAGGTTTTTATGATTAAAATTAACTTTAAATTGGTTTATCAAACTATTAATCCAAACGAATAAGGCCTAAGCTCCAAATACTTCACGAACGGCTAGTCATCAGACGCCGCCACAGATCCCTGTAGATGGCTATTTCCAAGGCGACTACTGTACTGAGTCATGTACCTTGTGATGATATTTCTGTGGAAATCACGTGCCCAGTGGCTCAGTTTTGACTCTTGCCGTTTGTTTTCTAGCACTTGCACGTGTGATTGGTTTGATGAGTGCTTCGCTGAGTTCAGCTACGACTCCTGTTCAAACGAAGTGGACTGTCTGACGAAGACTTGAACTCCAACTGAGTTCTTTGAAGGCTAAAAGTACAGTCCGTGTTGCTGATCGTCTTCAGAGGATTGGTGATGGCCATGATCGTACATCAACATTTGCCTCTCATCGTGCTAATAATTCAAGATTGACTGGTGTAGTTCGTCCATGAAGTCGAAGTTGGACTTGAAGTGCTCCTTCGTTATTCTGGGGTTATTGACGCGGTCCATGTTCAAGTCGCAGACCATGGACACGGTCAGGATGCGCGCACCTGTTGTCTCGTTGCAGCCGTGGGCGACCACTTGCGAGCCGTCTTCACTCGTCAGATCCTAGTCTTCTTGTAATTTGGTCAGGATGACACCTGTCATAGGATCTAACTTCAAGTCGTTTAAGTAATCAGAGACAGCGCCTTTAACTCGATTATAGGTGGTGCTGTATTCTTCACCGTCTTGCCCCGTGATCTCGAACCGAACAAACCGGTGACTCAGCTGAGTGTCAGTGTAGTTGACTTGGATGAGGAACTCGTGTGCTTCATCGTCGAAGGGGTCGTCGTGCTTGTTGTCGGTTTTGATCGCATCGAGGTGGATTTAGTCATCAGGGGTCAGGTCGTCCAGCAGATTCGACTCCGTACTTTCTTTTGATGTTTCAGAGATCATTGACGTCATCTTGGTTTCTTCTTCAGGCTTTTCTTTCTTAGGAAGTTGCGGGTCGAGCTGGATGAAGGAATGGTCACCGCCAGCGAAAACTCTAATCGCATTTGCAATCTCCATGGTATGAATCTTGGAAAAGTAGAGAATGTTTTCAAGGCCTGGCAGCCCCAGCTGGCCAAACTGGTTGTGCCCACACGCATAGACTTCGCCAGTCTCGCTGACTGCCAAGGAGTGGTCGCGACCGCCTGCCATTGTGACCCAAGCAGGAGATGGTGAAGTGTCCTCCTGCCGATCAGCTTAGAGGCAAACCTTTTCCACGAGCTTGGCCATTCGCATGTTAGTCGAGGTGCCTAGACCGCACTGTCCGATGTTGTTTCGACCGAAGGAGTACATTTTGCCCGAACTAGTAAGAACCATACTGTGAGCATCTCCAGCAGTAATATCAATAATCTACTCCTCGGCGGCAAGTGCTCCCCCATTCATGGAATTACTCAAGATGCCCGACTGCTTCGACTGTTGGATCGTGCTCTGTCCTGGGATTTACAAAGTGTTGTTCGATCCGGATACGCTGCCCATGTTCTTGAGCAGCTCTTGCTCCAGTGAAGTGTGGCTCTCCTCGCTGGAGTCGATCCTTCCCGACGACCTTCTGCTGCTACCAGATTCACTTACGAAGAGGACCATTTGAGGATCACCTTTGATGTCGACTTGCCCGTTACCTAGTCGACCGTCCGCGCCCAGGCCCCACGTGTACAACTCGTTGTCGGTGGTGAGTGCCATACTATGGAACTGGGCTGCCTTGATTTGCTTTACTCTTTTCTTTGCAAAGAACGCCATTCTTTGCGGCACTTCCACGTCATTTGTAGACTTACTTCCATGTCCACACTAGAAGTATCTCTCGTCGCCCCAGGTGTAGAGCTGGTCAACATACTTTGGTCGCTTACCGACAGTTGAGTGCGAAGTTACGACAGCCATCGAGTGACTCTGCCCACACTAAATCTGAGTTACTCTTAATTTCTAATCTTGGAAAAACGTCAGCAAGGTGGGCTCGTACTTTTGACCAGCCCCTCTAATCTCTTTGCCTTGACCTCGCTTGCCAGATAGAGTACCGCCCCAGGTGAAAATTCGGCCGTCACTTGTCAATGCCATCGTGTGAAAGAATGAACAGGCAACTTGAATAATCTTGAGATCGCCCAGTAATTCAACTTTGGTGAACTTGGTCTGGTTGTCAAGAGTTGTTTTTCCGATGAGTCCTAGCTTTTAGTGCTGGTTGGAACCGCACATGAACACATGGCCGTCTTCTGTTAGACTGGCCGAATGCTCTTGAGCAGATGAAATCTACACAACATAGGCGGCTTCCTGGTAGGGGTGCTTACATATATCAGGCACTTCGATTAGCTCCATTTTCTTCTAGACTGAGAGGGCCCTCTTTGCGTTTTCTCCGAATGCCCACATGTACGCATGGTTCTTCTTGACGATTTCATAGGGAAGCTTGTTGAACCGACTATCTTCCCACTGGTGCTTCAGGTGGCGAGTGTCGTCGATCGAGTCCCTCTCCGCGTTCTCATCTAGCTGCTCGAGGTCTTTCAAGACCTTATTGTTGTCGCCGAAATGCCACATGGGGACAGTTGAGCTTCTTCTGAACTAGCCAAGGCTTGAGATGTTGGGCATCATCTAGGTGTTTCTTCTTTGCTAGGCTGGGGCTTAGGCTTAGGCTTTTATATGTTTGGAGCTGTCGACCATCTTAACGTTTAACTTTTCTTTAAATGTATTATCAATAGTTTTAAATCGAGTAATATTTTGAGATTTAATAAAACTCTCTTTACAATTGCAGATTGTTGCCCCCTTTGTCACTAATACTCTTCGTATCTGTTTTTGTAATCGACGAGGACTGGTCTAATGTCTTCTAACTGGTTGATTGCTAGTTTTAAAAGGAAGTTTTTCAGTTTTGGTAGCTCTTCATCTTCAAACCCGCCGAAGAAGTCGACAATATGAATGCCGTTCTCGGGCGTCGTCAATGAAAAGTTCTCCTCTATGTTATCAATGATTAGAGTTTTCGACAAGTCTCTACCAATCAGCCGCAAGTCTTTCATCGCGTAGTTGTCTTCGAACTAGCAATGCTCACGGCAAAGCAGGTGACTAAACATCTGCGAGGGGTCGATTTGGTCCAGGAAGTAGGTCGCGTAGTCTCGCATTGCTGCTGTGTAGCAGACCAGCTCATAGTGATTTGCTAATGTTTTCAAAAAGCTGTGAAGACCAGGCCTAATAAAGTAACAAGGTTCATGGTCCTCATCAACTTCGAAAGGACTGTCGTAGGAGCGGAGTTACTCGGCTGGCTTCTCGGAATAGTGGATCAGAGTTTCGTCCAGGTCTAAAACTAGGGTATACTTCGGTGCACATTCGTCCTTTTCAGGCAAGTACGGCGGGTGTACTTCAGGCAGAGCATCCAGATCAAGACCACTATACTGCGCTTCTTCTTCCTCCTCCACAACAGAATCAGGTTCCGTCTCCTCTATATTTGCATTTGCTTCGATTTAACTTACTGAGTCAAGGAAATCTTCCCATTCGCTGCCAATTTCGGAAGGAGGCGTCGGCTCATCGATGCAGATTGAATTCTTGGGGGACGGGCTGAGCTCAGATGGCAGCGTAGTTTGGTTGCGCTGGAAGCTGTGACAAAAGTCAAACAGCTCTTTACGGTCATTTGACGATGTGAACACCTTGTACATGGGTTACTCAGCGATCATGTTTTAAAGTTTAGTGCCGTGATGAGGGACTTTGGGCTCTGCTTCGTCCTCTACAGTCTGATTCCGGTAAATTATTTATTTCTTACGACTTTGGTTCACTTCGGGCTCCTCTTCAATGTCAGATTTTTCGAGTAAATTTTCAGGTTTGTCTGAGTCGTTTTCTGTCGGAGCAACAAAGTCGTTAACTTCGACTTCTCCAAGCGCCAGATTATCATTATCAAGTTGCTCCGATTCCTCACATTCTATTTCATTTACCTCGATCTCTGTCTCTGTCTCGTTTATGAGCACTTACGACCTCTAATCGAGGCCATCAACATGGATCCTCGTTTCCGGCGTAAGCAACATCAAATCGTCCATCTCAAAAGGGCTCCGGCTGTTTTTCGCCGCCTACGGAGTCTTTAACCCCAAAGGAGGCGCCAATTTCAAACTTTCTGTTTTAATAAAACCATCGTCAAGACACAAGCCATGTTGTTTGGTAGCAAGTTGGTTTTTGTCGTGGGAAACATTGCGAACGCGTCTTGTCTTCTACGGACTCGGAGTAAGCAAATTCTACTTTCTTTATTCTTCTTCATCTTCGTCCACCCCGTGAGTCTTCCTTGCTGAACAGGTTCGCTAGGTTTATATAACGACGCTCGATCTTTCCTGGTGGTTATCGTTGAAAGTAGGGGAGCTCGGAATTACGATCTGCGGTACAAAAGGTTTTTTCTGTTAAACTTTGGCGACCCTAGGCTGGTCAATTTCGATCAGATCGATGTCGAAGTGAGAGAGACCCTACGCTGCAGCCTCCACTTCACTTTGGTGAAAGTGGGCCTGCGAGTGTCCCATCGGAGTCTGACTAACGCTGAGCTCTTAGGGCATAGGTACACCTTCGTCACTGGAATTCCCTTCCTGTTGATGCTGCGCGGACTGGTAGACCGGCTTCGTGGTCACAAGTACAGAGTTCCGGGTTTCACTCACCTGAGGCACCAACTTGTGAAGCTTGCTCTGCGTGGCGTTTGCGTTTCCATTCGTCTTCATACTATGTCGCTGTGGGGAGATCCTTGACCTGAGCGGCGTGCTGGCCACACTTGCGCTGATTCGAAAGAAGTGGCCCCCTACTTCTTTATGTTGGTACAAGTTCGGCACTAGTTTGCCGCTCCCACTTCCACAACTTGAATTTGCATCGTACGCCAATTAACGGGTTGCCGTTTACTTCTTTTTCTGCTTGCCTAAATCAGATGAACTGACAGAACTGACACTTCCACGTCCCGACAAATTGACTGGCACTTTGAACACGTGGTATGGCGTCGGATTCACTTTTGGTGTCGACCCCTCGACTCCAATGACGTTGAATGGTTGAGGAAAGTGGTTTTCGCCGGAAAGAGACTGTAGCGAACCTAGGTTCAATTTGAGGCTGCTGTTGTGTGATTATGGCAGCGTCATTTTATTTTCTTTCATTAAAATGGATGAATTATGCTTTGATTTTTGCAAGAAGTATACTTAAAAAGTCGGATGGGGTTTTGGGGTTTTGGGG
>Ga0208544_10002690_pt1 | contig 11406 bp, 9 predicted proteins | sample DEB08_DNA_9_FD_184526 | JGI IMG/M metagenome (GOLD analysis project Ga0208544, IMG submission 184526) | Aqueous microbial communities from the Delaware River and Bay under freshwater to marine salinity gradient to study organic matter... | ecosystem: Environmental > Aquatic > Marine > Coastal ...
CGTTGTGCAACCCGGCGTGACCCGTAAACAGCTGAACGAGCACCTGCGCGATCAGGGGTTATTCTTCCCGATTGACCCCGGAGCAAATGCGTCCCTTGGCGGGATGGCTGCCACGCGCGCAAGCGGGACCAACGCGGTGCGCTATGGGACGATGAAGGATTGCGTTTTGTCACTGAAGGCCGTGTTGCCGGATGGTCGGGTGATCCGCACCGGGCAACGCGCAAGGAAGTCATCGGCGGGTTATGATCTGACGCGGTTGTTCATCGGGTCGGAAGGCACGCTAGGGATCATCACGGAACTTACCATCCGACTGCAAGGGATACCCGAGGCAATGGCCTCGGCCACCTGTTCGTTTCCCAACGTTGAAGCCGCCTGCAATACGGTGATATCTACGATCCAGATGGGTGTGCCGGTCGCACGGATCGAATTGTTGGACGAAGCGCAGGTGCGCGCGTGCAATGCTTATTCGAAACTTGAGCTGCCAGAGACCCCTTTGTTGTTGCTGGAATTTCATGGATCGAAAGCAAGCGTCGCCGAGCAGGCCGAGATATTTGGCGAGATTGCTGCGGATGTTGGGGGGACCAACTTTGCATGGACCGCATCGCCCGAGGAGCGCACGAAGCTTTGGCAGGCACGTCATGACGTCTATTGGGCAGCCCGCGCCTACCGGCCCGGCGCGAGCGTGGTGGCAACGGATGTTTGTGTCCCGATTTCTCGGCTGGCGGAATGTGTTTCAGCCGCGACCTCGAAAATGGCCGAGCTTGATCTGATCGCACCCATTGTCGGTCACGTGGGCGATGGCAACTTCCACACAAGCATTCTGGTGATGAAGGACGATGCTGATGAAGTCGCGCGCGCGGAGACTTTTGTAGGCTGGCTGAATGAAACGGCGATTGGCATGGAGGGCACCTGCACCGGAGAACATGGCGTTGGTCAAGGCAAGCGCGCATATCTGCAGGCCGAACTAGGCGACGCGACGGACGTGATGGTTGCGATCAAGGCGGCGATTGATCCTGATAACATAATGAACCCGGGCAAAATCGTCTGAGGGATGTATCTCGCGCCGCGCGGATGCTGATCGACAATGGTGCCGATACAACAGACACTGGTGCAATGCTTGGCGTTTATAGTCACCTAGGCAATCGGGTTAAGGTTGGTGTGGGCTCTGAATTGGACCACGTCAGCGAAGATTTGGCCGACATCGACTAAATCGGCCAGGGCGCGTTTTTGAATATTGTGGCGAAGTTTTAAAGGCATCAACGCGCGTGGATCAGTCCTGCTTTTTGCGTTTCGCAAGCGCCTCGTAGCCGGGCAACACACGATCGGACCGCGCACGCAGCATCGCGCTGATCCGCGGTGTAGTGCCGGTTTCTGCGCGCGAACGGGTTTGCAGCACAGGCGTGTTGGCCGATCTTCCGCCAAGACTTTCGCGCAAGACCACATAGACGCCCGCAAGCACGATCACGCCCGCGCCGATCCATGTGAATTTATCAGGGTACTCGTTGAAAAAGGCCGCCCCAAAAATGGCTGCCCAGATGATCTGACTGTACTGCATAGGCGCGACAATCGCCGCATCTCCCGAGCGGTAGGCGAGGATGGTGCAAAGCGCACCGGTGAAACCGAACACAGCGACAATTGCCAGAAGACCGAGGTGTTCAATAGGCATCGGCACATATACAAATGGCAGGATCATCCCCATGATTGCGACGTTGGCCATCATCGGAAAAAGCACCATGACGGCGCTGCGTTCCTCGGCACCGATCTTGCGCGCAATAACAGCGGCAAAAGCGCTGCCGCTGGCCGCCGCAAGGCCCGCGAAATGCCCAAGCGTAAAAGGCTCTGCACCCGGTCTGAGGACGATAAGAACGCCGGCAAGCCCCATCGCGACGGCGGCCCAACGATGTGCGCCGACTTTCTCGCCCAGCATGGGGATCGACAAGATGGTGATCAGGAGGGGCGCGGCAAAGATGAAGGCGTAGACCTGCGCAAGCGGCAAGACGGAGAAGGCGTAAAACGCGCCGACGCCTGTGATTAAGACAGACGCGGTGCGCGCCAGTACCCACCACGGATGCACCGGGCGCAGGGTTCCCGGCGTTTTGTCAGTCATCAGCATCAGCGTAGCAAGCGGGAACCCGAGGAGAGCTGAGAAGAACAGGATCTGAAACGGGGCGTAAGTCGCGCCCAACACTTTGATCACGACGTCATGGGTCGAGAACACGGCAAAGCCTGCAAGCGCAAAGCCCACGGCTTTCAGATTTGATTTTTCGACCATCGCATTGATCCTGCAGGTATTCTGCAAGACCTCGCGTGAAGAGCGCGTTACGTCAAGCCGCCAAATGTGGGTGGCAGCCATGACGCGCGCGCAAGCCACAATGTGGAAACTGGGGCATGCAGCCCCCGAGCTTCAGAGCGATGCGTCGAGTTTCGCGACAATCGCGTCGCCCATTTCACTGGTCGACACTGGCGCGCTGCCTTCTTCGCCGATGAGATCTGCGGTGCGCAGACCATCCGCAAGAACGGCTTCAATGGCGTCTTCCAGGCGGGTGGCTTCGTCGCCTTCGTCGAAGCTATACCGCAGCGCCATGGCGAAGCTGAGGATACAGGCAATCGGGTTCGCTTTGCCCTGCCCTGCGATGTCAGGCGCCGAGCCGTGTACGGGTTCGTACATTGCTTTCGGGCGGCCGTTGGCCATCGGCGCGCCAAGCGAGGCCGAGGGCAACATGCCAAGCGAGCCAGTCAGCATCGCGGCGAGATCGGACAGCAGGTCCCCGAACAGGTTATCGGTGACGATGACGTCAAACTGCTTTGGCCACCGGGTCAACTGCATCGCGCCCGCGTCGGCGTACATGTGGCTGAGTTCAACGTCGGGGTACTCCGCCGCGTGGATTTCGGTCACAACATCGCGCCACAATACGCCCGATTCCATAACGTTGGCTTTTTCCATCGAGCAGACTTTGTTGTCGCGCTTGCGGGCAAGTTCAAAAGCCGAGCGCGCGACGCGGGCTATTTCACTTTCAGTGTATCGCTGGGTGTTGATGCCGACGCGTTCGTTGCCTTCTTTGTGGATGCCGCGCGGTTCGCCGAAGTAAACGCCAGATGTCAGTTCCCGCACGATCATGATGTCGAGGCCACCAACGACATCTGCCTTAAGGGACGAGAAATCAGCAAGCGCATCAAAACACTGGGCCGGGCGCAGGTTGGCGTATAGGTCCATTTCTTTACGAAGGCGCAGAAGGCCGCGCTCGGGCTTTAGCGAGAAATCAAGGTTATCGTAGGCCGGGCCACCCACAGCCCCGAGAAGGACGGCATCGGCTGCTTGGGCCTTGGCCATCGTCTCATCCGTAAGCGGCGTGCCGTGGGCGTCGTAGGCACATCCGCCGACCAAGTCTTCGCTGACGTCGAATGAAAGATCGCGCTTGGCTCCGTACCAGTCGATGACTTTGCGCACCTCGGTCATCACTTCGGGGCCAATGCCGTCACCGGCGAGAATAAGGAGGGAAGGGTTGGTCATAACTGTCTCCGACGTCAGGGTTTAAAGGGGCGTACCCCTGCTCCGCCGGGGCGTCAAGAAGCCCGGGGTTTCGCATCGCATTCATCGGCCAATCGCGCCGCCAGAATGTCCCACACCCGCGCCACTCTCGGATTTTGGCGGATCTTTTCGTGGGCCGTCAGCCAAACCTCAAGAGCGGGGATATCGATGGGAAGATCAAGTTCTTCAACCAACGGGTCGGCTCGCCCGTTCCGGCATTGCGAAAATCCAACTCCGCACCCCGCACGAACCAATTCCCAATAGACAGTCTGATTATCTGTCCGCACGGAAAAGAAATTGCGGTCGACGTTCACGCCCACATTCCGAAATCCCTGGATAATTTCCTCGTTACGATCGTAGCCAATAAAATCAAGCGCAAGGAAGTCGTTTATGTTTTCCGGCTTGCCGTGCCGTTGAAGGTAGGTTCTGGCAGCGAAAATGCCCAGCGTCACGTCACCGATGTGGCGCGTAATCATGTCGAGTTGTTTTGGGCGATACATACGCACCGCTATGTCGGCCTCGCGAAACAAAAGGTTTTCGCTTTGGTCCGAGGCGACCAGATCAATCTGTATCTCGGGGTATTCGTGACGCACGTCCGCCAGCACTTTGGGAAGGATATAGTGAGAGACAAAAAGACTGGCTGTGATGCGGACCGTGCCGGCCACCTCAGTCTCGCCGCCGGTGGCCGCGCGCGACAAAGCCTCGGCGGCATTGCGCATGGCACGCGCGGGTTCAAGAAGGGTATCGCCCAATTCGGTGAGAGCCATGCCGCGCGCTTTCCGCCTGAAAAGATCAGCGCCAAGGGTATCCTCAATGGTTTGAATATGTCGGCCAACTGTGGGTTGGGACAGGCCAAGAGTACGCGCAGCCCCCGACAGAGAGCCGGTTTCAGCGACGGCAAGGAAGGCCTGCACAAGCGACCAATCGAGAGAACCCAGGGACTTATCCATTCAATACTGAATAGCAGATCTGCATTTTCTGGCAATTTCAATACGCAAAGGAATGGTAGAATGACACCGTAGAGACATTGATGGAGATCGTTGTGAGCGGAACAGTTTTGATATTAGGCGCGTCTGGTCGGTTTGGCCGCCATGCAGCCGAAGCGTTTTGGAACCGCAGTTGGCAGGTGAAAACCTTTGATCGGGAAACAGAGGATTTAGGCACTGCTGCAGCGGGCGTGGATGTCATCGTGAATGCCTGGAACCCACCTTACACCGCATGGGAGTGTGAGGTTCCACGGTTGACTGAACGGGTGATTGCCGCAGCCAAGTCCAGCGGCGCGGCGGTCATTTTGCCGGGCAATGTCTATGTTTTTGGGCATGATGCACCTCCTTTGCTTAGCGAAACGACGCCCCATGCCGCATCGAACTCCCTGGGACGCGTGCGGATCGAGATGGAGGCGGCCTATCGCGCTTCAGGCGTGCGCACCATCGTGTTGCGGGCCGGAGATTACATCGACACCGAGGCATCGGGGAACTGGTTTGACGCAGTCATAGCGGCCAAGTGCTCCCGCGGAACTTTTGTCGCCCCCGGCGATATGGACGCTGATCACGCCTGGGCCTGGTTGCCTGATCTGGCGCATGCGGCAGTCTTGCTGGCCGAGCGTCTTAGAACATTGGACACTTTTGAAGACCTGTCCTTTCCAGGCTTCAACTTGAGCATGTCCGCCTTGCACCGGATTTGTGAGCAGGCGACGGGACGCGATTTGGAGGTGCGACGGTTCCCGTGGTTTGCAATTCGAGTGGCCGGGCTTTTCTGGCCGATGGGACGCAGTCTGGTTGAGATGCGCTATCTTTGGTCGAAACCGCACCGGTTGGATGGGACACGGCTTCAGACCCTGTTGCCTGAATTACGAACAACCGATCCGCTGACCGCCATCACTGCCGCCCTGAATACTCCTGTCGAGCCAGACAAGTCTGTGGCGCGAGCCGAGGCGCACATCGCTGCTGAATGAGGTTCCGTCACCCTCAGGCCAAAGGACGCCGCTCCTAAGAAAGGTCAGACCGCGAGACGGCATCACGAGTGTGACACGCAGGTTGCCGGAGCGGTTAGGGTCATCGAGCCAGCCTACAATGTCGCGCTCGGGATCGCCCTTGTGGAAGTTGTTGGCTCTGCCGTCCGATTGAGCCGCCGCTTTGGCGCCAAGACTTTCGGGCTGAGGGTCTGCAAGGCGCAGATGACGCAAAAGCGCGTTGAGCGCATCGCCCCGCCCTCCGCCGTCAACGGGATCAAGATTTGAGATTCCCGCAAGGACGAAAAGCGCGTCTGATAGGGCCGCTAAGGTACCCTCGAGAACCTTCAGCCACAAGGGCGCTTCATCGTGATTGTGCCCGTCGCTCATGACTTCGGGGTCGTCGAAAACGGGCGACGCGCATGCCAAGCCAGAAGGTTAAGCATTCGCTCTGAAAAGGTTTTAAGCGGAACAATCCAGTGGGCGGTGGTGGAAAGGTGTTGATTTTGCGTAATATCATCGGGCGGAATGGCGCCGTTGAGATCACGCCAAAGAAGGCCTGTCGGATCTTGCGCATTGGCCCTGTCGATCGGCCATTTCGAAAGGATCGCAAGTCCCCCATCACCGGCCAAACGGCCATAACCCTGCGCGTCTTCAGGCTCGCCAAAACGGCCATCGCGATCAAGATCTTGCCCTGTCGGCAAGCCGTGATTTGGAGGGAGCGCGCAGCCTCGCGATAAAGGCCAAGACGATCTGCAAAGGTGTTCAGGGCAGCAGGGTTCGCGTCAAAGTCGAAATCAGCAAACACGATGGCATCCCCATCAGCCGCACGGATCACACGCAAGCTGGCCGAAATCTGCGTGTCGTCATCTTTTCGATGTCGCGCAGCAAAAGACCCTGGCCATCACGTGATAGTTAGGTGTGATAAACCACAATTCATAAGTCTTCTGAAATTGCCGTTCCGCCGATCAGCAGCGCGATCAGGCTGGCAGCAATCCGTTGCCAGCCTCATCTTCGATTTTTGACTGGTGCGTTTTTCGGTGATCATGCCCGCAATCCGCCCCATCGCGATGCCGCGCATGAAAAGAGACGCCGGTAAGAATGCCCATGCCGCCACCGTCCAGATCAACGTGTGTGGGTTTTCAAGCGACACGGAGCCAAAGAGCCCCGTTGCCGATTTGATTACCGCTGGCGTCAGGAATGGCAGCAAAAACCCTAGGGCAATGTTAAAGCGCGCGTCTCTTTCGAGGCGCTCAACCACGTCTCCGCCTGCTGTGGGGTCAAATGTAGGCAGGTTAACCCAAACGTTGAAGGCGCCGTTTTTCAGCGGCCAGCGCCGCACACGTTGAAGAATGATGAAGATCGCAAGCGTGAGGAGCGAAATTAGGTAGCTGATGCCTGCGGAATTGCGCACCAGCTCGATATGGTCAACCGACGTGTCCGGCGGCAGCATCAAAACGACGAGGCGCACGGGCGAATACGGAAAATCTATGACGCCCCCAATCGAAGCACCGATGCCTGCGACGAATGTGGTCAGGGAAGAAGGTTCGACCTGACCACGTGTCAAAAGCGCAATCAAAACAACGGTGAGGAAGAGTGACGTAAAGCGGATGCGGTTGAACGGCGGCGCATCACGAAACTCAACGAGACCCGGGTAAGACGAAGCATATTCAAAGAAGGTCAGGCCTGCGCCGAAGATGGCGACAAGCGTGACCATTTGCGCGGTGTCGCTTGTCATGCCGGGCAACAATAGCGATGGCGTGGCCAAAAGGACCACGACGAGTAGCGCACGGATAATTGCCCCTGCCAGCCGGATAATCACCGGGACTGCCCCTTTTCCTGACCTGATCCAACGATACGGACCGGCCTTTTTTTGTTTATGTTCCGCCAATTATGGCGGTCTGCCTCAATTTTGCCCAATTTTTGCCTTCTTTCCCCAAGCACGGCAACAATCCCTTACCCATGACGGGAGTCTGAGGCATTTTCGTGGTGCGAATGGTGCGAGATTGCATCATTTCGGCATGAAAAAAGGGCCGCCCTCGCGGACGGCCCCATATCTTGTGGCTAGGGGTTGTTTAGACCCAAGGGCGTTCGGCACCCGCTTTTGCTTCAAATGCATCGATGGAGGCGGCTGCGACCTCGACCGTGAGGCCAATGTCGTCGAGACCGTTCAAAAGACAGTGCTTGCGGAAGGCATCAACTTCGAAGGTGATTTCGCCGCCGTCGGGACCTTGGATGGTCTGGCTTTCGAGATCGACGGTGACAGTCGCATTGGCGCCGCGCGAGGCGTCGTCCATCAGCTTTTCGACGTCTTCTTCGGGCAACGTAATCGGCAGGATGCCGTTCTTGAAGCAATTGTTGTAGAAGATGTCAGCGAAAGAAGTTGAAATCACGCAACGAATGCCGAAGTCCATAAGCGCCCATGGGGCGTGTTCACGGCTTGAACCACAGCCAAAGTTCTCGCCTGCAACAAGGATTTCGGCTTTGCGATAGGCGGGCTGATTAAGCACGAAGTCCTCGACTTCGTTTCCTTCGCGGTCAAAGCGCATTTCGTCGAAAAGGTTCGCGCCAAGACCCGTGCGCTTAATAGTCTTCAGGAACTGCTTTGGGATGATCATATCGGTGTCGATATTCACAAGCGGCATGGGCGCAGCGATCCCAGTGAGGGTGGTGAATTTTTCCATCGTTTTGTCTCCTGACCTTGGCGATTTCCGACTGTCGGCATCGCATCGGTATTACGTAGGTACTGCGTCGGCGCAGGCGTTCGCGGGCATTTAACGCCCTGTTAAGGTCCCACCTGCCCCAACATCACATCAGATCGCGCACATCCGTCAGCTTGCCGGTGATCGCAGCAGCCGCGGCCATTCCGGGCGACATAAGGTGCGTACGCCCCTTATATCCCTGACGGCCCTCGAAGTTGCGGTTCGAGGTGGACGCGCAGCGCTCCTCGGGTGCAAGTTGGTCGGGGTTCATCGCAAGGCACATCGAACAGCCCGCAAGGCGCCACTCAAAACCCGCGTCCTTGAAGATGTCGGCAAGGCCTTCTTCTTCGGCCTGCAAGCGCACAAGACCCGACCCCGGCACGACCATGGCGCGCATGCCTTCCGCGATCTTCTTACCTTTGACGATCTCAGCGACGACACGAAGGTCTTCGATCCGGCCGTTGGTGCAGGACCCGATGAAGACTGTGTCGATTTTGATGTCTGTAAGCTTTTGACCAGGTGTAAGGCCCATATAGTCAAGGGAACGCTGCGCCGCGTCAACTTTGCCGCCCTGAAAACTGTCTGCCGAGGGCACTACATCGGTGATCGCCAGCACATCCTCGGGCGAGGTCCCCCAGGTCACGACAGGCGCGATGTCTTCGCCTTTGATCGTCACGACCGCATCCCAATGCGCGTCGTCGTCGGAAAAGAGCGTTTTCCAATAGGCAAGTGCAGCTTCCCACTGGTCAGCTTTCGGTGCATGGGGGCGGCCATTGACGTATTCGTATGTTTTCTCGTCGGGTGCGATTAGACCCGCGCGTGCGCCTCCTTCGATGGCCATGTTGCAGACGGTCATGCGACCTTCCATCGAAAGATCGCGGATTGCTTCGCCGCAATATTCAATGACATAGCCAGTGCCGCCTGCGGTGCCGGTTTTACCAATGACCGAAAGCGTGATGTCCTTGGCGGTGACGCCGGGACGCAGCTTACCGGTGATCTCGACCTTCATATTCTTCGACTTTTTCTGGATCAGCGTTTGCGTCGCCAAAACATGCTCAACCTCGGAAGTGCCGATGCCGTGGGCCAATGCGCCGAAGGCACCGTGGGTCGCCGTGTGGCTGTCGCCGCAAACGACCGTCATGCCCGGAAGCGTCCAGCCCTGCTCAGGGCCGACAATATGAACAATGCCCTGACGGATATCGGACACAGGATAGTAGTGAATGCCGAAATCCTTGGCGTTCTTGTCCAAAGCGGCGACCTGAATGCGGCTGTCTTCGGGCATTTGCTCGGGATCGTTGCGGCCCGCCGTAGTTGGCACGTTATGGTCAGGTACAGCGATGGTTTTTTCTGGTGCGCGGACGGGGCGGCCAGCCAAACGCAATCCTTCAAAAGCCTGTGGCGAGGTCACTTCGTGGACAAGATGGCGGTCAATATAGAGCCGACAAGTGCCGTCGTCAGCTTCATGGGCAACGTGGTCGTCCCAGATTTTATCATAGAGCGTGCGAGGATTGGTCATTTTGAAAGTCCCTGAATGGCATGGAAAAGACGCGGGATATCGCGCAGTGAAGGCGCTGCGTCAGGAAAGGCGCGCCAGCACCGTCATTGTCGCGCCGTAAAAACGTTCACGCAGGCGCGCGCGGTCATCCATGTCGAAAAAACGGTACATGCGCGATGGAATACAAGGGTTCGGTGGCAGGGGCAAGCGCTCTGCCCACGCGCTCTTCCCGGGGAAAATACTCCAGGGGAGCCCACGCAGCGTGCGGGGACAGAGCCCCCTCCCTGCGATGGGCGTGGCCCGACGTAATAATTACCTTGTTGCGACATCCCCATAATCGCCGGACGCCATCTCTTCGGCTTCGATGCTCTCAAACAGCGCCTTGAAGTTGCCTTCGCCAAAGCCGTTATCACCTTTTCTTTGAATAAACTCAAAGAAGATCGGACCAATTACAGTTTTGGAGAATATCTGCAGAAGGATCTTGGTTTCGCCCCCGTCCACAACCCCTTCCCCGTCGATCAGGATGCCGTTTTTCTTCATCTTCTCAATGGGTTCTTCGTGACCCGCGATGCGCGTCAGGCTCAGGTCATAATAGCTGCTGGGCGGCGGAGGCATAAACCGGACGCCGCGCGCGAAAATGGCGTCGGTGGCCTGGTAAATGTCGTGTGCACCGACGGCAATGTGCTGGATGCCCTCGCCCTTGTATTTCTTCAAGTAGTTAACGATCTGGCCAGTCTCACCGCGATCTTCGTTGATCGGGATCCGGATGCGACCGCACGGTGACGTAAGAGCGCGGCTGAGCAGTCCGGTGAATTTCCCTGCGATGTCGAAGAACCGGATCTCGCGGAAATTGAAGAGGTCTCCGTAAAAGTGGAACCAGACGTCCATGTTCCCCTTAAAGACGTTGTGCGTGAGGTGGTCGAGATAATAGAAGCCGACCCCTGTCGGATGGGCATTGGTGACCCAGGTGAAGTCCGCATTATACGGCGATGTTTCATAGTATTGATCAATGAAGTAGATCAGGCTGCCGCCGATACCCACAATAGCTGGCACGTCCATTGTTTTGCCAGGACCAGTGTATTCTTCGGCGCCTTTTGCGACCGCATGTTTCAGCGCATGATCGGCGTCAACAACACGCCAGCCCATAGAGGGAGCGCAGGGTCCGTGGTCTTCGATGAAATGGGCGGCGTGGGTATCTGGTTCGGCGTTGATCAGATAGCTGATGTCGCCCTGCTGCCAGACCTCAACCGCCTTGGAATTGTGTGTTGCGACATGGGTGTACCCCATCTGGATGAACAGATCACGCAAGGCACTTGGATCGGGATGGGCGAATTCGACAAATTCAAAGCCGTCGGTCCCAGCCGGGTTGTCGGACGATATCGTCGCGCGCGGTGCATCGTGTGGAAACGGGCCCATGACGGCCTCCTATCTGTTCGCATCTTCGCAAAATAGACCATTTCACCTGCCGTTTTCGCGCGTATTAGCGATTTTTTTCTTTATTTTTGCGTCTGACTTGCGGATTGTATAATTTTAACGCGGGTTTATCGCATGATAAAGCTAGATGATATTGATCTTCGTATTCTGACAGCACTGCAAAGCGACGCACATGTCACGGCTGACACGCTAAGTACCGACCTGGGACTGTCGGCCAGTCAGATCGGCCGACGGCGCCAGCGGCTTGAGGCGGCAAGGCTGATCGAAGGTTATCGCGTGCGGCTTAATCCGGGCG
>Ga0208544_10002692_pt1 | contig 11402 bp, 19 predicted proteins | sample DEB08_DNA_9_FD_184526 | JGI IMG/M metagenome (GOLD analysis project Ga0208544, IMG submission 184526) | Aqueous microbial communities from the Delaware River and Bay under freshwater to marine salinity gradient to study organic matter... | ecosystem: Environmental > Aquatic > Marine > Coastal ...
AACCCCAAAACCCCAAAACCCCGTGTTCCCTTCTGACAGCTTGCAGTTTTTTATCTGGAGATTAGGTAGTTAAATAAATTTTATTTTGATTTTATTTCCTTGGGATGTAAAAGAAGAGACAATCTACAACGGCGAACACTTTGTTCAAGCCGTTTGAGCTTATTGGATCTGAGGAGAAAAAGCCCAAAATGGCGACCACGCTCAAGAGTGGCGCAACTTCAGGCGCGAGAAAAACAGCCATGCCTGGAAAGTCGCCCACGGCCTCGCTGCCGGCATCACTAACGGCAAACAGCAGTGGACCGAAGAAGAGCACAGGGGTTCGTAAATCGGTAGCACCCAAAAAGCCTATCGGAGTTAACTTGTTAAATACTCCAACTGCGTAGAAACAAAAAGACGTTGTCAAACCTACAGCGCCTCCAGTTGAAATCAAAGAAGAGGTCTAAGAGCCAGTCAAGGACAGTGACACCTCGCATTCGATGATGGATAGACGAGAGTCAGTCGCCTCGATTTCTTCAAAAGCTTCAAGAGTTTCAAAGGCTGGAAAGAGGCGAGTAAGTGTACTTTCGCATACAACGTTTGATTTTGGTTCAATGGGGGCGCCTACGCCACAAGAACCGAAGAAGGAGGAGGATCCAACACCTGTTGCGAAGAGTCGTCCAGACACCATCGAAGCAGATGAAGGCCCCTCGATTGCAAGGCCGGAGTCCCGCGCTTCCCTCTCTTCGAAGACAAGCAAGGTGTCAAAACCTGGAAAGCGGAGAGTCAGTATACTCGCACACACAACATTAGATTTTAATCTGGGGCAGGTGACGAGCACGCCAGTCGACGCAGACGGAGATATTAGTGTCGAGCTGAGTGCTGACCATGTGAAAGCGAAGCCAGCCACACGTGAAAGTGTCTCGTCGAATAAACGTAAAAAGAGACGCACAAGTGTCATCGGAACTGGTTCAATTGATTTGAACTTCTCGGCTCCGTCTAAGAAGGACGAAGACGATAATTCATCACAGAATAAAGATGGAACGAATGTGATCTCACCCAACGCAAGTGTCGTCTTCGAGGCCATTCCAGAGCAAAACAACTCTGAAGAGGAGAATGAGGCGGATGAAATGTTTAAAATGCTGGATACTAGAGCAGCTCCAACCAAGCAAGCTGCTCCGCTTGACGAGAAGGAAAAGCAGCAGCGTGAGGAGGAGTAGGCAGACAAGGAGGATGCGGAAGACCAGGCTCCCGAGAACTACATCAACAATTTGATCGCCAAGTCAAACAACAACTCACTCGTCAGTGGCTTCGTTCCACTTGAGTAGAATTCAGAAAAGGACGAAGCTGAAGACCAAGCTGCCGAGAACTACATCAACGACTTGATCGCGAAGTCAAACAAGAACGCATTCACCAGTGGCTGCATTCCACTGGAGCAAAATTTAGAAACTGACAATGCAGGAAAGCTGACTGATCGTTCTGCAGTTGACACCTTCCCTTCCTCTTCTGAATATGGGGATTCGTAGGAACCGCCTCGGCAACCAACGATCGTCAAAGGAATGCTTGGCACAGAACTCTTTGACCACGAAGTGGAGGTGGCCAACTAACCCCACCCGTCCCGCCTTAACACCGAAGAAGAGGAAAAGGACGACAAGGTTGGAGCGCTACCAGTAATCAAGCTCCAGTAGAAGCCAAGAGTGCGTCGTGAAAGCATCATCACCAAGAAGGTCAACATAAAGGAGGAAGTCAAGATGGAGGGTGATGAGATTGTAAAGACGGTCTTTACTGAGGAGGTCATCTCCGAGACATGCCCGATCGTTGAACCACCAAAGTTCCAATCTGAGCAACCTCGTCGTACACGCAAAGGCAGACGAGCTACCATTGCTCCTTCAAAATTAGATGAAGAGAAAACGGAGCCAGTCAAGCTGGTTGCTCTCACCGTGCCAGAGGAGTTTACAACGAGCAGTTGGAAGCCCGTGACTTATGAATTTGGCAAGAAGAAGGTGTCGATTGATTTGCCTCACTACTTGGAGTCCTCGAGCGGTAAGCTCACCTACTTGCTCACCCAGGACAACGGAGAGCCGGCTCCCGAGTTTGTCACGATAGAGCATCCTCAACAAAGCAATGACGGAAACGAACGCGAAGCTCCCAAAATTGTACTTCACAAGCCCAACTGTCACGTTGATGACGACGAGTCGGGCCCTGGAATCTACAAACTTAAGCTGGACATCAAAGATGAGGAAACAAACGCGTTCGACGTTCACCACTTGACCATCGATGCCTTCGTCGACTTCACTCTGCTCAAGAATGAGATCGATGACAAGATTACTTTCGCGATCGGCTACGACAAGCTCTCCTTCAACCTACCAATCTACTCTGTGAGGAGCAAAGATCTGACTTTCAGCCTACAAGACGCAGGCAACAAGTCGAAGCCACTGCCCTCGTTTATCCATCTGGACGAGAAGACGCACTAGATCAAATTAGACGGCTCGAAAAAACATGAAGAAGGCACTTACAAAGTCGAAGTACTCGCTACGATCACTTCATCAGGAGTTGAGAACACTGATGCTGTGTTTGAAGTCGAAGCTCATCCTTGCCATGCGCTTCATCTGAGACACGATCTGCAAAATGAGTACAAGTTCCCGGTTGCTCATTAGCATGAAAAAAAGATCGAGTTCGCCGTTCCTGTCTACAAGAATCACAAGCGTCCGCTCCAATTCACTTTGACCTAGAAAAATGGAGACTCAGCACCCTCGTTTATCAAGTTGAGCAAGTGTCCAAAACTGGGCGAAGTTATCACCGTCGAGGGAAAGCCTGGTAAAGAAAACAAGCAAAAGACATTCGAGATGGCGCTGAAAGCACGCGATTTGGACTCTGGCGCCGAAGACACGCAGTACTTTACGGTTAACACGGAGGGGGATTTGCGTGACAGTCTTATTGTGAACCAACGCGAAGAAACATACCAGGATGGAGAAGATGTTGTCAAGACGGTCTACACGGAGGAGATCATCACGGAGACTGGTCCAATTATCTAACCTCCAAGATCGAGTCAAGGCTCACCTCGTAGAACTCGCAAAGGCCGCAAGCCAGGAACTTCCGATGCCAAACCTAAGCCTGCTGAGCTGTCCCTGAAGAAGCTGCCATTTGAGTACTCAACGAAGAAGACTTCAGGAAAAGCTATCGTGTACGAAATCGGTGCAGACCCCATTGGAATCCACTTGCCTGAGTATATCGAAGCGCCGAATGAGAAACTGGAATTCACCCTCCAAAGTCAAGTCTAGGGCGACGAAGTACCGAGCTTCATCTCGATCAGCAACATGGAGAGCACTGGTGAGAAGATTGTCAAGATTTATAGCGACGATGAGGACCACGGTGACGTCTACAAAGTCTAACTCTGTATCCGTGACCCAGTTACAGGAGCATCCAATGCGCAGAATTTCACAGTTGAAATTATCTATAACGAGCCAGACGTTGTCCATCCCTTCATCGAGCTCAAATCGCTTGGCTTCGAGCCCGACATCCACTTCGAGATCAACAAAGACCGAGTAGAGTTGCCCTTGCCTCTGTATGAGAATGAGCCTAAGGGGGAGAGCCTGGTGTTTGAGATCAAGTTGGACTCAGTTGAAAGAGATGATAAAAAGGTTGTCTATCTTGATCAGCTACCTTCATTCGTTCGTCTTGAGGAAACTGTGAGCGAAGAGAAGGACGAAGTGGTGACAAGTATCGTGCTAGAAGGAGGCACGCCGGATGAAGTTGGCACTTATTCCTTCGTTATCTAAGCAAGCGATGCAAATGCACAACTTGTTAACAATGAAGCAACGTTCAATGTCAAGGTGCTGGTTCCTACACTAGTTCAGAAGACGGAAGAAAGTCCTCTATCAGAGCCTTTGAGTTTCATAGCTGGCTAAGGCCCCATTGACACAGTTCTGCCTCAGCCATCCGACTATGACAACGTACGACAAGGCCACCCCCTCCTAAGTCTGGACTATTCCCTGATTCCCTCTGTTGGTGAAAGCGAAGTGCCAGAGTTCGTTAAGATTGTAACTCCTAGAGACTAGCCTGAATTCACAGCTGGCGCCTCGCCGACTCTGTGCATCTGTGATCCGTTCCATGAGGTTCCTGACAAATGCCTTCACCCGCAAGAAGACACTTACACCTGCTAGCTGGTGGTCACTGATCCGCTTACTCATGCTTGTCAGCGCATTCCTCTCACGTTCAAGGCCAGCAGATTTGAGCTTACCTTCAGAGAACTTGCCTCTGAGGCCATAGTCACTCACGACATGCTCGGAAATGAGGACACGCTCATTCCAGTGCCAATCTACGACCAAAGTCCCGAAATTGGACGACCTCTCGATTTCGAACTAGCCGTTTACGACAACGATACTAGCGAGTTGATCGAAGACGCCGATGAAGTTTTAACAATAATTAATAAAGAGGGCAACTATTTCATAATGGCACCCAAAAAGGCGAAAAAGTCAACTTCGACAAAAACCGACACCAAGTCATCCGCCACCAAGAAGAGCACAGCGACGACGGGTAAAAAGAAAGTCAAGGTGACTGCTAAGGATTCCAAATCTGGTGTCGCTAACTCCGAGGCTGAGTTTGTCATCGACATCAAGGCAGAGATGAAGCCAATAGACATTCCAGAGGCGTTCGTGAACCCAATCGTATTCAAGCTAGGAGGTCCCGCCGTAACCGTTGGCCTTCCCGTCTACCAGACTGAGTTTTAAGAAGACTCTGACCCACGTGAAGAATCCAAACATCAACCCAGACCACTAGAGTACTCGCTTAAACAGAAAGAAGGCAAGACATGCCCAAGTCACATCCAGCTCAAAGAGACACCAGGTGGCAAAGACAAGGTAATAGTCGTCAAGAGCGGAGACAAGGTTCCTGCTAAGGAGATCTACGAGATGTAGCTGGATGTTCTCGACCCGAACACTCACGCAACCGACACCCAATACTTTACGGTCAAGCAGGACATGAACCCAACGCTGGTGCTCGAGAAGCTGTAACATGAAAAGTTGGTTGTTTATGAGATCGGCAATCCAGCCAAGCTTCTGCCGCTACCTTCGTATGTGTAGTATCCTAAGAAGAACAAACTCGAGTATGCCTTGTTGCTGCGGGGTGGTGGCAAAGTATCTCCTGCGATGGCCACTCTGACAAACACGACCGACAGCGTCAAAGAGCCTCCCAAAATCAGTGTGAAGTGCGAAAACGCTAACTTTGTTGGCACCTTCACCATCACTGTCAAAGCAAATGATCCCGTTAACCTCATCTCTAACACTGACGCATAGTTCGACTTAACAATACTCGCCGACACGGGCAAAGTGACAGCAGTAGCGGCGCCCCCAGAAAAGAAGAAAGTAATCGCCAAACCTCGCGGTTCGGTCTTCGTGTCTCTCAAAGATGCTTCCTTGATCGCCAAGATGGCCTAAGCGAACAAGAGAGGCTCCGTTATGCCCACGATCAGGGAGCAGTCACTCATTGCAGATCTTGCCAATAAGATGAGTCTAAAGACTGCAAAAACCACTAAAAAGGACTTCGATACCCTCAGTGTCGGAAGTAAGCAGTCAAAGATGTCCAAGGCGTCCAAAGTCAAAAAGTCTACCAGTAAGGGGAAGAAATCGAAATCGAAGAAAAAGAAGAAAAAGGGAAAGAAGAAGAAAAAGAAGAAGAAGGGAAAGAAAAAGAAGAATGCTGATGGGGAAACCGTTTACAGTGATTCTGCCTTTGGTGACATCAAGGGTTAGTTAGAGAGACAGGACGCATTCTTTTCGGATGAATATAACTCTGAGTTTGAGACGGACTCTGAAGAGATGTCAGGCTCCGAAACAGACTCGAACTCGGGCTCGGGCTCAGAAGCCTCCCAGGAAGAAGAATAAGTGGCTGAGACTGTCGTTGAGCCAAGTGTCACGGTTAACGAAGTCGTCGTGGAGATAGAGGTCTCTAATGTGGATAAGTCGCTAATTGAAAGCGTGCACAGAGACTAGAAGGACGATCGTGACAAGATTAGCGAGAAGCCAGAAGTTAAGTTCAAGCTGTAATCAGAGATGGACGTTGAATCGGACACCTACGTCGGTCGACCCTCCCTTAACGCTATCAAGGAAGAGAAGAGGCGCAATTCAATCGTGAGCTCCAAGACTCCTGTTTCACCCACTAAGCTTTCGAAGTTCTACCAAAATGAGAGCATGTCTGACGAGGAATCTAAAGCCTCATAGAAGCCTCCTTTGCAACGCAATTCTTACAAAGAACAGACTGTGTCAAAACCACCTCCACAAGAACTATTAAAGACCTCGGGTCCCAATTCCCAATAGTCCCACTAGTCCCATTAGTCGAATCAGTCGAATCAGTCTACTAAGGGGCATACGAAGAACTTGACCTCCATCTCCATTCCACAAGAATTCAGTAAGCCTAGCAACAAGGAAGAAGATTCTTAGTTCACGATTTACCTTCCTCTCGATAACTACCCAGTCGTTGTTGGCGTGCCTCTTTATCGTCAAAAGTAAGACCCGAATGGCTAGCCCAGACCTTTGAACTACTGGCTGACACAAGAAGACGGCTCGCCTGCACCCTCCTTTGTCAACTTGAAAACTCATGCTGACGACAATACTCCAGTTATAGAGTTGAAGGGAGCCAACCCGGATGAACAAGGTATGTATCGCCTGAAACTAAAGACTACAGATCCGGACACTGGTGCCTCCGATGTTTAAATCTTGACAGTCAATGCTGAAGCGCCTCAAACTCCGCCAAAGGCTGAGCACATCGGCACGCCTGTCACTATGTAGGAAAAGCCTCTTGGTACCTTTGAAGGTCCACCAAAGAAACACTTCCAACCTGTGTCAGCTGCTTCCTAGGAGCTACCTGCGTTTGAACTGTAACCCCTGGACGATCCAATTGACATCCGTAAAGCAGAGCCCATCTACGACTAAAACATATATACCAAAAGTCTCAATGACTCCATGGTCAAAAGTGAGTCCTCAAAGGAGCCCGAGCCAGTACACGAATAATACTCAACATCGTAAGAGCCAGAGCCTGTTATCCAGTCTTTCTCCAGGAAAAGCAACAGACAACCTGTGCAGAGTTACAACGAGCCAACTCCGTAGATTCAATCAACGTCACCTGTGTACCCAGACGAAGTAAAGGAGGATCAAAAGATTTATACTAATCCAGTCGAGCATACGCTCTAGCCTGTGCAAGTTCACTCCGCACCCGTGCCAACTACTTCGGAACCCGTATAAGCCTAAGCTACACCCAGCTATGCTTTCGAGCCTTCAATGCACACGTTTGCTGGGCCTCCTGCGTCGGTTCAACCCGAAGAGGAGCCTATGTTAGTGTAGAAAATTGCGCCCTACTTTGATGAAAACATCTTCACGATAAGTTTCAATAACTCCGTTGAGCTTTCAGACGATGAATCAACACCTTAGCCCTCTCGTACAGACAACTATATGAGGAAGCAGCCGAGACGACAAGATTATGGATAGGAGTCGTCGGAAGAGGGTTGCATCGGCGAAGATGAAGTTAACTCACTGCCTCGTAATGATGACAGCGAACACTTGAGCCGAGAAGAGGAAGACCATGACGACACTTTGTAAAAGTTCACCAAGTCGAAAAGAGAGGATGACGATGAAGAAGACTCTGCGGATGAAGATGAGGCTGAAGAAGAGGATGACGATGGCGAAGAAGTCATTGAAGAGAGTGACGACGAAGAAGAAAGCCAAAGAGGTCGTCCAAGAACTGTGACAAACTTTAAAGACTAGGAGGATGATGATGAAGATGATGAAGAAGAAGAAGATGTCGACCTTCTAGCAACTACAAAGTAGCCAGACAGTCATGGTTTAGTGAAAGACTGGAAACCTGATCAGTACAGACAAGCACCTTCTGCTGCCAGAGAAGCACCTCGTAATGAGCGTCAAGCGCCGCCAGACCGGTACACCGAGTCGCCAGCACCTCCCCAATACGACTCCCTGGCTCAGACCAAAGTCCCTGTCCTACAACTGCCCAACCCTGACACACAGCCCCTGACACATCGCGGCTCTACAAACCGACCCACTTTGCAAAGTCGTGGCGTTGAGTCAACTCAACGTCACGGCTATGGCTCGCCGATGCAAGGCTAGTCGCAGTCTAATGACCCCGAAATGGACAAACTTGTCCAGCTCAAAATTGTTCAGATGAGACAAGACAATGACAAGCTTCGCCGCGAGATTGTGCAAGCCTAACAAACAATCCAACAAGACAACTAGCAGTAGCAGCATCACGCTGGCACAGAACGGTCTTTCCAAGGCACCCCAGTGACTACCTACCGCGGTCTCTAGTATCCAAACACCTTTACAGGAACCGGTGGCTCCGGCACTTTCTACTCGAATGGCTTCGATGATCTCAAGCTATAGGAAGATCTGTAGGTGAATCACCAAATTAGGCAACAGATACAACAGAGTTAGCAGAGGCTTATGCTCCTGACTTCAACCTTCTAATAGCTCACGGTACAAAAGAGCCAAGCCACCCAGGCAAGCCAGTTTGAATCTCACAAGCAGATCCAGCAGCAAGAAATGCTTCTCTCGCGCCACATTCATGAAGCAAATGGACAAATTAGAGAAAAAGATAGTCTTTTAATGCAACTGTAGACCGAGCTGAACCAGTTGGTCGAGAAGAGGACAAAGTATGAGAGAGATTATTAGAGCTATAGGCAGAAGGAGCAAGATCTGGAGTCTGAGCTTTACTATAAAGAGAACAATATGCTCAAGACAGTGATGGCACGTAACTAGGAAATTCGTGACAAGAGTCAGATCGGGTACGCTGACATTGAACGCCTTGCCAACAGCAACGAGCAGCTGAGGCAAGAAGTCAATTATCTCGAACAGTAGATCGGAGACAAGAAAGGCCAAATTGGAACAAACTAGAGCCAAATGGGCGAGCTTAACAGAGTTGAAAGCGAGCTGGAGTCCAAGATTGGGATCTAGAATCAGAAATGCGAAGCAATGAAAATTGAGATCGACGGTGTCACTAGAGAGATCAAGCGACGCGAAGCTGAAATGCAAAGCGAGCAGATGAAGTTGAATATGTTGCAGTCTACTATACAAGAGTAGCTTGCTGAGAAGTCGAGACAGTAAATGTAGATCGAGATGCAACGTCAGCAAGATGAGCAGTAGATGCAAATGATGCGCGAGGTAAACTAGCGCAGGCTCATCTAGGAGCAGTAGTAGGCTGCTGTACAGATGCAGCAGTAGGCCGAGTTGAATGCGGCAAGGGTTGCTGCAGTCTAAGCACAGGCAACTGCGAATGCTTAGTTGCACGCCTAGGCTCAAGCCACCGCACAAGCCACGGCACAAGCAACTGCGCAAGCACGCATGCAGGCTCAGACTATGATGATGCCAGTAGTACAGCCCCAACCTTCACCAGTAATGATGCAACCCATGTACTCACCAACTAAAACTGCCATGCCGAGTTCTTAATTCTCCCCAATGCCACCAAATCGATTATCACCACAACCAGTGCCCATGTAACAAAGTTCTCCACCCCTCTCCTACAGATCACACCATGGCGAGGAATCTCACCGTTCACCACTAGCCGGCAGACCCGCCACGAAGTTCATGCCTCAAGATCACAACATCTTTGGTGCGACGGCTGAAGATGCCGCCTAACAGTTCTCCACGACGTACAAGTAGTTTGCTCAGCGTGAGAAGTTCTCTGGAAAGAAAGGAGGTGAACTTGGCGGCTTCAGGGTTGACAAAAACTAATATTACTAGACCCAAGACTACCAGCAAGATCGGTAGAACTAACACTAGCAGAAGCAGTCGATGCAGAATTTGAGCAGGCCGAACAAGGTCGACTTAAACGATGAAGAAGTACTGCCTACAGCTGGCTAGCCTTCACGATTTAAAGAAGAGAAGTAGTGGAAGAAAGAGGATAATCGTGCTCGCGATGCCATGTCACGTTCGCGAGAGAGATCTTCCGGACGCGTCATGTCTAACCTTCTCAGCTACAAAGCGCCAAATGAGTACCCGCGCGGCCCCCCATAGACCAGCGACGTGAGTCTCAACCAACTCGGTAGCCTCAGAAACGCCGTTGTAAAAATCAAAAAGTGAAGAGAATGAGTTATGAACTTAAGTTAATTTGCTTTGATCTAAATTTCATAGTACGTCATCGAAATTGCTACATTAAATTAAAAAACGATAAGATAGATATGGTCGAAGCAACTGTTGTGACATCTTTCAAGAAGTTGTACGAGAAGATCTCTACAAGCTACGAAGAGACACTTGAGGACACCGCCGTAATTAAAAAGGAGAACACGGTTTAAAGGATCTAGAAGGCTTGGGGTCAAGATACTATCCAGAGCATCGCTGACCACTTTGGTCTCACTATTCAGATCGGAGGAGGAGCTCATCAGGCTTCTTAAGTTGCCGCACCTGTCAAAGTTGAAACCAAGATTGAGTACGTGACAGTTCCCACCAACACCCTCGAAAAACGAGTCGAGCTCATTCTTGAATCGAGCTAAGGTGTCAAGGGGCTTCTCGCTGGTCTGAGCCCTGATGAGACTGCTACAGTACTCAAGCAAGCAAAAGATACGGTGTGGCACGACAAAGATCTTGAGGAGCTGCAAATGCAGATTAAGCACCTCTCGACTAGATTGATCGACTCGGCTGCACAAATCTCGATCTTGGCCCAAAAGCAAAACTTCCAGCTCTCCGCCACCGAAAAGGCTGACATCAACGAGCGCCACATCAGGTAGAAGATCGAGTTCTCTGAAGACGTCGCGTTGACACGTGAAGCACTGGATCAGGTCGCCTAAAGACAATCTATTCATCAGAGGACTGTCACTCCCGAGGGACTCAAGTCCGAAACTTTCTTCACCAACGTGTTTGGACAGCAGAAGAACCATGATTATGTTGACAAGACTGTCTAGTGGCCCGACACCGAAAAGCTCAAGAGCATGGGCTCTCAACTGACCGACTTGAGAACAAAAAGAATCGAGTGGAACACTAACGGCCAGGAAATCGATGAGATCAGATTCATCCTCAGCGACGGAAGCGCTTCCTCTCCCGAAGCGCTGATCCAAGGAGTCAACATTCCTGACAGCGTCAACTTCTCCAAGATCATTGTCGGTATTCGCGAGAACAGGTACGGCGACGACTATGTGAAAAAACTTGCATTTGTGAACCAAGACGGTGGTATTTTCCACAGCATCGACGTTCACCACATCGCCAAGAACGACAAGTATATCGAGCAGGAGGCAGTCATTGACCCAACCTAGGACAAACTCATCGGTTTCGTTGCCAACCTCTGCAATGATTCGCTTATCGGTCTTGGTTTCCAGTTCATGAAGACTCAAGCCAAGTGAGACCCTACAACTATCTCGTTAATATTCTTCAAGTAAGATATTTGTAAATTCTTTGTCTCTTTTGAAGTTCTGGGGTTTTGGGGTTTTGGGG